>Ga0070733_10000900_pt1 | contig 22887 bp, 23 predicted proteins | sample Coa_R1_9_FD_66450 | JGI IMG/M metagenome (GOLD analysis project Ga0070733, IMG submission 66450) | Surface soil microbial communities from Centralia Pennsylvania, which are recovering from an underground coalmine fire - Coalmine... | ecosystem: Environmental > Terrestrial > Soil > Unclassified ...
GCTTAGGCGAAATAATAGCCAGCTTCTCGCCCACCAGCGCATTGAGCAGCGTGGACTTGCCCGCGTTGGGGCGGCCAATGATGCAAACGAAACCCGAGCGGAATGGCATAAGTTGGGTCTTGGGTCTTGGGTGTTAGGTCTTGGGTCTTGGGTGTTAGGTCTTCGGTCTTGGGATTCAGCGACGCGGTCCGGGACGAAATCCCCAAGACCTACGACCCAACACCCAAGACCCTCTAGATTAATTTCAACTGCCGCGGCTGCACCGCCGTTACTCGTACACGCTCCACCTTGCGGTCGGTGGATTCCAAAACTTCAAAGCGTAGTCCGTCTTCTTCCACCGCTTCGCCCTTACGCGGAATGCGCCCCGCGAGTTCGCTGACCAGTCCGGCGATCGTGGCCGAGTCTTTTCCTTCCGGCTTGCTGCCGAAAAGTTCGTCGAGACGATCCACATCCATGCCTCCCGAGACAATGAACGAGCGGTCGCCCTCGCGCACAATCTCCGGCTTATCCCGATCGTCGCGAATTTCACCGACAATTTCTTCGACCAAATCCTCAATCGTGACCAGCCCGGCAACGCCGCCGTATTCATCCACCACAATCGCCATGCGGATGTTCTGCCTCTGCATCTCGCGCAGCAAATCGCTTCCCAGCTTGCTCTCGGGGACAAAGTAAACATCGCGCCGCATCAGCGAATCGACCGTCCTCACGTGCGCTTCGCTGTCTGGTACCTGCAGCACGTCCTGCGCGTAGACGATCCCTTTAATGTTGTGGATGCTGCCGTCATACACCGGCACGCGCGCGTAATGCTTGGCCCGCAGCATTTCAATGAAGCGTTCGACACTCGTTGTGGTCGGCACGGCAAACATGGCAGGACGCGGTTTCATCGCCTCGCGCACCGTCTTGCCGCTGAATTCCACCACCGACTGGATCAGGTCGCGATCCCCTGCCTGAATAATGCCTTCTTCCTGTCCCGCCTCGATCAGCGCGTCGACCGCTTCGGTCGATGTCTCCGGTTGTTCATTCGTATTCTGCTTGGTCAGCGCCGCCACCGATTGCAGGAAGCCGAGCACGATCGTCACCGGCAGCACAATATAGATAAGAAGCTTCAGAACCAGGGTCCAGTGAATGAGCCATTCCCCCCTAGTGCGCGAGAAAAACACGAACGGCAGAAAACGGTTACAAACAATAATGACGAGGATCAGGCTGATCGTCGCCTGCAAAATTTCATAAATGCTCCAGAGTTGATCGCTGAACACGACGAACCCAACGATCAGCGCAATCGCCGCCATAATCAACTGCGTTAACACCGCCATGGAGAGCGACGCCCGCGGCCGCCTGACCTTCAGCGGCTTCGCCTCCAGCCTGGGTTCGACTTTCTGTTCGAATACGTCTATGTTGTCCTGGAATTCGCGGGAAAGAAATTTCCCCGCCTCCTGATACACCCGATCCACGTACGAAACAAGCGTCAGCAATCCCAGCAGAAGCAACAGCACGGCGGCAACGGCAAAGTTCATGACCGTCTCCGCATCTGCGCCGCCTTCGTGCCGGTCTGCGTTCGTTCGATCAGCGCCTCGGGCAGCCCCAGGACCCGCCGTAGCTTCGCTTCCTTACGCGCCATCTCACCATTATCGCGCTCGTGGTCAAAGCCCGCCAGATGAAGAATTCCGTGCAGCGCCAGCACCTTGATTTCCTCGGCAGGAGCATGCCCGAGCCGCACCGCATTCTGCGCCGCAATATCGGCCGAGATCGCGACTTCGCCGGCGAGGCCCCTTCCCTTGCGAAATCGCCCGGCAGAAGCAAACGGAAACGACAACACGTCAGTAGCTTTGTTCTTGCTTCGAAACTGCCGGTTCAGTCCGCGGACGGCCGAATTGCTGGTGACCAGCACATTGACCACGTCTCGCACTCCTGCCGCCCGTCGCGCGCGCAGTACGAAGCGCGCGAGTGCCGCCTCGTTCAGTCCCGCAACTTTTTTCTGCAGAATCACCAACTTTTCCTTCGCTCCTCACTCTGCCGCAAAAAGCAAACAGGAGGGCCAAGTCGCAGCCCTCCCGCCCAATGTTCACGTCTTTATCCCTTGGCTTCGGCGGAGGCCGCCTTTTCCTCGCTGGCAGCAGGTTTTTCGCTGGCCGCGTCCGCATGCCGTGGTTCGGCCAGCAGGAACATCTGCTGCTCGGATACGCGCGCCTTGTGCTCATCGTAGGCACGGACGATCCGCTGCACCAGGTGATGGCGCACTACATCGGTCTCGTCAAAGTGCACGAACGCCAGCCCCTCAACGCACTTCAATACTTCCACTGCTTCAACCAGTCCGCTGCGCCGCGCGTTGGGCAAATCAATCTGCGTGACGTCGCCCGTAATCACCGCCTTCGAATTAAAGCCCAGGCGCGTCACAAACATCTTCATCTGCTCGGAAGTCGTGTTCTGCGCTTCGTCGAGAATCACGAACGAATCGTTTAGCGTGCGCCCGCGCATGAACGCAATCGGCGCAATCTCGATCACGTTCTTCTCCAGATAGCGATCCACTTTCTCCGGATCGAGCATGTCATACAGCGCGTCATACAACGGCCGTAAATACGGATCGATCTTGTCCTGCAGCGTCCCCGGCAGAAATCCCAGCCGCTCACCCGCTTCCACCGCCGGACGCGCCAGAATAATCCGATTCACGCGCTTGGCCAGCAGCGCTGAAATCGCCATGGCCACGGCCAGATAAGTCTTGCCCGTGCCCGCCGGACCAACCCCAAACACCATATCGTGCTTCTCGATCGCCTCGAGATAGCGCCGCTGGTTGCTGCTCTTGGGCTGCACCGTACGCTGTCCAAACGATCGCTTGCGCCCGGCATCGGCCAATCCACGCAGCGTCGAATTCGGATCGGACATCAGCACCCGCAGCATGCTGTTGAGGTCGCCATTATTAAACGTGTAGCCCGAGCGCTGCAGACTCTCGTAGTCGGCAAACACCTGTTCCGCGCGCGCCACATCGCGGGCCCCACCGTCGAGTTCGATGGCGTTCGAGCGCAGATTAATCGTGATCTTGAGACCGTCTTCCAGCAGGCGCACATTCTCGTCCCGCGTGCCAAACAACGTCTCGATGTTGGGGGATATCCCGATACTCTTCTTCATTCAGTCTCTTTGACCAACCATGCAAGGACAGCCTGGATGTTGTGAGGACAGCCGCCCCCGCCTGCCCTGAGCGAAGTCGAAGGGGTTGTCCGGGCCGAGCGCAGCTCGGCTGCCGCTGCGCCGCAAGTACACTTGTGCCTGCTCTTCACAGATAAAGCAGGGTTTCGCTTAGAGACGGGACCATCCGGAATGCGCATGCCCAGAAGGCAGGTCACTACCATTACTTAAAGCCTACCCCGCGGCGAAGAGGGAGTCAATGGCTGGTAACAGCGGCGGGCAATATACGTTGCACAATCAGCTCGTCGCAGCGCTCGCTTCGGCTGCCGCCGCCGGCACCGCCCGCGTTCTCGCCCACTCTCGCAGTTCGGCAATCTCCTCCGCCCGCGTGGTTGAAAGCGGAACAGTCTGCGCCAGCGCGTCCAGCAGCGCTTGTGTGCTCAGCGGCTTTTTGTCCGAATACGCGGCGTAGAGCGCGCCCTGCACCGCGGCTTCGATTTCCGCCCCGGAGTATCTCTTCGCCGCAGCGGCAACCTTTTCCAGATCGAACTCCGCCGGATTCCGTTTCCGTTTCGCCAGCTGAATTGAAAATACCTGTCTGCGCTCCGCCTGATTCGGCAGATCGACGAAGAACAATTCATCGAACCGCCCCTTGCGGATCAACTCCGGCGGCAACACAGTTACGTTGTTACACGTAGCGGCTACGAAAACCGCGGCCTTGCGGTCCTGCATCCACGACAGAAACGACGCCAACAGCCGCGACGAAACGCCCGCATCCGCCGATGCCGAATCCGGCCCGCTCCCCGCGAATACTTTTTCCAGTTCGTCGATCCACAACACGCACGGAGCCAGTCCCTCTGCAACCTGGAAAACTTTGCGGATGCGCTTTTCCGTTTCGCCAATGTACTTGTCGTAAACCGCCGACGTATCGAACTTCACCAGCGGCAGCTTCCACTCCCCGGCCACCGCCCGCGCGCATAGCGACTTGCCGCATCCCTGCACTCCCAGGATGATCATGCCGCGCGGCGGCTCCAGGCCAAACTCGCGCGCCGAATCCTCCCACGCCCCGCGGCGTTGTCCCAGCCAGCGTTTCAGATTCTCCAGCCCACCCACTCCCGCCATCGTGTCGGACGTTTCGACGAACTCCAACATACCCGAGTGCCGCAGCAGTTGCTTCTTGGCATCGATGACATCGCTCACAGTTTCCGGACACAGCGCATATCGCATGACCAGCGCCTGCGAAACCGCGCGCTCCGACTCTTCCTCGGTCAGGCCGCGCAGGTTCGCCGCCATCGCTTCGACTCCCGCCGCGTCGAGTTGCTGCTTGAGCGTGTAAGTCTTCGAGAGCCGGACGAATGTCTCGTGAATAATCTCGTGCAGGCGGTCGCGATCAGGCAGCGGCAGATCGAAATATTCCACCAGGGTCGTCAGTTCCGAGGGCACCGCGATTTCCGGCGCCGTAATCACCACCGTCCGCCGGTTCGCGCAAAACTTCTGTCCCACATCGCGCAGCCGCCGTATCACCACGGGGTCGTCCATGTGGCGATGAAAGTCTTTCAGGATGAACACCGCCTCGACCGTCATCGACTCCATATTGGCCAGCGCCTGCACCGGATCGCGGCTGTTATAAACCGAGCCCGAGCCGGTAGTCGCCCCAGAGCCGACGCCAGCCGGCATTCCCGATCCATCGGAACCCAGCGATGACAAGACAGCGTGCGCCAGCCTCGCCGCCTCGCTGCCCCCAGGGCTGAGAGCAGTGCGGCTCTGCGCCAGATTGCCGTGGCCCCATGCCGGGCCAGGGTCACTCCGCCCCAACGATGCTTGTGCCTCGGTCGGAGAATTCGCTCCTGTGCGCACCAGGCCATCGGCAACGCTCCACTCGAACGTCGCCATATTCAGTTCCGAACACGCCGCCCGCACCAGTTTCACGGCGTGCATCTCCTCCGACGTCTCCATCACCACAATCGGCGTGGACGAGTTGATAAGAACCTTCAGCCGCTCAAGTCCGTCGGTCATGCATTAACCCAAGGAATTAGTGCCCATTGCTGCAGATGGCGTCATCCCGAACGAAGCCGTTCTTCAGGCGGAGTGAGGGATCTCGCGCGATTCGCCCGGCCATCGCTAAAGCAGTCGGCAGTCGCTCAATATGAATTTCTTCGCGTCCTTCGCGGCTTTTCTTCGCGTCCTCCGCGGTTAGAGTCTTTTGGTCTTTAGTTCTTGATTTGCCTTTTTGATCTTGCGGTCCAGAGAAGCGCGAAATTCAAACTGAGCCTTTACCAAGCAGTCTCGCGGTTTGACCACCCGTGACTTGCTCCCCTATAATAAGTAATTCGGACCCACCCGAATATCCCGCTGTAAACACGAAGGTAACGAACCAGACATGGCAAACCATCTTTCGGCGCTCAAACGCGCGCGCCAAACCGAACGCCGCACCGCCCGCAACCGGGCCAACACTTCCACCCTGCGTACGCAGTTGCGCGACCTGCGCGAACTCATCGAAAAAGGCGACAAATCCGCCGCCGAACTGGCGTATCGCCAGACCGTATCCGCGCTCGACAAAGCGATCCAAAAGGGCACGCTTCACGAAAACACCGCCTCGCGCTACAAATCGCGCCTCGGCGTCCGCGTCACCGCAATGAAGTAGCTCTTGGCTCTTGGCCTTTAGCCTTTGGCTTGGAAATCGAGACGGCAGGCCCGGTGAGGGTCTGCCGTTTGTGGCTTTTAGCATCGAAAGTTCAGATGACATCGCTGCGCCGCGGTGGCACGGTAGTGGCACGGTTTGAATTTCTCTGCGAACTTCGCGGCTTTCCTTCGCGTACTTCGCGGTTAAATCTTTCGGGAATACCGCAACCCGATTCCTCGTTCTCGCGAGAAAGCGCGCAGAATTCCCTTGATTCCGACCTCAGAAATGCCCACCATATCCCTACCAGCACTCGATCTCTGACAACCGAATAGCAGTGATATAAGTCCAGCGAATTCAATATTTTGCGGTTCGTGTCGCTGATTCCAGAGCACTTAGCCGAAGCCACACTACGCTAAGTCCTTATCCTGGAATATTTTACCCGTAAGTCGCTGACTCCAGAGACTTTAGCGGGACGCCGCCAAATCAATCCTCGCAACTCTCACAAAACAAATATTTTAGAGGATAGCGATAAAAAAATTCTCAGAGGTATATACCCGACGGTCGAGGCGGGATCGAGGGGCGATGATCGCGGACCGGCGGACTAAGGTTTGACTGAAAGCTGAGGGCTGATAGCTGAAAGCTGCCCCCCTTACACCGGCAACTGCTCCTGCATCCACGCCGGAGTTTCGATCTTCGGTTCGGTAGTCAGATCCATCACCAGTCGCTCCAGCACCATGCGCTTGCTCACCGGATTGGAGCGCAGCGCCAGGTCAGCCTTGGCGACTAGGCGAATCGCCCGCGTAAGTTCGCGGCGGTTCTTGTAACGGCGGGCCTGCTTGATGATGTCGTCGGCGGCAAACGGAGGCACGCGGAACCCCTGCCACAACGCGGCCCACAGCATGCGCTGGTCGCGGACGTTCCGCTCCAGAATCACCAGCATCTGCCGAAAGGTTTTCGCCAGCATGTAGATGTGTCCGATGGCCGCCTCTTCGCCTTCACCCGAGAGCAGCATCGCGTCCAGCACTTCCAGCGCGCGCACCCGGTCTTTGCTGGAGATCGCGTCGGTCAGCTCATACAACGAGCGCTGCTTCGCCGCGAGCACCATGGTCTCCACGTCGCCCAGGGTGATGCGCTTCTTTTCACCGACGTAGAGAATCAGCTTCTCGAGTTCGTTGGAGATCATCATCATGTCGCCGCCGAGAGCGTCGACCAGTTCGCGGGCGCCGTCGGGTTCGATTTTCACGCCGCGGCCCGAGCAGTACTCGGCGATCCACCGAACCGCCTCGCCCTCTTCGACGCGCGCCAGTTCCACGATTCCGCAGTACTGGCCCATGGTTTCGCGAATGCGCTGGTAGCGCTCCTTGTCCTGCATTTCCATGCGGCGCAGGTCGGCGGGAATGCTGATGTGGTCGGCGACAAACACGATCAACGCGTCGGGATTCGGATTCTTGCAGTAGCTCTCGATGGCGGCCAGCTTCTCGTCGTTGGAATGCGATCCGCGGCCAAAGAGATTCTTCACCCCACGCACGAAGAACACCTGAAACGGCGCCATCAGCGAAGGCGTGCGGGCGCGATCGAGAACTTCGGCGAGATCGTTTTCCGCAAGATCGAATTCGAAGAGACTGAAATCCCGCAGGTCGGCCGGAACCAGGTGTTCGAGAATCGCGTCGCGAAAGCGCTTGCGGAAGAAAGCTTCATCGCCCACGAACACGTAAGCCGCGCGCAGCTTGCGCGACTCCAGTTCGCTGACAAAGCGCTCGGCTTGGGCAAAGGCTCGCATGGTCGTTGGTCGTTCGCTTGGGTCTTAGGTCTCAGGTCTTCGGTACTAGGCTCTGGGCCAATAGCCCGATTCCCAAGGCCTATCACCCAAGACCCAACACCACCCCGCTCCCGGCAACTTTACCATCAGAACCCCTCCAAAATGTTGGAGACGAGGGTACGCGCGAAATCCTGCGACAGACGGCGGAAAGCGGGCGAGTCTTCCTCGAAGAAGCTTTGCAGATCCTGCGAAACTTCGTACTGCTCGCGAAACACGTAGGAGGGGTTCTGGTAGAGCACCTTGCCGCTGCGGTCGGAGAGCGTAACCTTCATGCTGACCACAACCAGCACGCTGGCCGCACGCCCCGTGGCCGTGTCGTACGTAAGCGGAGAAGCCGTGGTCGAGAGCACCGTACCAAGCAACGTCGCGTCGGCTCCTTCGCTGGGATCGTGGAGAATGCGGTAATGGGTCCGCGTCGTAAACTCGCGCACCACCGATGAAGTCAGCATCTGCTCGATGCGATAGGTAAGAGTCTCATTCTTGAAGGCCGGCACTGCGATGGTCTTCACACTCTCCGGCAACTGCACTGCGTGACCCGCGGTGTGATATCCGCAAGCCGCTGTGAAGAGCAGGAATACCAGTACGAAGAAGGCAGGAATCCACGACGAACGCGAATTCATTGGATCTTTCCCGTCGGGCGCGTCGCGCCCATGCTCTCGGCGCACTCTACGGCAGTCAACGCGGAAATGCGGAGGTTGTCGGTGGTCGCCCAGAGCCAGACGCCGTTTGGCTGCACGGCATCGCTCTTGATCATGAGCTGAATGTCCGCCTGCCCGGCCGCGCTTACGTTGCTGGGCGAATCTTCGTCCGCTCCCGGAATGGCTACGTGATCGCCGGACAGCGCCTGCGATAGGGCCAGCAAATCCGCGGCGCTGTTCAGTTCCAGAAAAACCGCCAGCGCGTGACCGTGGAAAATGGGTGCCTGCAACAGAAGCAGCGACGGCTGCGGAGCATCGTCGCCGGCGATCTTGCGATAATGCCGGGACACGCGCGCCTCCACCGAATCGAGCGTCGACTGCGACTTCTGCCCATAGCGAGCGACCATGTTGAAGGCCACTTGCGCGTCGAACACATCTTTTGGCAGAGGCTGAAACGAAAGTAGATTCACAGTCTGCTGGTGCAATTCGTCCATGCCGCGCTGCCCGTGCTCGGAGGCCGGCTCAAAAATTGTCGCCACGACACGCCGGATCGCAACCGCCTTCCGCGCTCGCAACAGCAGTAGCGCCAGCGTCACGGCAACCGGATGTGCGGTTATACAGGGACCCGGCTGCAGTTCGGGAGGCGCAACTTGTCCTCGCTCGCGTTCGATCCACAAAGACCGGACCTTGGCGCCGGGCTCATTTTCGAGAGCCGCAGAAAGATCGATGAGGGCGCTGCCGGCATCGCGGGCGTCTTTCCAGCTCTTGCGCGTGGACTCTTCATCCGAAGCGAAGAAGGTGAAGTCAACGTGCTCAAACTGTTCGGCGCGCACGCGCTGGACAAAGCTGATCTCATCTCCCATCGCCTCAAGCTTTCCCATGGATTCGTCGTCATCGAGCAGCCGAATATCGGCAGCGGGGAAGTTGCGCTCGTTGAGCATTTCGGCGACTTCCTTGCCTTTGAGCGAAGCGGCGCCGACAATCGCAGCGCGGTAAAGCGTCCCGCGCGCCGCGAGCGGGTGCGTAGCAGACGTGGCTCGGACGGACTCGCTCATGAGGTCTGCGAAACCTCCCTGTAAGGCGGAGGTGGCGGACCACTGCGGCGACGGAAGATCCATTGCAGCCGCCAGAAAACGCCGGAAATCGTATACAGCAGGGCGATGAAGAAAAGCACTTGCCGTGAGAAAAACCAGATCGAGGCGAACAGCGCGCCCAGAAAAAGGATCAGGCGGAAAGGATGCCGCGAGCGGAAGTCAATATCTTTGAAGCTGTAAAAGCGCCACGTGCTCACCATCAGGTAGCCAACGGTTGTCACCATAGCGAGCCAGGTCAACGCCGTGTACCAGCTTATGATCGGATCTCCGGCCTCGAAGTGAACCACCGCCGCGATCACGCCGGCGCCCGCGGGAATCGGCATCCCCACAAAGTACTTCTTCCCCGGACGGCCCGGGTTCGACGGTTCCGGATTATTGGTGATGTTGAATCGCGCCAGGCGGCTCGCTCCCGCCATGAGGAATAGAAAGCTGGCGATCGCGCCCAACTGCGTCATCTTGATGTGCCACTCGGTCAGCAGGACCGGAGGCATCAGAGTAAATCCCCAGGTCCAAGCGAGTATGGCCGGAGCCACGCCGAAGGTGATGACATCGGCGAGGGAGTCCAACTCTTTGCCGAAATCGCTGCTGGTGCCGGTCATGCGGGCAATACGCCCGTCTAGCCCGTCAAACAGAACCGCGAAACCAATCGCCTTGGCTGCGTTGTCGAGATGCCAGTATTCGCTGGCGGTGGCGTGCATGACCTGCAGAATCGCGTAGTAACCCATCGCCATGTTGGCGGTGGTGAATAGCGACGGGAGAATGTACATCCCCTTGCTGAAGCGGCGCCGCGGTCGGGCGCGATCCTGGCGGATGGCAGGCTGACTCGACAGCGGCTGATTGGTCGCTGGCTGATCCATCAGTGCGCCCTCTCGGCCGCAGCGCTGTGCGAAGACACCAATTCTCCCTGCGGTTGCAGGTAGGCAAGGACGCTGGCGCCGCCCTTCACGCGGTCGCCGACTTTCACGTTGATGCGCGCTGAGGCATCGAGCACAACGTCAACGCGCGAGCCAAATTTGATCAGCCCCACGCGCTGGCCGCGCTCCAGGCGGTCGCCAACCCTGGGATGGAACACGATGCGCCTGGCCAGCAGGCCTGCGATTTGCTTGAACACGACGGTCTGTCCGTCGCTGTCGCCCTCGCCCTGCACGTTGACGATATTTTGCTCGTTCAATTCGGCGGAAGTCTTGTTCATCGCGTTCAAGTACTGGCCGCGCTGGTAGCGGATATCGCGAATCACGCCGCTGATCGGCGAGCGGTTCACGTGCACGTTGAACACACTGAGAAAAATGCTGACGCGAGTCTGCAGCCGGCCGTCCACGCTGACGGTCGCAACATCAGTGACCTTGCCGTCACCCGGAGAAACGACCGCGCCCGCGTCCTGCGGAATCGTTCGCTGGGGATCGCGAAAGAACCACAGGAAGAAGAACGCCAGGAGGCACGGGATGATTGCCCATGCGGGGTTAGTCAGCCAGCCGAGCAGAATAGCGGCGGCGATCAGTGGCGCAGCGTACAGGTAGCCATCACGGACCATGGGAGCCTTCAATTATAGAGCAGGCGGCGCAGGCGGGCATACGACTTGGATTGATAGGTGTTGCCTTCCATCGGCGGCGCGAATCGAACGATGGCAGGCAGGCGCGATAGTTGCAAGCGCGATAAATAAGAAAGAAGGGAGCTTCATCGCGCCCTGCGGAAGGTGAGCGTTTCCCTCGGCGGCGAGGCCGCATGGAGGTTGGCCAGCTTCTTACGCTACGTTGACGCCGTACTGCACCCGAAACTCGCGCTCAATGGACTCCATCTGGTCCTTCAGGCGCAGTTTGAGTTTCTTCAGCCGGACCTCTTCCAGCTTCTCGTCTTCGCTGAGATAACGTTTTTGGGTGAGTGAATCGAGACGTTGCGAGTACTGCGTGTGCTCCTGGGCCAATCTGCGGAATTCCTCATGATTGGTCAGGAGTTGGTCCTTCGGAGTCAGCATCCAGCAGACCTCCAACCGGGATAGATACGCTCAAATTAGCACAGCCAAAAAACAGGTTCAATGCCCAAAAGTGGTGCAAGTCTCACTATGAGAATCGGCTCAGGAAAGGCTGAGTCGATACAGAATCGCATCTTCCCGGGGATTGGCGTAGTAAGACTTACGCTGGCCTGACATTCGGAAACCAACTCTTTCGTACAGAGAGCGCGCGGCAGTGTTCGACTCGCGCACTTCCAGAAACACCGACTCACTGTTTGTTGCGCGGGCGGCCGAGAGCAACGCGTGCAGAAGGAGCGTGCCCAGGCCGGTCCGGTGAGCGGCGGTGGCGACGACAATGTTCTCCAGTTCCCATTCGGGGGAAACGTGGCGGGCCACGAGAAATCCGAGCAGTCTGGCAGGGTTTATTTCCTGACCCGGCAATGAGAGCTCTTCAGGCGATTCGTCACTCACCAGGACAACTCTCTGAGGATCGCCGTTGCCCGGCTCCAACATCTCCCGATACTGCTGCAGCGACCAGTGGGCGGCGGAGGCGCAAGAGCGCTCCAGATCTATGATGGAGGGCACGTCAGCGGGAGTGGCGGGACGGATCAAATGGATTCAGTTATGCCGGGTTTGTGTGCCGCGCCGCGGGCAAGATCTTTGCCAATGCTTAAGGACAACAGCTTAGGCGCCACTCTTGACAAAAATTTCGGCGTCAGACCGGCGCATGTAGCTGGCGTCCAATTGCTCGGGCGAGACCGTTTCGCCGGCTTGTAGCTTCTTCCAGCCAAGGCGGGCGATCGCTTCAATGCTGACGGGCTCGACGAGTGAAACGGAAAGGCCGGCGGCGCGGGCCATTTCGGCCAAGGTTGCGTCCGGAGTGGAGACGATATTGCCGCTCGCCATGGATAAGAATTCATCCTTCGGCAGCAGTTGCTCTCGCAGCACCCGCTCCGACTCGCTCACGATTTCGTACTCGCCGGCATAGACCTCGCCGCGGCCGGCATCGAGAGCGGACACCATCGTGCCTTGCGCGCCGCTGGCGAGCGCCACGGCGTGCAGCAACGACACCGGGACGATGGGCTTGCTGAGAATCTCCGCCAGCGCCTTTACCACTGCTAAGCCGACACGCAATCCGGTAAACGATCCCGGGCCGGCGACGGCAATGAAAGCGCCAATGTCACTCTTGCCGATCTCGTGCCGGGCAAGCAGAGCCGCGATCAGCGGCACGAGTTGCGCGGAAAACGTGCCTCCGGTCAGGGCCGCGACTTCGATCATGGAAACGTCGCGTACGTCCGCGGAAGCGAGCGCAACGCTGCCGTTCTTGCCCGAAGTGTCGATTACGAGAAGAATCATTTCCTGTGTTGTATCCGTGGCAGCCGTGAAAATCCGTGAACGAGTATTCTTAGCCCTGCACCAATTCCAGCAGCACGCCGCCGGTGCTTGAAGGATGCACGAACACGTACTGGTGCCCGCCCGCGCCGGTCTTGATCTCTTCCGAGACCAGTCGCACTCCGTCTTTTTTCAGCCGAGCCACCGTCGACGCCAAATCCGGCACTTTGAGGCAAACGTGATGCAGTCCTTCGCCACGCTTGGCGATGAATTTCGCGATAGTCGAATTCTCTGACGTTGCTTCGAGCAACTCCAACCGGCTCTCGCCTACTGGAACCATCACCAGCCGTACCTGCTCCTGCTCGACAGTTTCTTCCGGCGAAACGGTCAGGCCGAGCTTTTCGTAAAGCGCCTTGGCCGCCGCCAGCGATTTCACCGCGATGCCGAGATGATCGATACTGAAATCCAATTCGCCTCTGAGTTACGTCCGACAGAATGATTTCAGATTGCAGATTGTAGATTGTAGATTGAAAGGCGAATACGAGAGCCCTTCAATCTGCAGTCCAGAATCTACAATCTAAAATTGCCTCCTGCGATCTCCTCCACCAGCGTATACGGATCGCGCTTATGCTCGGCAACCTCGGCTGCGAACTGCGCCAGTTTGCCGTCGCTCATCTGCGCCCGCGCCTTCTCCAGCATCACGTCGCGGAGCATTTCCACCAGCCGCGCCTGCCAGTTCTCCGCGCTCTTTTTCAGGGCCAGGTTTTCCTTCTGCAGGTAAGCCTCGTATCCGGCAATCGCCACAGCCAGTTCCGGCACGCCGGCTCCTTCGCTGGCAACCGTCTTCACAATCGGAGGGGTCCATCCGTCGTGACGCATAGCAAGTGACTGCAGGCCGCGAATCTCGCGCTCCACGCGCTCTGCGCCTTCATGATCACTCTTGTTGACCACGAAGATGTCGGCGATCTCCATAATGCCCGCCTTGATGGTCTGCACGTCATCGCCCATGCCGGGCACAAGAATCACAATCGTGATGTCGGCCAGGCGAACAATGTCGACTTCATCCTGCCCGACGCCAACCGTTTCGATCAGAATGGTGTCGCGTCCGGAAGCATCGAGCACGGTCGTGACGTCGGCGGTCGTGCGGGCCAGCCCGCCCAGCGACCCGCGCGTGGCCATGCTGCGAATGTAGATCCCGGGATCGGAGAAATGCTCCTGCATGCGAATGCGATCGCCCAGAATCGCGCCCCCTGTGTACGGACTCGTAGGATCGACCGCGATGATCCCGACCGTACGATTTTCTTTGCGATAGAGCCGCGCCAGGTGATCGACCAGCGTGCTCTTCCCTGCCCCCGGCGATCCGGTCAGCCCAATGACTCGAGCGCGCCCGCTGTGCGGGAATAGCGCCTTGAGCAGATCGGACCATCCCCAGGCACGATTCTCGACCGTGGAGATCGCTCGCGCCAGCGCGCGCACATCACCAGCGCACAACGCGGCAACTGAAGACTGAATGTCGTGATGGGAACCGGCAGCTTCCAAACGAACAGTGTAAAGCAGGTGGCGCGGTCTGCGAAAATCGGCGGCCCCGTCAGTAACGCTCTGCTCCACAGGCTGGACAAGACCATCGCGAGCTTCCCGCAGCGATCCCGCCCGCTGCGAGCGGCGTCGAACAAAAAGGGCAGACCGAGTCGTCCGCGGGTGGAATCGCTGCCAGACGCTCCCGCATCGATGGCTCCTTCGGCGCGTGCAGCAGCTGTATAAGAAGCGCGACCGCGCCGCCCACCGGGGCGATCCGCAGAATCCACAGCAGGTCGCTGAAATCTGGATTTTCTGGGGCCGTCCAGAACATGACCGCCAGCAGGACCAGGCAAACCAAGCCAATCCATTTGAAGGACCGCCGCGTCTTCGGGTTCGCGTGCGGATTGCGGCGACATACGCTGCACGACCAGTGCTTCCAGAAGCCGACGGGCACAAGCGGGACCCAGAAAATGTGCCCCACGTCAAACGACCGGACGGCAATCGACCGCCGCGGCGCTTCGCACGAAAGACAGTAATCGTTGCGAAACGCAACTTTCTTGGGCCAGAAATGATACGCACCGTGAATGATGAGCATGGCGATCCCGGAGTCTGATCTTGCTGTATATTAGCCCACTGCTCAAGGACAGAGGTCGATGGCACTTACTTCCATGGCGGCGAACACCAGAGGCAAACTCAGCCCCTGGATTGCCGTGCTTCCGCTGCTCGTCTTGCCTGCCCTGGCGATTTCCTTCCGGATCCGTGTGCCCGCCTGGGCCTTCATGTGGGCCTTGTCGTTCGCTATTTTCGCCGGTCTCAAATGGATGACTTGGTGGAATGCTCGTTCTCTGGTAGCGCACCGCGCCGGACGCTCGTTCGCCTACCTCGTAGCCTGGCCAGGGATGGATGCGGAAACATTTCTTGATGCGGCCGAGCATCCGGCCGAACCCACCGCACGGCAATGGCTTTGGGCGGTTTCGAAGACCGCCCTGGGAACCGCGTTACTGTGGCTGTTGGCGCGCCGCATTCCGGAAGAACAGAATCTGCTGCGCGGGTGGGTTGGACTGTTGGGGTTAGTTCTTCTGTTGCATTTCGGCACCTTCCACTTGATTGCACTGTTCTGGCAGACGATGGGCATCGACGCCCAGCCGATCATGTCGAAGCCAATTCTCTCGAAAACCCTCAGCGAATTCTGGGGTAAACGCTGGAACCTGGGCTTTCGCCAGTTGGCGCATGAATTCATTTTCCGTCCGCTGCACAGGCGCGCCGGCGTGGCCGTAGCTGGGCTGCTGGTGTTTGTTGCTTCAGGGCTGATTCACGACCTGGTGATTTCGCTGCCCGCGCGGGGCGGATATGGATTGCCTACCGCATACTTCATCCTGCAAGGCCTGGGCGTGACGCTCGAGCGTTCTGTGCTGGGCAGGCGATTCGGACTACAGAAAGGGTGGACTGGCTGGGTCTTTATGATGATCGTAACCGCCGCTCCGGCTTTCTGGCTTTTTCATCCGCCGTTCGTGCTGCGTGTCATACTGCCATTCATGCATGCGATCCACGCCTTATGACTGAGCACTCGGCAGAACGATTATTCGATCTTGCGCTATGGCTGGCCGGCGCTGGTCACTTCGTGATCCTGTTCGCCAGTTTTCAGGTACCCGCGCGCCTGCGCTGGAAAGAAGATTTGGCGAAGTTGATGCCGTTCAACCGCAAGATGCTGTGGGTACAGAGCAGCTTCACGGTACTGACGATCATCGCGTTCGGCACGCTCACTCTGGCCATGCATAACGAGTTGCTTGGCGGCGACCGCGCAGCTTTGGGGCTGGCTTGTTTTATTGGGAGTTATTGGACGGCGCGCATTCTTGTTGACGCGTTCTATTTCTCGCACGAAGACTGGCCAAAAGGGAAACAGTTCGTCATCGGCCACGTTCTGCTGACGTGCCTGTTTGCTGCGCTGGCGGCGAACTACTGGGGGTTGTTCGTTTGGCAGGTGTGGCTAAGAGCTAAAGGCTAACTGCCAGACCTAGTCTTTCAGCAACTGTCTTGCGATCACCATCCGCTGAATCTCGCTGGTACCCTCGCCAATCGTGCACAGCTTCACATCGCGATAAAACTTTTCGGCGGGATAATCTTTGATAAACCCATAGCCGCCATGAATCTGCACGCCCTCGTTGGCGCATTTTACCGCGACTTCGCTGGCGTAGAGTTTCGCCATCGACGACTCCTGCGTGGTCTTCATGCCGGCGTCTTTCATGGACGCGGCGCGCATGGTGAGCAACATGGCCGCATCGATTTCGGTGGCCATGTCGGCCAACTTCCATTGAATCGCCTGGAAATCGCTGATGGCCTTGCCGAACTGTTTGCGCTGTTTGGAATATTTCAGCGCGGCGTCGTAAGCGCCCTCGGCCATGCCTAACGAGAGCGCGGCGATGGAGATGCGTCCACCGTCGAGCACGCGCATGGCGTCGGGAAATCCCTGGCCCTCGCCGCCTAGAAGATTCTCCGCCGGAATGGCGCAGTCTTCGAAGATCAGCTCGGCCGTATCGCTGGCCCGCAAGCCCAGCTTATTTTCTTTCTTGCCGGGCCGAAAGCCCTTGGTATCCTTATCGACGATGAACGCCGACAGCCCGTGCGTGTGGGCCGCGCGGTCAGTGACCGCCAGCACGACGATCGCGTCAGCATAGTGTCCGTTGGTGCAGAAAGTCTTGGTGCCGTTCAGTACCCAGGTATTGCCGCGGCGCACAGCGGTCATGCGCGCGCTGCCTGCGTCCGATCCCGAAGACGGCTCGGTGAGGCCCCAAGCGCCGATGAATTCTCCGGTCGCCAGCTTGCTGACATATTTCTTTTTCTGCGCTTCGTTGCCGGCGAGAAAAATGTGATTCGAGCATAACGAGGTGTGTGCTGCCACGATGATTCCGACCGAGCCATCGACGCGCGAGAGTTCCTCGATGGCGGTGACGTATTCCACGTAGCCCATGCCCGCGCCGCCATACTCGGGAGGAAAAACGATTCCCAGCATTCCGAGCTTGCCCAGTTCCTTGATCGTGGCCAGGGGAAATTCACCAGCCTCGTCCCACTTCATGACGTTGGGCTTGATCTCGCGCTCGGCGAATTCACGGACGCTCTTCTTCAAGTGCAGCTGTTCTTCGTTGAGTTGGAAATCCACGGTTCCTCCGGCGCATCCAAGCGCTGCGAATCCTGATTAGAACATAGCGCCCGGAGCGGAAGAAGTTACGGCCGGAACGAAAATGAGGAAATGCAAACACCCCTATAAACATTAACGATTTCTAGCGTCTTGAGCGCTGGCCCAACCGACCGGATGGTTAGGATGATCAGGCTCACGTAGCCCCGGCTACGCGTTTCTGGGTGGGTTCGGAATGCGCTGGCGTTCGTCTGACACCGGAACGGGCGCAAGAAAAGCCTGGAAGACTTCGTTGGAGAGCAATCGTCCGCGCGAGGTCAGACGAATGAAATCGCCGGCTTGATCCAGCAAACCGTCGGCGACAAGTTCTGCCATCACCGGTTGCAAGTTCTCGACTTGCTGCTCGCCGAAGCGTGCCGCGACGCTTGGCAGACTCACGCCCCGGTTCAGGCGCAGTCCGAGAAAGAAGTTCTCCTCCAGAGCTTCAGCGCAGGAGATGATCGTCTTTTGCAACGCCGAACCCGCTACATATTTCTCCAGCACATCCGCGGTGGAAAACCGAACCGCTTCAGGTTCGGGCTCGGAAGCAATGAGCATGGAGTGTGCATCCACACCGAAGCCGAGGTAGGGCTGGCGCGTCCAGTACTTTAGATTGTGAAGCGACTCGAATCCCGTGCGCGCGAAGTTGGAAATCTCGTACTGAGCGACGCTCGCCGACCCCAACTCTTCGCAGGCTGCGACGTAGAAATCGGCGGCGGCTTCTTCGTCGGGCACGAAGTGGGCGTGGTAACGTGTCCCTCCGGCGATTAACTCACGTCCCAGCCGCGAGTCTTCGTCCACTTCGAGCATGTAGACGCTGGCGTGCGGAGCGCCGGTCGCGAGCGTTTGCGCGAGCGATTCCTGCCAGCTTTCGGCGGTCTGGTGCGGCAGACCCGCGATCAGATCGATGTTGATGTTCGTGATCCCAGCCGCGCGCAGCCGGGCAATGTCTTCGAGAACCGTCGCCCGTTTATGCAACCGTCCCACGGCCGCCGCTTCTTGATCGATAAAGGACTGCACTCCCAAGCTGACGCGATTTACGCCGCAATTCTGCAGTCCCGCAATGACGTTCGGTGCGAGAGTTCCCGGAGCGCATTCGACGGTGACTTCCGTATGAGCGAGCACTTCGAACTGCGCTCGCACCGCGGCAAAGATTCGCTGCAGTTGGGTGACCTCAAGTACGGTCGGCGTTCCTCCGCCCAGATAGATCGAGTCCACTTCCCTTTCGATCTGCCCGCCCATCTCCTGCGCAATTCGGGGCGCGTCCGCGATGTCGGCGCACACGTGATCCACGTAGCGTTCGAATAAGACGCGCGAAAATACATCGGAGGCGAAGTTGCAGTAGCTGCACTTGGTGCGGCAAAACGGCACGGAAATGTAAATGCCGAGGGGCACAGAGTCCGATTATCCCACCCCCGCCGATGAATTTTCTTCGGGCTGGCTCCGCTTTCGCGATTTGTGGTTAAATCTGCGAGTTATGTGGCTAGGGCGCAAGTTGCTGCTGTGGTTTGTCGTCACTTTGGAGGCTCTCGCCTGCGCTCAGACCCAGAAGCTCGAAGTGGCCCCACTGGCTGTCCCGCCTTTCATCTTCCGAATACAGCGGACCAGATCTGACAGAAATGCATGCGCAATCGTCCGTGGCGACGGTTTGTTTCATGTGGAACAAGAAACTCCGAACCGCTTGGAAGTCGCCGAAGGAACCCTGGACGATGGAGAACTCGCTGCCCTAAAGACCGTCCTTGGCAATAAGGACTTGGCAGCGCTGACCCAGCAGAAGATTCCGGTTCCACTGATTCCGATTCCGCCGATGTTCAGCGAGCGCGATGTGCTGCAGATCAGCATTCTTCGTTCATCATTTACGCAGAACGCCGCCTTCCCCGATCGGGAGTCCCGCCGCCCATTTGACGAATTCGTCGATGCGCTGCTTCACTGGATGGATCTTCTGCAAAAGCATCCCCGGACCAAGCTGGATGAGTACAGCGCCCGTAACAATTGCCTGCCGCCTCGCGAGATCGAATTCAGCCCAAGACCGGCGCAGAAACGGGGCGGGGAAGAGCCCGTTTCAAAGGCTCCAGAGCCAGAGAGTCTCGCTCCGGCGGCTGCCCCCGCAATGTCGGCGCCGGCTCCATTCCTCATGCGCTGGCAGTTCAATCACATCTTGAATTGGGCAATGGCGGACACCTGTGTGGTCGTCTATCCTTCCGGACGGTTTCGGATGGAAAAGAGTTCTCAGAGCTACCATGAGGAGTTTACCGTGCGCGCCTTCGAAAGTTCGCTGAGCGAAAGCGAACTCCAGCAACTTCAGGAACTTCTAAACGGGCCAATGTTGGAGGCCAGCACGCACCAGAATCTCCCGACTGAAAAGATCGTTCGCGAGGGAGAGTTCACTGCTTTGGCCGTTTCCCGGGACGGCCGCACACAGCAGCTGAGTTTCGCGAACTATTTGAGCGATCCCGTTGTTGCCTCACGCTTTAGCGTCGGCCGCGACGCAGATCCGGAGGAGCGTCTGGTCAAGCCTCTCCGAAAATGGCTGAAGAGTCACATTGAAACGAGAAAATTGCAGGCTCTGCCTAAAGCCGCGGCGACGCGCTGCATCGCTTCGCCGCAGACAAAATAGCCGTAGGACCACACGTGCGACTCGCAAACCTTTTTCATCCTGCCACCGGCCTCGGCCATCCATATTGAGGTACCCTGTTGGAAGCGCTCTCAACGCCCGTCCCATTTTCAAGAGACTGCTCGCGATCCATGGCCCAGGAAGAAGAAGTACTCGGCAAAGCGTATGACAGCCGGCTGATGCGGCGGCTGCTTACCTACCTGCGCCCCTACCGTTGGCAGGTGACAGTGGCCATTGCGTCGATCATCTTGAAGTCGTTCTGCGATGTGCTGGGTCCCTACCTGGTAAAGGTCGCAATCGACCGCTACCTCTCGCCCGCGGGCACGACGTCAGGCTTGTGGAACTGGCTCAGCCCGCGGCCGTTGCATGGCATCGCGCAGATTTCCACAATTTATTTCGGGTTGCTGGCGCTGACGTTCGTGTTCGAATTTCTGCAGACGTATTTCATGCAGTGGACCGGGCAGAAAGTAATGTTCGACCTGCGCAGCCAGATTTTTCGTCACCTGCAGCGTATGCATGTGGCTTTTTACGACAAGAATCCGGTTGGCCGACTGGTCACCCGCGTCACCACCGACGTCGATGCCTTGAACGAAATGTTCACTTCGGGCGTGGTCTCGATTTTCGAAGATCTCTTCGTGCTGCTGGGCATTCTGTGCGTAATGCTGTGCATGAACTGGAAACTGGCGCTGATCACGTTCGCCGTGCTGCCGCTGATCGTGGTCGCGACCAAACTTTTCCGCGACAAGGTGCGCGACTCCTACCGCCGCATCCGCACCGCCATCGCCCGAATTAACGCTTACCTGCAGGAGCACGTCAGCGGCATGGTGGTGCTCCAGCTTTTTAATCGCGAGCGCAAAGCCTACGACCGCTTCTCGGAAATCAACCGCAGCCACATGGACGCGTATAAAGACGCGATCCTGGCCTACGCGCTGTACTATCCCGCAGTCGATTTTTTCTCGGCGATCGCGATTGCCTGCGTCATCTGGTTCGGGGGCCAGGATATTCTTCGCGGTGTGGTCGCCAGCAGCATCTCCATCGAGTTCAGCCGCCAGACGCTGGTTTCGTTCCACGTGGTCGCCGCCGTTGCGTCACTGGGCGTGGTCGTCGCCTTCACGCAGTATGCGCAACGTTTCTTCCGGCCGATCATGGATTTCAGCGAGAAGTACAACATTCTTCAGTCGGCCATGGCGGCCAGCGAGCGCATCTTCAAACTGCTGGATACGCCGGTCGATATCGTCTCGCCCGCGGTAACGAAGAAACCGGAGGGCCGAGGCCGCATCGAATTCGATCATGTCTGGTTCGCCTACAGAGAAAACGAAGCCATGGAGCCCCGGACGCCCTCGTCCGGGAGGATCACGACAACCCCGGACGAGGGCGTCCGGGGCTCCACGATGTCAGACCTTCCACCCTCCCCTGACTGGGTCCTCCGCGACGTAACCTTCGCCATCGATCCCGGAGAAACCGTCGCCGTGGTCGGCCACACCGGAGCCGGCAAGACCACGCTCATCTCGTTGCTGCTGCGTTTTTACGACGTGCAACGCGGCGCGGTCCGCATCGACGGCGTCGACGTGAAAGAGATGGATCTGGCCGACCTGCGCAGCCGCTTCGGCGTCGTGCTGCAGGACCCGTTCCTGTTCACCGGCACGATCGGCGGCAACATTCGACTGGGCACCGACCGCATTCAGGACGCGCACGTCGCCAAGGCTGCCGAAGACGTGAATCTCGGCGACTTCGTCCGCGCCTTGCCGAAGGGATTCAACGAAGAAGTCCGCGAGCGCGGCTCCACTCTCTCGACAGGACAAAAACAATTGATCTCCTTCGCGCGCGCCCTGGCCCACGAGCCTAAGATTCTGATCCTCGACGAAGCCACCTCCAGCGTCGACACCGAAACCGAATTCAAAGTTCGCGACGCCCTCGCCCGCATGGTCGAAGGCCGCACCTCGCTGATCATCGCGCATCGTCTATCGACCGTGCAGCGCGCCGACAAAATCATCGTCATGCACAAAGGCCAGGTCCGCGAAATGGGAACCCACCAGGAACTTCTGGCCCAGCGCGGCATTTACTTCAAGCTGTATCAGCTGCAGTACAAAGATCAGGAGTTGAGCGCGGCGCGTGGCCATGAGCGTCCGACCGCAGAGGAGGAATTGCCGCAGCCGGAAGTCACGGCCAAAGGGAACGATTAGCGACTACCTGCAAATGTCGTGGCAATCAAAGCGTCTAGCCCGAGGACAAAGAAGCGGCGGCCGGTTGTTGGGTCTCCCGTGTTTGCCGCAACGGTAGTGGCGAAGAACCAGCTTGTTAAGTTGCAAAATATCCGTGTCCGACAGTCGCTTGCAACCACGCCCCTTGTGAACGATGCGAGACAATTCGGCTGGCAGTTCTTTCGCACTGTCGCCGAAATAGTAGAAATGCGTGGATACCAACACAGGTGCAGCTGGCGAAATGCTCTGTCCTGACAGATAAGCCGCATGTGCGCTATGAGTCTTTTTGAACTGACTGTATGACGGCGTTTGCTCGACTCTCATGGCATAGATGAGGGCGTTGGGCTTGCCCGTATTGTTACCACCGATACCGACAACCCAACTTCCAACGTCTGCCCAGCGCTCTATCGTTGTTGTCTTGCACCCACAGAGACAGCACAGCCCACGTTCAACGTGGGGAGCGAAATCCCGGTCGTGGTCCACTCTATAGGCGTAGTGTCGAGGCATTTTCGATCCTCCAACCTTGCGAAGCGAAAATCGTCAGCGCGGCATTTCAGAATCGTTCGTCGACTGAAAAGCAGGCGATCCCGATCGCGATTCGCCCTTATCCAACTTCCAGATACTTCTCGCGCAGCGCAGCCGCTCCCAAACACAAATCCGAAAACACACGCGCCGTAAACAACGAATGCCCTCCCGCTCTCCTCATCACTTCCGGGCATTTCTCCGTAGCTCGCGATACATCTTCATCATTTCCGGAACGGTCGGCTGACTCCCAGGGCTGACGAATGCGTTGCACACTTCCCGCATC
>Ga0070733_10000902_pt1 | contig 22864 bp, 16 predicted proteins | sample Coa_R1_9_FD_66450 | JGI IMG/M metagenome (GOLD analysis project Ga0070733, IMG submission 66450) | Surface soil microbial communities from Centralia Pennsylvania, which are recovering from an underground coalmine fire - Coalmine... | ecosystem: Environmental > Terrestrial > Soil > Unclassified ...
CTGCGGTATCCGTTATTTGCTACAGAGACAACCGCTAGGACCAACGGATTCTCAGCAACCTCTGTCTGTGACTTTGCCTGAACTGTGAGACTTTCTATCCGAACGGTAAGTTTTGGCTGCTTTGCAGTTAGTTCAGCGTTAGCCAGTTGCAAGCTGTGCGACTGCTCTCCCCATGCTTGCACCAACGCAACGACTCCTGAAACAAGGAGCCAAACAGCGGTCAGAACGAGAGCATCAAGAGATAGGGCTTTACATACTAGGGCGTGTTTTCAAAGTAGTAGATTTACGAAATGCATGCTTGCTGCGATGAGAATCACCGCGGCGTAATTCGCGGCCAGCTTTTCGTACCGTGTCGCTACGCGTCTCCACTGTTTGAGCCGGTTGATGCATCGCTCGATCACGTTTCGCTCCCGATAGCGCACTTTGTCGAAGACGGCGGTCCGTTTACGATTCGAGCGTGATGGGATGATCGGCTCGATGCCGCGCCGACGAAGCGCCGTTCGTAAGAGGGCGCTGTCGTAGCCTTTGTCGCCGGCAATGCTTTCCGGCCGCAGCCGGGGGCGTCCGCGTGTAATCCGTTTGATCGCGCCGCTATCGACGATTGTCAGGAGGTGCGGCGCATCGTGTTTCTCGCCGCCGGTGAGCGTGAAGACGATCGGGTTGCCTTTGCGATCAGTGCGCAAATGGATTTTCGTACCGAACCCTCCTCGGCTGCGGCCGAGCGCGCGGGGAGCCCCTTTTTTCCACCAGCTGCGTGCTGGTGGGCTCGGATCACGGTACTGTCAACGCAGTGCATCTCCCAGTCCAGCAATCCTCGCCCATCGGCTTGGGCTTGCAGCGCTTTGAAGACCTTAAACAATGTTCCGTTACGCCGCCATCGATAGAATCGAGTGGCGATCGTCCTCCACGGCCCATGTTCAGCGGGCAAATCCCGCCAAGGCGCCCCGGTACGGACCAGCCAAAGAATCGCGTTGAAAAATCGTCGATGGCTAATCGAAGGTCTTCCGATCGCGGGTTTTTCGGGCGGAAGCAAGGGTTCTATGCGCGCCCATTGCTCGTCGGATAAGCTATGTCGTGGCATAGCCTCCGAAAATTCCTACGAATGCCTGCCCTATCCTTCAAGCTATTTTGAAAACACGCCCTAGTGCATTGCTGGCAGCGCAAGCGGCAGTTGCCGCTATTTTCATAGAGAAGGGCTGGGCATTCGTATTGGCAGCGGGAGCCTTCACGATATTGGCTCTTGCCTCTATCCTTTCGCTGCAGCTCTGGAAGTACAAACGTGCGCCGATTCCGGAACGGTTTGCTACCGACTATTTAAGAGATTCGAGAAGTGCGCGAACAAAAACGATTCTTGACAAACTAGCGTCAATAGACCACAACGAAGCGCCGGTAGCGAGGAGAAGCATTGGTATACCTGGCTCCTTAGGGCGACCGCTGTGGCGCTGCTTGTGTCTTTAGGGTGGTACGTATATAGTGGGTGGGAAGATGGACTTAGAAAAACTCCTCCAGGACCGGCTGCGGGACAGCAATCAAGACCTGGTCCAGCGCCTGCTAGAACGTAAGGAGATTGCGTCTGATCACCATGTCCCCGTTGGCAAGCGCCCGGACGGCTATTACATTTACGAGGTGGAGAAGGGCTCCCGCAAGCACTAGAGCTTAAGGCTTTAAAAAAAAGGAGTCCCGAACACTCGGGGCTCTTTTTTTACGCCTCGTCTCAGGATGCCTGATCACCCGACTCGACGGCTAAACAAGGTCCGGGCCTGAATCCGCAAGCCCAAACTGGCACGACTCCCAGGAACTGCCCGGGCGTAACCCGGTTGACGGGCCGCCTCTGTTCTCCGGCGCCCAGATACTCTCTCTTTATCTAATTTTGCCGCTCGAGCGACGCGCGATCCCAGTGAGCGAGATTCGCCGCCGCCGCATACGTCGAGTTGAAGAAATCGAGCACAATGCGATCGGGGTCCGCCGACGTACGCACGCCCTCGTAGGGGAGCAGAAACTCTCGCAGCTGGTCCGTCCAAAATCCCGGCGGCGCGACCTGCGCTCGCGCAAAGCCCGGCGGCTCCGGATAGGCGTAGGCGTAGAATGCTGCTTCCGCGCCGGGCCCGCCCGGCCAAAAGCCGACGCTCTGCTCTTCGCGATTGTACGCTTCGCGCGTCACCCAGTCAGGCATATTCGCAATGCCGCCGGGATGCGGCGGTGCGGGGCGTCCGGAGAAGCGCGTGACCGCCAAATCGAAGCTGCCCCAAAAAAAGTGCACCGGACTGGCCTTGCCGAGAAACGGCGCCCGAAACTCCTTGCAGAGGCGATCGGCCTGCAGCAGCGCGCGAAAGAACCGCTCGACGTATGCCTGGTCGTACGACGCATGGACCGTATCCTTGTCGAAGCGCACCGCGCCGGCGATTTCGTTCGGCATCATGTTGATTCGAACGTCGAAGTCGAGCGCTTTCATTTTTTCCATGACTCGCCTATAGAACTCTGCGACCGACATCGGTTCGAGCGCGAAGCCGTCGCGTTCGTCGTCGCAGCCCACGATCTCCAGGCGGCGCCCGAGAAAGTCGAAGTCGATCGCCAGCCACCGGCCGCCGCTATACGGCATCGCCGAGGTGGTCAAACCGCGCGGCGTGACGTAGAGCGTAACGTTCCACCAATGGTTGAGCATCGGCTCGAGCCGCAGGCGAATCTTGCCGACGATCTGCGTCCAGAGATGCAGCGTTGCCAGCGTATCCTTCCATTCGTCGTACTTTAGCGGGGGCCAGCGATCCATCGGAACTACCTTTGCTCGGCGGGTGCGATCGGCAGCTCGATCTGGTTAGGATCCGCTTCGCCGTCGAGAGACGGCGCGCGGTACTGCTGCGGCGCGAAGCGCAGATACATGATCGGGATTAAGATCAACGTAAGAATCAGCGAGCTCGACAGACCGCCGATCACCACGATCCCCAGCGGCCGCTCGGCCTGCGAGCCGGGATCGAGGGCCAGCGCGAGCGGCAGCATGCCGGCAATCATAGCGACGGTCGTCATGACGATCGGGCGGAATCTTGCGTGCGCGCTCTCCTTGATCGCCTCCAACCGGCTCATTCCCGCTTCTCGCAGCTGGTTTGCGAAATCGACGAGGAGAATTCCGTTTTTTGCCACCAGCCCAACGAGCAGGATCGCTCCGATCATCGAGAACAGGTTCAACGTCTGGTGCGTCAGCGCCAGGGCGCCCAGCGCGCCCACCACGGCGACCGGCACCGTGAACATGATGATGAATGGGGTCACGTAGCCGTTATAGAGGGCCACCATCAACAGGTAGACCAGCAGGATCGAGAGCAGCAGCGAAATCCCCATCTCCGTGACGGTATCCGCGACGTTCTGCTGATTGCCGCCAGCGACCGGCGCGACGGTAACGTTCTTGGGGAGATCGAGCGCGCGCAAGCGCCGCTCGAAGCTTCGCTGGACGTTCGACAGAATCGCCCCGGGTGCGACGTTGGCTCCGATCAGCACCACGTTACGCCGGTTGATGCGGATGATCATCGGCGGCGCGGGCGACATGACGAGCTTCGTGATGTCGCCGACGCGGACGATCGACCCGTTGTTCGCGCGAATCGGAATCGCGGCGATCGCACCTAGGGAGACCAGGTCGCTCTCCGGGTAGATCACCTGCACGTCTTTGAGGCCCTGCGGCCCGGTGAACTGCGTGGCCGTATCGCCGCCGAAGGCGGCGCGCACGGCCGTCGACGCGGTACCGATGCTGGCGTCGAGTACGCGCGCATTTCCGCGTTCGAACTCCACTTCGACCTGGGGTGCGTTGTCGGCCCCCGACGTCGTTGCATCAATTGCGCCGGGCGTCCCGGCGAGTGCGGCGTAGGCCCGAGCGGCGGCGGGCCCGGGATCGGCGGTCAAGCTGGAAACGACGTAAGAAATCGGCTGCGCGATGCCGCCCGACGGATCGGTCGCCGGCACCGCGACGACGTTCGCGCCGGGCAAGAGCCGGCCGATCCTCGATCGCAGGTTCGAAACCCAATAGGAGGTCGAGTGCGACCGGCCATCCTTCAGAAAGAGATGAATCTGACCGATGGCGCCGTTGTTGATGTAGCCGCTCACTTCGCCCTGATAGGCGCCCGCAATCGACGTCTCCGATTGAAGGTCGGCGACGCGGTCGACGAGCCCTTCGGCGCGAAGTACGGCCTGCTGCGTGGTCGTCAAGGGCGTTCCGGTTGGAAAGCCGATGTTCACGAAAACCTCGCCGCGATCGACCGGCGGCATGTACTCGAAGCCGACGATTCCCAGCGGAATGAGCAGCAGCGCGAGCACGAGGCTGCCGAATGCGATCCACACGACCAACGCGCGATTCTCCAGGCCCCACGGGAGCGCGCGCTGCGTGTACCAGCCGCGCACACGATCGAATCCCTGGCCGAACCGGTCGACGATCCGCCACGGTTTCCATTTCGAGTAGAGCGCCCACCGTCCGGCCAGGGCCGGCGTGACGGCAAACGAAACGAAGAGTGAGGTCAGCGTCGCAACCGTGACCACGAGGCCGAACTCACGCAAGAAAAGGCCGACGGAACCGGGCAAGAACGAAATCGGGGCAAAGACGACGACGATGACGAGGGTGATCACGATCGTCGCCACACCGATCTGGGTCAAGCCGTTGATCGCGGCGAGGCGCGGATCTTCGCCTTCGGCACGGTGGCGTTCGATATTTTCCAGCACGACGATCGAGTCATCGACAAGGATGCCGATCATCAACGTCATCGCCAGCAGGGAAACGGTGTCGAGCGTGAACCCGACCGTTCGCATTGCGGCAAGCGTCACGAGGAATGAAGCCGGGACCGAAATCATGACGACCACAGCATTGCGCCACGACCGCAGGAAAAAGAGCATCACGATCGCCGTGAAGATGATGCCTTCGATCAGCGTTCGCGTGACGCCCGAGAGCAGCTCCTTGGTATACGTCGACTGCACGCTGAGCACCGAGAAGTTGATGTCCGGGTACTGCGCGCGGAGCGCCGGCAGCGCTGCGAGGACGGCATTCGAAGCCGCAACCTCGCTCGCGCCGGCCGCTTTCTGCACGTCGAGTTCGACTGTCGGCTTTCCACTCGTGTACGCGTAGACGCGCTGCGTTTCGTACGCGTCCCTGACGTTGGCTACGTCGCCGATACGGTATAGCCGCGCCGAGGCGCTCCAGGGGTAGAGCGACCCGGTCGACGACGAGCCGCCGGCGGTCGTGGAGTTGCCGAGCAACAGATTTGCGACCGAGGGCACGTCGGTGATGTCGCCGCGAATGTCGAGGTTCGTTTCGCGATTGTGCTGATAGACGATGCCGCCGGGAGCGCGAACGTTATTGTTCGCGACGGCGTTGATCACGTCGGTCAACGTGAAACCGGAGGACTGCAGTGCCTGCGGATTGACGTTGACCTGGATCGAGGCGGTGACGCTGCCGTTCTCCTGAACGTACGAAACGCCGGGAACTTGTTCGATGGCCGGCACGACCGTGTTGGTAACGATCGCCGAGAGATCACCGAGCGAGAGCGTGGCCGACGAAGCAGCCAGCGAAACGACGACGGCTTCGCTGGGATTGTAAATCGAGATCTGCGGCGTCGGCAAATCGTTGGGAAGCTGGTGCAGCGAGTTCTGAACGCGCCCCTGAACTTGCACGAGGTCGGTGTTCTGATCGGACGTCAACGAAAAGACCGCGACGATCGAGGCTTGGCCGGGCTGGATCGAGGTTTCGATGTAGCTCAAATCCGGAGCGCCCGCGATCTGGTCCTCGAGCGGACGCACGATCGCGTCGCGCATCTCGGTCGTCGAGGCCCCCGAATACGTGAGCAGCACTTGAATCGAAGGAACGTCGTAGTTGGGGAGCTGCTGCTTAACGAGGTTGAAGCCCGCGATCGAACCCGCGAGCAGGACGAGGGCAAGAAAGACCGTCACCAGCGTCGGGCGCTGCACGAAGAGCCGCGTCAGCCACATGCTTAAACGCCCGCCGCCACAGGGTTGCGAATCACCGCCGAGGTCGGCTCGCTACTTCCGCGCGGCTTGGGGCCCAGCCACATGAACATGACCGGCACAAGCAGCAGCGTCAGCAAAAGCGAACTGATCAACCCGCCGATCACGACGATGCCCAAGGCTTGACGCTGTGCGGCGCCGGGGTCGAGCGCGAGCGCGATTGGCGTCATGCCGGCGATCATCGCGCACGTCGTCATGACGATCGGGCGGAATCGTTCGCGCGCCGCTTCCACCATCGCATCGGCGCGGCCCATTCCCTGCTCGACCATGTGATTGGCAAAATCGACCAGCAGGATGCCGTTTTTCGAGGCCAGCCCAACGAGCAGCACCGTGCCGATCAGCGAGAAGAGGTTGAGCGCCTGATGCGTGATTGCCAGCGACGTCAACGCGCCGACGGCGGCAACGGGCACCGAGAACATGATGATGAAGGGCAAGCGATAGCTGTCGTAGAGCGCAACCATCAGCAAATAGACGAGCATGAAAGAAAGCACCAACGCAGTGCCCATGCCGCGGACCGTATCCGAGAGGTTCTGCTGCTGGCCGCCGACGTTGGCCTTCACCGTAACGCTCGAGGGTAAGTCGAGTGTCGCCAAGCGCCGCAAGAAGTTTCGTTGCACGATCGACTGCGTCGCTCCCGGCGCGAGATTCGACTGCACGTGGATTACGGTCTCGCGGTTGGTGCGCGTCATCAACGGTTCGGACGGATCCTCCACGTAGCGCGCGACGTCGCCGACGTGTGCGAGCGAGCCTCCGAGCGTACGGATCGGAATGTTGCTCACGGTTGCGATGCTGGTCTGGAAGTCGCGGGGATAGAGCACTTGCACGTATTTCGTACCGCGCGAGGTGTTGAACTGCGTTGCAAGCGTCCCACCGAATGCGGCTCGAATCGCGGCGGCTGCCTGTCCGATGTTGATTCCAAGCACGCGCGCGCGGTCGCGGTCGAACTCGATGTCGATTTGCGGCGCCAACTGCTCGGCGGAGCTGTTGACGTTGAGCGTTCCCGGGGTCTCGCGAAGTGCTTGCGCGACCTGTGGTTCGTACGCTTCGGGGTGATCGCCGGTCGAGGTGATCAGATAATCGATCGGCTGTGAGTTGCCGCCGCCGGTTCCCGTCGCCGGAATCGAGACGACGCGCGCCGTCGGTGCGAGCTGTTGTGCGATGCGTCCGAGCATCGGCGCCCAGAAGTCGGTCGAACGGCGCCGCTTCGGCTTCAAGAAAACATGAATCTGCCCGACCGATCCCTGTACGAGCAGGCCGCCGAAGTTCGACTGCGTCCCGCCCGCCAGCGCCGTTTGCGATTCGACGTCGGGGAGTTTCGCGAACCGGGCCGCAATCTTCGCAATCGCCGCATTAACCGTCGTCAGCGGCGTCCCCGTCGGATACGTCGTTTGCACGAAGACTTCGCCGCGATCGACCGGCGGCATGAACTCAAAACCGACGGCCCCCAACGGAACGAGCAGCAGCGCACAGACTACCGCCGCGCCCGAGACCGCGGCGACCGTCACGGGACGGCGCAGCGCCCACGGAAGCGCGCGGTGGGCATACCACCGGCGTAAGTTCTCGAAACCGTCGGCAAACCGTTCGATCGGCTTTGGTGCCTTCCATCGCGACAGCAGCGACCAGTTACCCGCGAGTGCCGGCGTGATGGTGAACGAAATAGCCAGCGAGGTCAACGTCGCGGTCACGACCACGAGCGCGAACTCCGACAAAAACTTTCCTACGGTTCCGGGAAGGAACGCAATCGGAAGAAAGACCACGACGTCGACCAGCGTGATGACGACGGCCGCCGGACCGATCTGCGTGCGGCCTTTGATGGCGGCCTCTTTCGGCGGCTCGCCGTTTTCGTAGTGCCGTTCAACGTTTTCGAGCACCACGATCGAGTCGTCGACGAGAATTCCAATAATTAACGTCATCGCCAGCAGCGAGACGGTATCGATCGTGAAGTTGACGACCTTCATCGCGGCCAGCGTGACGCACAGCGAGGCCGGAATCGAAATGAGTACGACGACCGCGTTGCGCCACGACCGCAGGAAGAAGAGCATGACGACGGCGGTGATCGCGATCGCTTGGATCAGCGTGCGGAAGACTCCCCAGATCTGCTCTTTCGTGAACGCGGCTTGATTGTTGAGGATTCGAAAGTCGATCGCGGGATACGTCCGCTCGATGGCCGGAAGAGCTCGCAGCACGTTTTGCGCCGCCGTCACTTCGCTCGCGCCGGTCGCTTTCTGAATGCTGAGCGAAATCGTCGGAACCGTCCCGACGTAGCTGTATTGGCGCTGCGGCTCGAAGGAATCGCTCACGGCGGCGACGTCGGCGACGCGAATGATCCGAGCCGAGGCGCTCCACGGGCTCAGGCTCGAGAGCGCCGGCCCGGCGTAGCCCGAACCGGTTGAGGAGCCGTTGCTCGTGCTCTGCGCGGGCGCGGCGCTCGGCGCGGCAGTTGCGCTGGTGCGCGCGATGACGCTCGCGGCGAGATTCGGCATCGCTGCCGGCACCGGCGACGGCGATACGGAAGCCGCCGGGGATGGCATCGGTGTGATCGAAGCGGCCGGCCCCGGAGTTGCCACGGTGATTCCTGCCGGTGCGCCGGCTGCCGGTGCCACTGCCGCCGAGGCGGCCGGCACGGCGGCGGATTGCGCCGCCGGTGACGGCAACGCCGGCGTACCGCCGGCACCGCCTGACGCAGAGTTGCTCTCCGCGCTAATCGGGGCGCCGGGAGAGCCCGGCACGGCCGGCTCGTTATACGACGCATTTCCGAAGGTCGAGGTGAACGGCGACGATGCAAAGACGGGCAGATCCGCGACCGTCGCGGCGTTGCTAACGTCGCCACGCACGTCGATCGTCGTTTCGTGATTCGGAAGGTAGGCGATGCCGCCGGGCTCGCGCAGATTGTTCTGCGAGATCGTGCTGACGATGTCATTGAGCGTCAATCCCGAGGACGCGAGCAAGTTGGGATTGACCGCGACCTCGATCGCCGGCGTGACCGAACCTCCGACGTTGACGTTGCTGACGCCTTCGACTTGTTCGAGATCGGGAACGATGTTGTTCGTCACGATGGCCGAAAGATCGCCGCCCGTCAGCGTCCCCGAACTCAAGCCCAGCGTCAAAATCGTCGCTTCCGCGGGGTCGAACGTGCCGACGGTTGGCGCGGGCATGTCGCTAGGAAGCTGCGATTGCGCCACCAGAATCCGGCGTTGTACTTGCACCAGATCGGTCGTCTTGTTCGAGCTGAGCGAGAAGACGGCAGAGACCGTCGCCTGACCTTGCTGCACGGTCGTATTGATGTGGTCGAGGTCCGGAGCGCCGGCAATTGCGTCTTCGATCGGCCGCACGACCGCATCGCGAATTTCCGTCGTCGAGCCGCCCGGGTAGCTCGCGCGGACGGTAATGGTCGGAAAGTCGATGTTCGGAAACTGTTGCTGCACGATCGTCATCAGCGAGATGGCGCCGGCGACGGCGATCAGCGCCAGGCTTACGAAGACCAGCGCCGGCCGTAAAACAAAGAGACGGGTCGGCCACATGCGTCGCTACTGCTTAAGGCGAGGGGCTTTGCGGCGCGGGGCTTTGTCCGCCGACCTGTTGGCCCGCCGTAATTCCCAGCTGTCCGTTGGAGACGACCTTCGTTCCCCGCGCGATACCAGTAACCACCGAAGTCTTTCCGTCGCTCCCGCGCTCTTGAACCTTTGCGAGCTTGGCCGTGCCGTCCGCGTTGACGACCATAATGCTGTCGTGCGAATCGTCCAAAAAGGCCGTCGTGGGGACTCCGATACCGGTGACGACCGGAAGGTTGATGGTCCCGGTCACCGCCATTCCCGACTTCAAACGATATCCGGGATTTGCCAGGATCGCTTCGACGGTGAAGTTCGTCGAGCCAGGTTGAACTTGACCCAACACGGCGTTGATTCGTCCGCGATAACTGCCGGTGTTGACGCCGGCAACGGCAATCGAAACGGCGGCGCCGCGTTGAATTCGGAAGACGTCTTCAGACGAAGCGTTGAGCTCGGCATAGACCGGGTTGAGCTGCTGCACCGTGAAGATCGTGCGCGAGCCCGGGTACTCACCGGGGTTGAGATTGCGGTTCACCACGACGCCGTCGACCGGCGAAGTGACGAGTGCCTTGTCGATCTGCGCCTGAATCTGGTCGGCCTGCGCATGCGCCGAGGCGGCATCGGCCTGGGCGGACGCGACATTGGCGGCTTGGAGCCCTTGCTGATAGTTGCCGTTGACGTTTGAGTTGAGCACCGCAGACTGGAGGCTTGCTTGGGCCGAGAGCACCTGCTGCTGATCGTTGTGCACGGTCGTGCGCTGCTGGTCGACTTGCTGCTGCGAGACGTAACCGCTATCCAACAAGTTTTGATATCGTTGGAGGTTCACCTGATCGAGTTTGAGCGTCTGCTGCGCCTGAAGCACGGCCGCCCGCGCATTACGAACTTGATCGCTACCCTGACCAATGTTGAGTTGCGCCTGATATTGGGTCTGCGAGACACGGGCGTCGTCGGATGCGGCGCTGCGCTGCGCCGCTTCGAGACTCGCCCGCAAGTCGGTAGTATCGAGAACCGCCAGCACCTGGCCGTGCCGGACGATGTCCCCTTCGATCACCGCTACTGAATCGGTGGGCTCTGAGAGCGAACTCGAAATTGAAACGTTTTGATACGGCGCGACGATGCCCGCGATCTGCGCCGTCGGATGGACCGTCACCGGCGCTGCCGGCGCCGTTGGAACGGCTGCGGGGCCGGGAGATCCGAAACCATGGGCGCGACGATGGCGCGCGCCGGCGCAGCCCGACGCAAGCAACGCAATCAACGCCAAGGATGCTGCCGACCTCATCTTAAGCAAATACCCTACCTCGACGATGCACAGCTTCGGCTGAGAGTCGCCGCCCAGCGGAATAGGCCTCCGGCCACAACGACAAATGCCGCCGCGCCAAGCGCCGTCGAGGCGTTCGCAAAGGCGTCCCCGACCAGTGCCAGCGGCTCGGCCCGGCCCGTCGATACGATGAGTCCCGCCAGCAGCACACCGAAGAGGCTTTCCCCAACGATTAGCCCCGAAGCGATCAGCACGCCGATTTGCTTGGCGCGTTCGCCGCCCGCTCGCGCAGCCCAACGGTTGTACAACCACCCAATCACGGCACCGGCAACGACCGGCGCGGTCGTCGACGCCGGCAAATAAATTCCCAGCCCGACGGCCAGCGGCGGCAGCGCCGCGCGCTTGGTCGCACGCAGGAACTCGTCGATCCCGACAACGAGGGCTCCGACCAGGGCACCGGTTGCAATTAGACCCCAATCGATCTGGCCGTCGATCACACCTTTGGCAAGCGCCGAGATCAACGTCGCCTGCGGAGCGGGAAGCGGCTGCGCGATTGCGTTGTGAAGATTGGGCGCACCGGCAAAGCCATAACCTCGGTTGAGCAAGTTGAGGATCGGCGGAATCACCAGCGCCCCAACGGCAACGCCGAAGACAAGCGCGACCTGCTGCCGCCAGGGCGTCGCGTCGACGAGCTGTCCAGTTTTGAGATCCTGCAAATTATCGTTTGAGATCGTTGCAACGCACAAGAGTACCGCCGTGACGAAGAGCGCGTACGCGATCAGCTCCGAGGGCGCCGAAACGCCCGCGAACTTCGCGATGACGAGCAGCATCAGCGACGCCCCGATCACGACCAGAATCGCCAAGCCCGATACCGGGCTGTTCGAGGAACCGATCAGGCCCGCCATGTAGCCGCAGGCGGCCGCTACGAAGAATCCAACGATGACGACGTACACCACGGCGGCGAGCGTGAGCCAGCCGGTAATCGGCGACAGCCGGCCGCCGGCAAGAAAGTCGGCGAGCAGCACTGCCAGCGGGATCAAGCAGCAAAGGCTGATGAGCCCGACGATTCCAATCGGCAAGTCGCGCTCGGTTCGGGGCTCCTCTTGGATCGCTCCGGCCCGCCGGCGCCGAGAGGCCGCCATGGCCGATGCGACACCGGAGACTACGGGGCGCGCGAGCCGCCCCAGCGACCACAATGCCGCGATGCCGATTGCACCCGCGCCGATGAAGCGCACCTGATGCGACCAGACCGTCGTGGCGACGTCGGCTGCGGGCCCCCCCGTAGGATGCAGCGCTGTTAAAACCGGCGTTGCGATTCCCCACGCGATAACGAGTCCGGTTAGCATTGCGAGGCCGACGGATATCCCGATCAGCTGCCCCGCGCCGACGAGGGCGAGCGAGAGCGAAAAACCTAGGCCGGTGGTCGCGCTGCCGATGCGAAAGTAGGCCGCAACTTGACCGGCAAAGATGCGCGTGGCGACGATTAGGGCAAAGCCGGCGGAGGCGAGCGTTCCACCGACGAGCGCCAGCAAACCGGCACGATTGCTCTCGCCGGCCGCACCGGCGGCGGTGCCGATTTTGAGGACTTCGGCGGCTGCAACGCCTTCCGGATAGGGCAGATTCGACTGGGCTACCAGCGCTCGCCGCAGCGGCACGCTGTACATCACGCCGAGGATACCGCCGATCGCGCAAACGCCAAAGCACTGCGCGAACGGAAAACCTCTCCACCATCCGATCATGATCAGGCCGGGAAGCACGAAGATGACGGCCGAGAGCGTCCCCGCAGCGGACGCGACGGTCTGCACGATGTTGTTTTCGTAGATGGACGAGTTCTTGAAGGCGCGCAGTACGGCCATCGAAATGACGGCGGCGGGAATCGTGGATGCAAACGTGAGCCCCACTTTCAAGCCGAGGTACACATTCGCGGCGGTGAATACGAGCGTCACCACGGCGCCCAGGACCAGGCTGCGCGCGGTGAGCTCCACTCGATCGTTCACGGCTCTTATTGTTGCGCGGCCCCCTCCGTACGGCCTTTTCGAAACACAGAGCAAAGCCCGTAGCGGATGCTACGGGCTTTGCATATCGCCGGTCATTCTCGCCTGTTTGAAGCGGTTACCCGCTTCCCACCGACGTTTCGATCCGGTTTTCGATCGGTCCCACTCGGATTTGTCGCGTAATCGCGACGCTTCGTCTACGTGCGTCCAATCGCGGCTCGATTCGGTCCGCACTTCGTCATTGGGCGAAGTCTTTGCATGCTAGCAAAAGCACGACGAGCGTTGCAATACGTTGCGCGCATCGTCCACAACAGGTCCACAACAAATTGCGGTTACCCACAGTTTATCGACACGCGCGACGCCGTTTAGGGGTGCATCGTCGACATCGGAGTCGCCGATGGCATTGGCGAGGCCGAAGGCACCGGCTGGGCAGTCGCGGCCAGCGTCGTGGCGCCGGCTACGAACGTTCCTACGAGAATGAGGCCGACGAACCATCGGTTCATGGGCGGTTCCCTCCTTACGTCTGGGAGAAATCGGGTGCTCTGGTCCTACCCAGGGACTCCCCGCCCTTAACGCCAGGCCCGGCTCGGGAGGGGGTGCAAACCACCTTCGGGCCAACGGGTATTAAAGAAAGGATGGACGTCATCGATCTAGCCCTGCAAGGAAGCGTCGCAGCCGAAACGGACCCGATTTTCGAACGCGTGGAGCGCATCATTCCACGCGTCGAGTGGCCGCTGCACGCTCCCTACGTGGCCGCGATCAATCGTCTCAAGCGCGAGCGCAACGCGGTCATTCTGGCCCACAACTACCAGGTACCGGAGATTTTCTACACCGTCGCGGACATTGTCGGCGACTCGCTCGCTCTGGCGATGAAGGCCGCGGAGACCGACGCCGACGTCATCGTCCTCTGCGGCGTCCATTTCATGGCGGAGACCGCGAAGCTGGTCAATCCCAGCAAGACGGTGCTGGTTCCCGACCTGCGAGCCGGGTGCTCGCTGGCCGAATCGATCACGGCAGCCGACGTGCGCCTACTTCGTTCGGCTTATCCCGATACGCCGATCGTCACCTACGTCAATACCTCCGCGGAGGTCAAAGCCGAGTCGGACGTTTGCGTGACCAGCGGCAACGCCGTGCAAATCGTTGAAGCTCTCGAGGCGCCGCGAGTGATCTTTCTTCCCGACGAGTATCTGGCAAAGTACGTCGCCTCCCAGACCAACGTCGAGATCATCGCGTGGAAGGGCCACTGCGAAGTGCACGAGCGCTTCAGCGGGGCCGACGTCGCCCGGTTTCGCGAAGGCGACCCGTCGCTGACGGTGCTGGCTCACCCCGAGTGCCCGCCCGACGTGCTCGCGGAGGCCGATTACGTCGGCTCGACGCAGGGGATGACCGAGTACGTCGGCCGCCTCAGCGCGACCGGCGGGGCGCGCGTGCTGCTCATGACCGAGTGCTCGATGGCGGACAATGTTGCCGCGCGTTACGCAAACGTAGAGTTCGTGCGGCCATGTAATCTCTGCCCGCACATGAAGCGCAATACGCTGTCCAAGGTGCTGCACTCGCTCGAAGCGATGGAGTATGAGGTGACCATAGCTCCCGAGATTGCGCAACGCGCCCGTCGCGCCGTTGAACGAATGCTCGATTTTAGCCGTCAGCCGCGAGACTAGGTCTCTTACGTGAAAACGGCGCGTGTCGATGCGCTGGTCGTAGGCGCCGGCATCGCCGGCCTGATTGCGGCGCTCAAGCTTCAACCGGCCAAAGTGACCGTCTTATGCAAGACTCGTCTCGGCAAAGGCTCCGCGACGGATTGGGCGCAGGGCGGGATCGCCGCGGCGATGGGCGCCGACGATTCGCCGAGCCTTCACGCGATCGACACGCAGCGGGCCGGCGCCGGAATCAGCGACACGAAGATCGTTGAGATTCTTACGCAAGACGCGCCCGCGCGCGTCGAGGAACTCCTCGAACTGGGGGCTGCGTTCGACCGCACCGACGCCGGCGAACTCGCCCTGGGGCGTGAGGCCGCGCATCAGCGCCGCCGCATCGTCAAGGCCGGCGGCGACGCGACCGGGCACGAGATTCTCAAGACGCTGATCGAGGCCGTCAGCGCTCACCCCACGATCGAGATCGTCGAGAACGTTGCCGCCGAAGATCTGATCGTCGACGCAAACCGCGCCGGCGGGGTGGTGGCGCGCGACAATGCAACCGGCGAGCGGGTAGAGGTTCGCGCTCGCGCGACGATCCTGGCTACCGGCGGAATGGGCCGGCTCTACCGTTTCACCACCAATCCGGTAGAGGCGACGGCCGACGGCATCGGAATGGCCGCCCGCGCGGGAGCGCTGCTCGCCGACATGGAGTTCGTTCAGTTTCATCCGACGGCGCTCGCGATCGGGCGCGATCCGATGCCGCTGGTGACCGAGGCGGTTCGCGGAGAGGGTGCGGTGCTGGTCAACGACCTCGGCGAGCGCTTCATGACGGCGATCCATCCGGACGCCGAGCTTGCGCCGCGCGACGTCGTCGCGCGCGCCATCTTCGAGCAACAGCAACGCGGCCGAACCGTCGGACTCGACGCGCGATCGGCGATCGGGGCGCGTTTTCCACAAGCCTTTCCGACGGTGTTTCGCTTTTGCATCGACGCCGGCATCGATCCGCGCGTGCAGAACATTCCGGTCGCGCCGGCGGCGCATTATCATATGGGCGGCGTAGCCGTCGACGAGTGGGGACGTACGTCGCTCGAAAATCTTTGGGCCTGCGGAGAGACGAGCGCCACGGGCGTTCACGGCGCAAATCGCCTTGCGAGCAACTCGTTGCTCGAAGCGTTGGTCTACGGCTCGCGCGTTGCCACTGACGTTGCCGGCGCCGAGCCCTGGAAGCCCTCGGGTTACGTTCCGCCGGTTCGAGTGCGAGCGGCCGCGGCCGCGCGCACGGGCCTCGCGCAGGCTCAGGCGATTAACGATCTGCGCAACGTGATGTACGCCAACGTCGGACTGGTCCGCAACGCCGCCGGTCTGCGCGAAGCGCTCGCGCGCATCGCCGAGCTCGAAGCGAGCGCCGGCGAGGAAGGCCCGTTGCGCAATCTGCTCGTCGCCGGGCGATTGATCGCCGAGGCCGCGCTGGCGCGGCACGAAAGCCGCGGCAGCCATTATCGAAGCGACTACCCGGAGGCCGATGAGGCCCTTGCGAAGCGTTCCTTCAGCCGGCTGCGCAGCGTCGCTTGAGCTCGTCGCCGCACCGCTGGTGCGGGCGGCGTTGCTCGAAGACATCGGCCGGGGCGGAGATCTGACGACCGAGGCCATCGTCGACCCCGAGCGTCGCGCCCGCGCCCGGATAGTTTCGCGACGCGGCGGCATTCTGGCGGGTCTCGATTTTGCCGCGATTGCTTTTCGATTGCTCGACGAGCATGTCGAGATCGTGCGGCGCGTGGCCGAGGGCGATCGCTTCGAAGCCGGCGCAGTCGTCGCGGATATCCAGGGCCGCGCACGCGCAATTCTCACCGCGGAACGAACCGCGCTCAATCTGCTCTCGCGCCTGTGCGGGATAGCCACCGCCACCCGGACGCTCGTCGACCTGGTCAGCGAAACCTCGGCGCGCATCGCCGACACGCGGAAGACGACGCCGGGCCTGCGCGCGCTGGAGCGTTATGCGGTGTGGCGGGGCGGAGGCGCCAATCACCGTTTCGGTCTCGACGACGGAGTGCTGATCAAAGACAATCATCTGGCGCTGGCAAGCTCGATTCGCGCGGCGGTGACCGCAGCGCGCGCGCGCGCAGGCCACATGGTGAAGATCGAGGTCGAGGTCGATACGCTCGAACAACTGCGTGAGGCAATGGTCGAGCCGATCGACGCCGTGCTGCTCGATAACATGACGCCGGTGCAGCTTGCCGACGCGGTCGCGATCGTCGCCGGGCGCGTCGTCACCGAGGCGAGCGGCGGCGTGACGAAGGAAAACGTCGTCGGGATCGCGGCCAGCGGCATCGATATTATCAGCGTCGGGTGGCTTACTCACGGCGCACCCGCGCTCGACCTCGCCCTGGAGATCGATGCGCCGCTAGTTGACTAAGAGAAGGGCGAAGGCCACGATCGCGCCGACGAGGGCTACAAAAAGCGAGACGACGTATCCCGTCACGCTCGAGAGCAAAACGACTCGCCCTTCGCGCAGGCCGCGGTCGGTTACCGAGTAGCGCCGGGCGCCCAGCAAGGCGACGAAGATGCCGAAGACGGCCATCGCCGTTCCGAAGCCCGCTGAAAGCCCCGGCCCCTCGACCTTTTCGTGGACCAGGGCGGCGAACTCACGCGCGAAGAGCGAGAACCGCGCGATGACGAACCCGAAGGCAATGAAGGCCAGGGCCGTCCTCACGTAGGCCAAGTAGGTGCGCTCGTTGGCCAAGACGTCGGTAGCGTGCAGGGCCCGCGCGGTCGGGTTCTCTCGCTCGTTCTCCGGCATGACCCGTTCGCCGTTAGGCGAAACCTGGTCGAACCATGTCTGCCGAACAAAACACCCCGCTGCCGGCCGAAGCTGTCGGGCCGAATCAAGCCTTCGTACCTCCCCCGTCCTTGGTCGAGTTCATGTCCACGGGCTGGATCGATCGGCCCTGCGTGGCGCAGCCGCACCCCGAGGCGGAACGATTCGCGCAGCGGCGCGCGGGGCTTTCGCAAGCCTACCGAGGGACCTATCTGGTCGTTCCGGCCGGACCCGAGCGCGTCCGAGCAAACGACACGTTCTTTCGATTTCGGGCCTCCAGCGACTTCGCGTACCTCGTCGGCAACGGTGAACCGGGTGCCGTGTTGGTGCTCGAGCCCGACGGCGCGGGTCATCGCAGTCTGCTCTTCGTTCTCGATCACAATCGCGGAACGCCCGAGTTCTTTACCGATCGGCAGGCGGGAGAGCTGTGGGTCGGGCGCCATCGCGGCGTCGCGGAGAGCTTGGCGTATTACGGGGTCGACGATTGCCGTTCGCTAAAACAGCTCGCCGGCTACCTCGACGAGCTGCGCGAAGCGAGCTATCCGCTCCGCGTCATGCGCGGCCACGACGAAGCGATCGATCGCGCCTTCGAGCGGAGCGACGGAGATGCCGAGCTGGCCGAGCGTCTGTCGGAGACGCGGCTCCTCAAGGACGAGTACGAGCTGGCCGAGCTTCGTAAGGCTTGCGCCATCACCAAGCTCGCCTTCGAGGATGCGGCCCGAGCGATGCGGTCGGCGCGGAGCGAACGCGCGATCGAAGCGGCGTTTTGGGGCCGCGCGCGCATCGAAGCAAACGACGTCGGTTATTTGACCATCGCGGCCTCCGGCGATCACGCGTGCACCCTTCATTGGACTCGCAACGACGGCCCCTTGTCGCCGGGCGAGTTACTTCTGCTCGACGCCGGCGTCGAATGCGATTCGCTCTACACCGCCGACGTCACGCGAACGCTTCCGATCTCGGGACGCTTTACGCCCGAACAGCGGACGATCTACGATCTCGTCTGGGAAGCCCAGCGCGCGGGCATCGAAGCCGTTGCGCCGGGCGTCGATTTCCTCGAACCGGGCCGCCGTGCGGTGCGCGTACTCGCACAAGGTCTGATCGACCTCGGCGTTCTCAAGGTCTCGCTCGACGAAGCTCTCGATCCCGATCGGCTGCTGCACCGGCGCTACACGCTTCACGGCGTCAGCCACATGCTGGGCCTCGACGTTCACGACTGCGCGAACGCGCGAGAAGAAGAGTACCGCTACGGGCGGCTGCGCGAGGGCATGGTGCTCACGGTCGAGCCCGGACTCTACTTTCAGCCCGACGACGCAACCGTTCCCGAGCGCTTCCGCGGCATCGGCGTCCGCATCGAAGACGACATCGCCGTCACGAGCGGCGATGCCGAAAATCTCTCGGCCGCGTTGCCTTCGAAAGCCGACGAAGTCGAGCGCTGGCTGGGAAGCCTCTGAAAGAGACCGCCTAAGACGTTGGCATGACCGACGTGCCCGGCGGCACTCCACCTGGAACCGGCGCCGCTGCGCGCAACGCCGCCAGCTCGTCTTCGAGCGGCCAACGGCCGAAGGCCAGGATGAGCTGGCAAATCAGCGGCCCAAACGGAACGATGCTCAGCAACGAAAGCGCGCCGTTATAGCCGGCCTTCGTGAAGATGCGCCAGTTGAGCCAAATAGTAAAGGCCAGAACCGCGAAGCCAATGATCACGAAAAAGACCGCCATGCTCATAAAGGTTGCCATGGCTCCGGCATAGGCCGATGAGTTATCGTTCATGCTCGAAAATCTCCGTTCGTAGCAACGTTGGAGGACGAGATCGTGCCGACCGGCACGTCAATGCACCGTTCAACCTCGCGGCGGCGAGCCCCACCCGGATTGCAAATACGCGCCGTCGACCACGATGACGGGCACGGTAGGATCGCCGGCGCTATACTCCAACATCCGCCGGCGCGCTTGGCGATCGTTTTGGGCGTCGTAGCGGGCGTATGAGGTTCCCTGCGCATCGTAATAGGCCATGGCGCTCTTGCAATACGGACAACTCGGAGAGATATAAAGCTCCACCTTCGCGCCCGGAGGAAGGTGCTCTGCGTCGAACTGCACTGCCATGCCGCTGATCTTCGTACCGACACCGCTGGGAAACCTGCGAGACGTCACGCTGCGAGCGATCGACGTGTTGCGCCAGGCGGAGATCGTCGTCGCCGAAGATACGCGCGTCGCGCGAAAGTTGCTGCGGGCCTTGGAGATCGAAGTCCGCGAGATTTGGAGCTACCGCGAACAGAACGCCGCGCGCGTGACGCCCGGAATTCTCGAACGCGCGCGTACCGCAATCGTCGCCGTGACTACCGATGCCGGCATGCCGGGCATCTCGGATCCCGGCAGCGATCTCGTCGCGGCGGCGCGTCTTGCCGGCGTACCGATCGAGGTTCTGCCGGGTCCCAGCGCCGCCACCAGCGTCGCGCTCTTATCGGGTTTTTCGCTGCGGCGCTTTGGGTTCGAAGGGTTTCCGCCTCGTACGGCATCGGCGCGGCGAGCGCGCTTTGCCGCCGCGTTGCAGCGCGACGCCACCTCGATCTGGTACGAATCGCCCCAACGGATTCGCGCTGCGCTGGCCGACCTCGCAGCGGTGGCGCCCGACGCGCAGGTTTTCGTCGTCCGGGAATACACCAAGCTTCACGAGCAGCACTATTGGGGAACGCCGGAAAGCGTGGCGGCGCAGATCGCCGATCCGCCGCGCGGCGAGGTGGCGTTCGCGATCGCCCCATACTGCGTCGCGCCCGCCGAGCGCGACCGGCACGAAGACGTCGGCGATGCCATCGACGCCCTGCTCGAAAGCGGTCAACGCGTCGGCGAGGTGGCGAAGGAGCTGGCGGCACACGGTTTCGGCGACCGGCGCCAACTTTACGCGGCGGCCGCGGCCCGGAAGGCCGGCCGGAAAACGCCGTTAAAACAGCGATGAGACCTATGGAACGCTCCTATTACGTCACGACGCCGATCTACTATATCAGCGGAAACCCGCATATCGGCCACGCTTACACGACGGTCGTCGCCGACGTATTGGCCCGCACCGCGCGCACCTTTCGCCCGACGTTCTTCTTGACGGGGACCGACGAGCACGGCCAAAAAGTCGCCAACGCCGCCGCAGCTGCCGGCAAGACCCCGCAGGAGTGGTGCGACGAACTCGTGCCGCGGTGGAAAGAGCTGTTCGCCGCTTACCACGTGCAATACGACGATTTCATTCGAACGACCGAACCCCGCCACGTCGAAAAGGTTCGGCGCGTCTTCGAGCGACTGCGCAAGAGCGGCGACGTCTATCTCGGCAAGTACGAGGGCTGGTATTGCGTCGACGACGAGACGTTTTGGCTCGAGTCCAAACTGGTCGAGGGGCGCTGCCCGACGTGCGGCCGCGAGGTGCAGTGGATTTCGGAAGACGATTGGTTCTTCCGGCTCTCCGCCTATCGAGATCGGTTGCTGGAGCATTTCCGGGCGCACCCGCAGTGGGTTGCGCCGCGCAGCGTTTATAACGAAATGATGTCGTTCCTCAACGAGGGCCTCGAGGATCTGTCGATCTCGCGAACGAGCTTCGATTGGGGCATTCCGATCGATGGCGGCGGCGTGATCTACGTCTGGCTGGACGCTCTGCTCAACTACATTACGGCGATCGGCTGGAGCGAGGACGACGCGCGTTTCCACACTTGGTGGCCCGCACAAACGCAGTTGGTCGGCAAAGAGATCGCTCGCTTTCATACGATCATTTGGCCTGCGATCTTATGGGCGCTTGGGGAAAGCGCTCCCGATCTCGTCTTCGCGCACGGTTGGATCACGGTCGACGGGCAGAAGATCGGAAAAAGCCTCGGAAACGCCGTCGATCCGTTTGCGCTGGCGCAGCGTTTCGGCGCCGATTCGGTGCGTTATTTCCTTTTACGCGAGGCGCCGTTCGGCAGCGACTTTTCGTATTCGGAAGAGAAGATCGCGCAGCGGTACAACAGCGATCTCGCCAACGACCTCGGCAATCTCTTGCAACGCACGCTTTCGATGCTGCAACGCTACCGCGACGGCGTCGTGCCGGACCCGGCGGGCGGCTTGGATGCGGAGCTCGCGCGCCGCTTCGCGCCGTTGCCGATGGCCGTCCGGGAACGTATTCTCGATCTGCGCTTTCGCGAGGCGCTCGAGGGAGTTTGGGAACTGGTTACGGCGCTCAACCGCACGGTCGACGAGCGTAAACCCTGGACGCTCCATAAAGAGGGGCGCGCCGGCGAGCTCGATGCCGTGCTCTACGACCTCGCTGAAGGGCTGCGCTGGATTGCGATCCTGCTCCATCCCTTCATGCCCGAGCGCATGAGCGAGATGTGGCGGCAGCTCGGAACGCCCGGCCGCCTCGAGGAGAATTGGTCGTCGTCGCTGCGCTCGTGGGGCGGCCTCGCGCCCGCTACGCAGACGGCATTGACTTCGCCACTCTTTCCGCGAGTCGAACTGCTCGCGCCAACGTGATCGACACCCATTGCCATCTGCAGGATCGGGCTTTCGAGGACGATCGTGCCGAAGTCGTCGAGCGCGCCCGGGAAGCCGGGGTTCGCGCCATGCTTACCGTCGGGGTGGATCTAGCCGACAGCCGCGCGGCGGTCGAAGCCGCGCAGAGCTACGGGCTTTCCGCCGCCGTTGGCATTCATCCGCACGAAGCCGCGAGCGCACCGCGTGAGCTCACGGCCGAACTAACGCGGCTCTTGCAAGAGGACGGCGTCGTCGCGCTCGGCGAGATCGGACTGGACTACTACTACGATCGCAGCCCTCGCGACGTTCAAGTCAGCGTGCTGCGCGAACAGCTTCGCATTGCACGCGACCGCTCGAGCCCGGTGATCTTTCACCAGCGAGACGCCTTCGACGAGTTCACGCGGATCTTACGCGACGAATGGAGGCCAGGGATGCGCGGCGTGGTGCACTGTTTCACCGGCACGCCCGCTCAAGCGCGCGTCTACTGTGACGAGTTCGGTCTCTTTCTCGGCATTGGCGGCGTCTTGACGTTTCCAAAGGCGGAATCCGTGCGCGACGCGGTGCGCGACGTCGGCGTTGGAGCGCTCGTTCTGGAAACCGATTGCCCGTACTTGGCGCCGGTCCCCAAGCGCGGTAAACGCAACGAGCCGGCATTCGTAACGCTTACCGCTGCCAAGCTCGCGGAGCTGCTGGCGTTGACGCTCGATGAAGTCGTCGCAGCTACGGATGCCAACGCGTTCGATCTCTTCGCGCTAGGGAGTCAAGACAAAGACGATTCCGCAACGGTTTAGGCATCCCGAGCGGCCCCCGTATGCCGTCGTGCCATACAGCTTCCCTTTTACGTCGACTAATCCCGATTCGGGATTCGCGCCGTCGGACGAGCCGCTGCGAAATCTGTGCAGCACCTTCTCCGTGCCGGCGAGAGTTACGCTGTAAACCGTCCCGGCGTTCGATGAACCGCCGCCATACTCGGTGGTGCCGTACAGCATGCCGTTCATGCTGGTTAGACCGGCTTCAGGTGCATCTCCGTCGGAGCCGCCGCCGAAGTCGTAAAGCAACTTTGCTACGCCCTTTCTGCTCACGGCGTAGGCGGTTCCGCAGCCAACGAGTAGGCATTGCCCACCGCCGCCCGCGCCCGCCGT
>Ga0070733_10000903_pt1 | contig 22837 bp, 19 predicted proteins | sample Coa_R1_9_FD_66450 | JGI IMG/M metagenome (GOLD analysis project Ga0070733, IMG submission 66450) | Surface soil microbial communities from Centralia Pennsylvania, which are recovering from an underground coalmine fire - Coalmine... | ecosystem: Environmental > Terrestrial > Soil > Unclassified ...
AATGAGTTGCCGAACAAGTGCGATCATTGTGTCCGAGTTATTCTCTACTTGAATCCGGCGCGCAAGTTCGCGCAAGTCTGCGGGGTATGCAGCCAGGCCGTCCGTCTTCGTTGAAGCATCCATTGTCGGAAGTACTTTCCTACAAAGGAAACCCGCCGGCAAATGCGAAGTTGCCTTTTCGGCACTTGCAAGACTGCCGTTTTCCAGCTGACTTCGCGCTGGAAATTCTTCGATCAGCCTTTTCACTGCCGCCACCGGAATCTGCTCGAAATGTGTTGACATCGACTTCTGCATTCGAACTTCCTCCTTACCGCCAGAACAAAACAGTACCAAACCCGGAGCAATACGGGTCATATCTTTACGGCCAGCACCCATGTCGAGTAGCTGCGTAAATGGCTGATTTTAAATTACTTGCAAGTGTGCTTGCGCGATGGCACGACAACAGATTGGCCTCCACCTTTAGTGGGTCTGTATTATACTTGCACTTATCGCAACGAATGTAATACTATAACGTGTCGTTTGTTTAACCTTTCGCTCTTGGCAAAGGGAGGTTTTCTGTGGGCTCTCGAACCAACAAGGCTCCGATGAACTTCGCCACGATGGCGCAGTTTGATGTTCCGCAAGGCCGAAATGGAAAACACAAACAGATTGTTACCAGGATTCTGTCCGACCTCGACCGCGTGCCCGATGGGGTTGCTCTCAAAGTGCCGTTGAATGAGCTGGCGGAAAGCAAGGAAAAGGTGCGGTCCGCGCTGAATCGCGCTATTCACAAGACCGGGCGAAATGTTGTGACTGCCAGCGACACCGACTTCTTGTACGTGTGGAATGAGGGCAAGTAGCGGCAACGAGAGCGCCTGCAGGAACGCCAGTTAAAGGGAGGTATATTGGTGGTCCGATGCAAGGCCGGCCCAGGCCAAGTCTGCCACACCGCAATCAGAAACACCCTTTGAGACAGTCCACCTTGAAAGAGTCGAAGCGGCAAAAGCTATGGACGTAATTGAGGGAAGTCCCGATAAGTAGGGATTTGCAAAGGCAAACACCCACGCCACTCTGACCAGCCAGCCTTCTTCGGGCCCGCTAATGTTCGAACGATCAACTCGAACCGCCCGGCATTTTATGGCAACTGATTCAAATAGCAAGGACCGTTTGTATTCTGTGCCGGAGGACTGGGCGGCGTCAGCCACACCGGGTTGTTGAAGTTAAAGAACTCAGTCATGTCCATTTGCGCGGCGTCGCGCTTCGTCAACGATGGCAGATTGAACCGGGTTTCAATGAATTTAGGAATCGCAGTCAGGTCGGCCACGGTGTGCGAAACGTAGTTCTTGTTACTGTACGGCGAAATCACCACCAGCGGAACGCGATATCCGGTGTAGACGAAGTCGCAGGTAGGGCCGGTGGTTTGTGTGCAGATGTCTCCGGGGAGCAAATCTACCGGTTTGATGCCATCAGGGCTCACGGCCGGCTGCGGAGAAACGTGATCGAAAAGTCCGCCATTCTCATCGTAGGTCAGAATAAACACCGAATCCTTCCACGAGGAACTGGTCATGAGTCCATTGATCAGGGATGACACGTAGTTGGCGCCGAGTTGGATGTCATTGGGCTCAGAATCGGAGTTGGAGGGATGCTCGTCGAAGCCTGCATCCGTGGCCGGTTCAATCTGGGCGACTTGCGGCAAGGTTCCATTCTGCAAATCGGTGAAGTATTGCGAAATCGGAGCGATGTTCTGCGGGTAAAGCGTCGGAATCGTCTGTCCCCACTGAAAATCCTGCACGTAGCTGAGAGTCAACAGGCAAGCCGGATCATAGGGAGGACCGGAACATGAGCTGCCCTGAGGATCCACGTAGATCTTCCAACTGATTCCTGCGTTTTGTAACTCCTGAAAAATGGTGGGTGCTGTCAGCAATGCCTGGTCTTGGTTGTCGGTGCCAAGCGGGTATGCATATCCCTGAGACGTGCCGGCGATCAGGTATTCACGATTGGGCTGGGTACGTGTCATGGCTGGGTTGAACCACCTGTCCGAGGTGGCAAAGTTTGACGCCATGAAATAGTAGTAGTTGAGGTCTCCGCCTTCGTAGTACCCCATGGCGCGGATACCATCAACGTCATTGAATGGCGGCTGGAGCGCTCTGGCATCGTGGCCGGCGGTCCACACAAAACCGTTCAGCGTGGCAGGAGACTGACCGGTGGGGTCATTGTAATCCCAGTCCACGTGACCTTCGTTCCAGGAGGGACTCGGGTTCTCGATACACTGCGTAATCAGATGATAGGACGTGACCGGGTTTTGCGGATCAAAGATGCAGTCGCTGGGAGGAGGGAAGCTGGGATTGCAACCGGGAATCGAGGGAGGTGGCCCGTACAACGGCGGCGGGCCGGATGTGGGATTGAACTGTGGCAACCCGTCGAAGGATTGATCGGGATAGCCGTTCTGCGCCCAGTATTGCCGCAACTGCCCGAAGTAGTGATCAAGAGAACGATTCTCTTGCGCCAGGAAAACGATGTGGTTGAGCACAGTAATGGTGTTCGGAATGCCGAAGCTGGCCGTGACCTGGGTGTTGATATCCAATGTCACCGTGCAGGTAGGACTTGCTCCGCTACAGCCACCGCCTGACCATCCTGTGAAATTCGAATTCGCGCCTGGAGCTTCGGTCAACGTCACCTGGGTTCCGGGCTTGAAAGCGGCCGCACAAGTTGATCCGCAATTGATACCTGAAGGAGTACTCGTAACCGTACCCGTTCCTGCTCCGGTTCGCGTAACGCTCAACAGGGGAAAAACACTGAAGGTTGCAACCGCCGATGTGTTCTGTTGTACGGTGATAACGCAGGTCGCAGCGACACCGCTGCATGCGCCTCCCCATCCGGTGAAAGTTGAATTTGTGCTTGCGGTTGCGGTCAGCGTCACCTGGGTTCCAGGCTTGAAAGCGGCCGCGCAGGTTGAGCCGCAATTAATTCCCGACGGATTGCTGGTGACGGTACCCTGGCCCGTACCACTCTGCGTTATGGAGAGCAGTGGCAACAGACTGAAGGTGGCGGCGGCCGAAGTGTTTCCTTTCAGAGTTATGGTGCAGGTGCTAAGACCACTGCACGCTCCTCCCCATCCTGCGAACATCGAGTTGCCGGCTGGAGCTGCGGTGAGCGCCACCTGAGTTCCAATCTTGAAGGTGGCTCCGCACGTCGGCTGGCAGTCGATCCCTCCCGGTGTGCTGGTCACACTTCCGGTGCCGCTGCCGCCAGGTTGAATACTCAATTGAGCTGTGCCGGGTGACGGCGATGACGGCGCGGGCGCGGGCGCAGGGGCAGGGGCCATCGAGCCCCCACCGCAACTGATCGCCATCACGACCAAACCCAACAAGACTAGGAAGAAAAGGAACACTCGAAGTGACATCTGGCCTGAGATCTCCAAAATCCGATTGCTTTGGATGAAGGTATTACTCTGGGTGGTTGCACTCGCGAGTCGTCGGTTCCATATGTGGGGGGCTTCTACCGCGAATCCCGTCCCCAAGTACAACGAAGGCTGTATTGCGCACGACGGTATCGACGAGTAGGTTGAGAGACACCCTAACGCGAACTGGCGCGGGCAGTGGACGGGTTTATGACCTGCATCTACTGCCCGTTCTTTTATGGCTTATGGCGGAAGAGAATTTCTTTAGCGAACGGCACGCCGGAGATCGTGTGCTGCCAGGCTGCTGCTGACGAAAGACTCTCCTCGCCAGACGGACCAGACCCCAGGGATGAGCTCAAGGGCTGCATCTGACTTAACGACGTAGCCCCGTGCGCCGGTCTTAAGAGCTTCCCTTGCCGTTGCCCAAGTATCGTATTGGCTCAAGAAGAGTATTTTTGCCCTGGGCGCAACTCTACGAATCTGCCGGGCTGCCTCGATGCCATTGAGGCGTGGCAGGCTGATGTCGAGCAGGATCACATCCGGTTGCTGTTCCTCGGCTTGCTCGACCGCTTCTAATCCGTCGGATGCGACGCTGACGACACGCAACTCGGGTTGGCCTTCCAGTAGAGTACATACGCCACGCCGAATCACTTCTGAATCATCCACAACTAAGACCCGGAGTGTCATCATGAGATTGCTCAATTGGGTCGCGCTTTCCTGCACCTAGGTGCGGCGAGGCGGCCGGCGCGCCGGAACAGGGCTCCGCCGGCCTTGAATCGCTCAAGCGGTCTTGCGTCGGTCTTCGTACTCGGTTTCCCGAGACAATGCCGAGTTCCATTCCTCGACCTGCTTTTGAGCGGCCTCTCGTGCGATCCCATATCTCTGTTGAATTTTGCCAATCAGTTGGTCGTGCTGGCCATCGATGACCTCAAGATCATTGTCGGTGAGCCGGCCCCAGCGTTCCTTGACCGAACCTTTCATTTCCTTCCATTTGCCTTTCAGTGTGTCCGAGTTCATCCGTTCTTCTCCTCGTGGTGTGTGTTTGTGCTGTCATGATGCAACCGCAGTGCGGCCGTTGTTTTGAGCCACGATCGTGGTGATTTCCTTCGATCCTATACCGAGTCTGTTTCCACGCCGATCCGGTGGATTAGGTAACTTTCAGAGAGAAACACCGCAGTGGTAGCCGTGGTCGCCTCCCGCAATGCGGCCAGGATTGTGGCAGGTCGACGCCCGCGTGGTCCTTATGACTGGACCAGCCAACTCACAAACATTGCAATCACAACCATCACGAAAGCCACCCCGACGGCCATGCCGCTGCCGACCAGAAGGATCTCGCTCAGTAAGTCGGATTTCATCAGGTCCTCTGGACGCAAAGGCTGCAGGGTTCGTTGCATGTGTGTTAGAGGCACGGAGGTCGAGGCGAGACCACCGACTACCGTGACTTTCATGCGTAACTCGGGTATGGGCCTGAGCGGGCTTGACCTGGAAGGCTCAGGCCTGCCCGGACTGAATCCTTCAACACCACCTCCCCCTGCCGCCGCTGACCGGGCTCTTTGGACCCAAGTTTCAGGCTGGCACATCGGTTCCAGTTGGGCGATGCTCGTCACCAAGAACTGCCTTGAGTAAGCGATCGGAAAGGGATGGAGAATTTGGCGCCGTTTGCTACAGCAGGCGCGAGAACAAACTACGCATTGTACTGGATGGATCGTATGTTCCGCGTGGCCTACTCTTGGGCGCATGGCAGCTGATCCGCCAAACTGCCCTAAATCATAAAGGAGTGTTTATCATGGCCGGAAAGAACACCGCAGCCTTCGGGATCTATCGAACCCAACCAGACATCGAGTACGCGATCGACCTGCTACGAGCGGAAGGTTTCCGCAACACCGACATTTCGGTCCTGCTTCCCGACAACCAGGGCACGAAGGATTTCGCAGTGGAGAAGAACACCAAGGCACCCGAGGGAACGGCAACGGGCGCCACGACTGGCGCTGTGGTAGGAGGAACATTAGGCTGGCTGGCGGGAATTGGCGCGCTTGCGATTCCCGGAGTAGGTCCGTTGATCGCCGCCGGCCCCATCGTTGCTGCGTTGACGGGCGTGGGAGTTGGAGGCGCAATTGGAGGACTTGGAGGAGCACTGATCGGAATGGGTATCCCCGAGTACGAGGCGAAACGCTACGAGGGCCGTATCAAGCAAGGCGGTATCTTACTGTCTGTTCATTGCGATGATTCGAAGTGGACCAAGAAGGCGAAGGAGCTGCTGGAGCGCACCGGTGCAACCGATATCGCTTCAACGGGCGAGGCCAGCGCAGATTGGCAAAAAACCGACCGACCGCTGCCGCGAGCAAGTTAAGTCGCCGCAGGCGTTCGCGGAATCCCACATGAAAGGACGTGAACCATGCTTTGGACAATTTTTGTAATCCTACTGATCCTATGGTTGCTCGGCATTGTGAGTTCGTACACGCTTGGAGGTTTCATTCACCTGCTGCTGGTGCTCGCGCTGGTTGTGCTGGTAATTCAAGTAATCGAGGGCCGCAGACCGGTTGTCTAGAAAGTGTCGGTTGTTGGTTGCAGGGATGGGCCAGTCTGAAGTGGCTACTAAATCATAGGCTGGCTTGTTAAGCTGTGGCGCATGCATCTTGCGTAACGGGCGTTTTGCAAGGCATCACAATTTCGACGACGGTGCCGGGGTGGGCGATGGCCAATCGTAATTCCCCACCAAACTCTTTAGCTCGCTGGCTCATCCCGCTGATGCCGATACCAATGCTGCCTGGTTGCTGTTCAGCAACCCGCTTTTCGATGCCCCGACCGTCGTCGCGAACCGTCGCCACTACTTGTCCGTCCTTTACACAGAGCGTCACCCACGCTTTGCGCGCTTTCGAGTGCCGCAGGACATTGCTCAAGGACTCTTGCACGATTCGGAATATTGCGGTTTCAAGTTCTGGCGCAAGCCGGGAGAAGTCCGTTGGTGCAACGTCTATCGCAGTCTCAATGCCACTGCGCTGTGTGAACCCCTCCAGATACCACCGTAGGGCCGACACCAGTCCGACTTCATCCAGGAGAGGCGGATGCAGGAGATGGGACATACTTCGGACCTGTTGAATTCCACGGTCTATAATCTCCGCGGCATCGCTGGCGGCTCCTTTTCTTACCGTTTCAGAACTCGGCTGCATGACGCGATGGAGAAGTATCTTGGCGGCCACCAATTCCTGGCCCAAACCGTCATGAAGCTCACGCGCGATGCGCCGCCTTTCCTCATCCTGCATCGTAATCAGGCGGACGGAGAGGCGCCGCAACTCGCTATTCAGAGCTTGCAGTTGACGTGCTCTGCGGTGTAATTCGGCAAACACACTCACCTTCGCCCGTAACAGTTCTGGAATGACGGGCACTGAAATGTAGTCCACAGCGCCGCGTTGGTACCCCTTTAACCGATCAAGGTCCGTCAGGTGAACCGCCGAAATAAAGATGATGGCAGTCTTCTGAAAGCGTGGGTGCTGCCGAATCATCTCCGCCAGTTCGAAGCCGTCGAGTTCCGGCATGCTCACATCCATGAGCACTACTGCGACATCAGTTTTCAGCAAACATTCCAAGGCTTCTTTTCCGGAGGCCGCCTTGATCAAATTCTCATCCAGTTCCCCTAGAATCACTTCATAACTAAGCAGTTTGGCGGGTTGGTCATCCACCATGAGAATGTTGACTTTGTCATCTGTCCTCATTTTTTTCTTTTCCGCCATCTATCTGTGGAGCCACATGCGAAGTGCTGAGAGCAATTGCTCTGTGTTCACTGGCTTGGCCAGATATTCCGACGCTCCCGCCTCGAGACACTTTTCACGGTCCCCTTTCATCGCCTTCGCCGTCAGCGCGATGATTGGCAAACGCCGGAATGCCGCGTTCTGACGAATCACCTGCATGGTTTCGTATCCATCCATCTCCGGCATCATAATATCCATCAGAACTATCGCCAAGTCCTGAGTCGATTCCAGAGTCGCAATGGCTTCCCGTCCGGTCCCGGCCGTCAACACCGTCATTCCGCGGCGTTCCAGCACACTGCTCAAGGCAAAGATGTTGCGCACATCGTCATCCACCACCAGCACTTTCCTTCCCTGAAGCGCATCATCGGAACGATGCAGGCGGTCGAGCATTTTTTGCTTTTCGGGGGGAAGGTCGGCCACTACGCGATGCAGGAAAAGAGCGGTCTCATCCAATAGCCGTTCCGGCGATTCGACCCCTTTCACCACTACGCTACGCGCGAGCGTGTGCAGGCGCGTGTCTTCCTCCGGAGTCAATTCCTTGCCTGTGAAAACCACAACCGGCAGGTCGCATAACGAGGGAGTGTCGCGGAAATGCTCCAGGATTTCAAACCCCGACATGTCCGGCAGGCGCAAGTCGAGCACCACACAGTCGAACTGCTGCTGCTGCAGGATTTCCAGTGCCTCCTTGCCGGTAGCAGCTCCGCTGACAACAATATCTTCGTGGCCCAGCAGTTCCCGAATGCTCAATTGTTCGGCCGGGTTATCTTCCACCACAAGGAGTCGCTTGCGGCGAGAGGTTGCATAATCCTTCATGCGCCCCAGCGCAGCCTGAAGACCTTCGGCGGTTGCCGGCTTGGTCACAAAGGCGAAGGCTCCCCGCGCCAGCCCGTGTTGGCGGTCTTCGTCGAGCGTCAACATTTGCACCGGTATGTGACGCGTACCGGGATCCTGCTTGAGATGGTTGAGGACTGTCCATCCCAGCATGTCAGGCAAGAAGACATCGAGAGACACAGCCGTAGGATGATACTCCCGCGCTAACGCAAGGGCTTCTGCACCGCGTGTGGCCACCAGAACCTTGAAGCCCTCATCGCGAGCCAGATCGCGTAAAACCCGCGAATAGTGCGGATCGTCTTCCACGACCAACAACACGGCGTCGTCCAGTTGAAGATCCTTGCGGTCGTCCTCAATCTGTTCGACCGGAATCTCCTTAACGTTCTCCCTGGACAACTGCAGCGACGGCATTGACGTGTTTTCTTCCCGTCGATCCACTTTAGCTGCGGACGGACCGACATAGGTCTGTGGCAGATAAAGGGTGAACGTGCTTCCTTTGTCGGGGGCGCTGTGTAACTGGATTTCACCCCCAAGCAGGTTAGCCAACTCGCGGCTGATTGCCAATCCCAATCCGGTTCCGCCGTACTTGCGGCTGGTTCCGGCATCCGCCTGCTGGAAAGCCTCAAAGATGATGCGTTGTTTGTCCGACGGAATGCCGATGCCAGTGTCGCTCACTTCAAAAGCCACGACTGAAGCTGCTTTGTTAAGAATGGGATGTTCTTCACTCCAGCCCCCGCTCGCGGTCGAAACCGTAAGTTGCACGCCGCCTTTCTCTGTGAACTTAAACGCGTTGGAGAGCAGGTTCTTGAGCACTTGCTGAAGGCGCTTGGAATCCGTGACCAGGCTGCGGCCCAGGCGCTGATCGGTTTGCACTTCGAAAGTGAGCCGCCGGTTCTCCGCTTCGTGACGGAATGGCCGTGCCACGGTGTCGAGCAAGTTAGCGAAGAAGACTTCTTCGGCCTCGACCGAAACCGTACCCGACTCGATCTTCGACAGATCAAGAATGTCGCTGATCAGGTTTAACAAGTCCGTACCCGCGCCGTGAATGGTGCGGGCGAATTCCACCTGCTTGGACGTGAGGTTGCTGTCGGCATTGTCTGCGAGCTGCTGGCCCAGCACCAGAATGCTGTTAAGCGGCGTACGCAGTTCATGGGACATGTTGGCCAGGAACTCCGACTTGTATTTCGAAGTCAGAGCGAGTTCCTTGGCTTTCTCCTCCAGCGCACGGCGCGCCTGTTCAATTTCCTGGTTCTTGCGTTCGACTTCGACGTTCTGTTCGGCCAACTGTTGGGCCTTCTGCGCCAACTGTTCGTTGGTCTGTTGCAATTCCTTTTGCTGCGCCTGTAATTCGGCGGCCAATTGCTGGGACTGCTTCAGCAATCCCTCGGTCTGCATTGTGGCTTCGATGCTGTTCAGCACGATGCCAATGCTCGCGGTCAGCTGTTCGAGAAACGCCAAATGAGAAGCTGTGAAAGCACTCAAGGACGCCAGTTCGATGACGGCCTTGACCCGGTCTTCGAACAGGACGGGCAGCACAATCACATTTCGCGGGGTAGCGTCGAACAAGCCAGAGCGCACGGTGATACGATCCGGAGGGAGGTCGGTAATCAGCATCCGCCGCTTTTCAGCAGCGCACTGTCCGATCAGGCCCTCTCCCAGCTTCAGCCTCCGCAGGCGGCCATCTTCGCCGTCTCCGGCAAACGCCGAGAGTAGAACCATCTGCTTCGATTCTTCATCCTCCATCTGGTAGATCACGCCTTGCTGGGCATTGATCAGCGGAGTTAGCTCTGAGAGCAGCAGCCTTCCAACTGTCGCCAGATCACGTTGACCCTGCAGCATGCCCGTGAAGCGCGCGAGATTGGTCTTGAGCCAGTCTTGCTCGGTGTTGCGCTCCGTTGTGCCACGCAGGTTGTTGATCATAGTGTTGATGTTGTCTTTCAGTTCGGCAACCTCGCCTCTCGCCTCCACTTGAATGGAGCGGGTCAAGTCACCTTTGGTGACCGCGGTCGCAACCTCTGCGATGGCGCGCACCTGATTGGTCAGGTTGTCGGCCAGCAAATTCACGTTGCCGGTAAGGTCCTTCCAAGTTCCGGCCGCGCCGGGCACGTTGGCCTGGCCGCCAAGACGCCCTTCGACGCCGACTTCGCGCGCAACCGTGGTTACTTGATCGGCAAAGGTGGCCAGGGTGTCGGTCATGTTGTTGATGGTCTCCGCCAGGGCTGCGACTTCGCCTTTGGCATTGACCGTCAACTTCTGAGTGAGAACCCCGTTGGCCACGGCAGTCACCACTTTGACGATGCCGCGGACCTGTTCAGTGAGGTTCGCTGCCATTACGTTCACGTTGTCAGTGAGATCTTTCCAAGTACCGGCCACGCCCGGCACCTGCGCCTGGCCGCCCAATTTGCCTTCTGTACCCACTTCGCGAGCGACGCGGGTCACTTCCGCCGCGAAAGCGTTGAGCTGGTCCACCATGGTGTTAATGGTATTTTTCAGCTCGAGAATTTCTCCCTTCACATCGACCGTGATCTTGCGCGACAGGTCGCCGCGGGCCACGGCAGTCGTTACCTCCGCTATGTTGCGCACCTGCGCCGTGAGGTTTCCGGCCATAGCGTTGACGGAATCCGTAAGATCCTTCCACGTGCCGGCCACGCCCGGAACGTTGGCTTGCCCGCCCAGACGGCCTTCGCTGCCCACTTCGCGTGCCACACGCGTGACTTCGGCGGCGAACGAGCGGAGCTGCTCGACCATGGTGTTGAGCGTTTCTTTGAGCTGCAAAATCTCGCCCCGCACGTCTACCGTGATCTTCTTGGAAAGATCGCCGTTGGCGATGGCTGTCGCGACCTCGGCGATGTTTCGGACCTGACCAGTCAAGTTGCTGGCCATGAAGTTCACGTTATCGGTGAGATCTTTCCAGGTGCCTGCGACTCCGGGTACCTGAGCCTGTCCTCCCAGCTTGCCGTCAGTACCGACTTCGCGAGCGACGCGTGTGACTTCGCCGGCGAATGCGTTGAGCTGGTCGACCATGGTGTTGATGGTGTTCTTGAGTTCAAGAATTTCACCTTTGACGTCGACCGTAATCTTGCGTGACAAGTCGCCGCTGGCCACAGCCGTCGTCACTTCAGCGATGTTCCGTACCTGTGCGGTGAGGTTTCCGGCCATGGAGTTGACCGAGTCTGTGAGATCTTTCCATGTGCCAGCAACGCCGGGCACGTTCGCCTGCCCGCCCAGCCGGCCTTCGGTTCCCACTTCGCGCGCCACACGAGTAACTTCGCCCGCGAACGCGTTGAGCTGATCCACCATTGTATTAATGGTTTCTTTCAGCAAAAGAATTTCACCGCTGACGTTGACGGTAATCTTCTTCGACAAATCGCCATTGGCGATGGCGGTTGATACTTCGGCAATGTTGCGGACCTGATTGGTCAGATTGCTGGCCATGGAGTTGACTGAATCTGTCAGATCTTTCCAGGTTCCGCCTACGCCAGGAACCTGCGCTTGGCCGCCGAGCTTGCCGTCGGTGCCGACCTCGCGCGCCACGCGCGTGACCTCCGATGCAAACGAGCGTAACTGGTCCACCATGGTGTTGAGGGTGTCCTTGAGTTCCAGGATTTCGCCTCTTACGTCGACCGTGATCTTCCGCGACAAATCGCCGCGGGCAACGGCTGTGGCTACTTCGGCAATGTTTCGCACCTGCGCTGTGAGGTTGCCAGCCATGAAGTTCACGTTGTCAGTGAGATCTTTCCACGTGCCAGCCACGCCTGGGACCTGCGCCTGGCCGCCAAGCTTGCCTTCTGTGCCGACCTCGCGGGCCACGCGAGTGACTTCGCCGGCGAACGCGTTGAGCTGGTCCACCATGGTGTTGATGGTGTTCTTGAGTTCAAGAATTTCGCCCTTCACGTCTACGGTAATCTTGCGGGACAAGTCACCGCGGGCGACAGCTGTCGTCACTTCGGCGATGTTGCGCACTTGAGCAGTGAGGTTTCCGGCCATGGAATTGACCGAGTCGGTAAGGTCTTTCCAGGTGCCGGCGACGCCGGGCACGTTGGCTTGTCCGCCGAGGCGCCCTTCAGTTCCCACTTCGCGGGCGACACGAGTCACTTCGCCGGCAAAGCGGTTGAGTTGATCCACCATGGTGTTGAGCGTTTCTTTGAGTTGCAGAATCTCGCCGCGTACGTCCACCGTGATCTTCTTAGAGAGATCGCCCGTGGCGATGGCGGTGGCGACTTCCGCGATGTTGCGGACCTGGCCCGTGAGGTTGCTGGCCATGAAGTTCACGTTGTCAGTGAGATCTTTCCAGGTACCGCCGACGCCGGGTACCTGGGCCTGGCCACCCAGCTTGCCTTCGGTGCCGACTTCACGAGCCACGCGCGTGACTTCGCCCGCGAAGGCGTTGAGCTGGTCCACCATAGTATTAATGGTGTCCTTGAGCTCGAGAATTTCACCTTTCACGTCTACGGTGATCTTGCGGGACAAGTCGCCGCGGGCTACGGCAGTGGTTACCTCGGCGATGTTTCGAACCTGCGCGGTAAGATTACCGGCCATGGCATTCACCGAGTCGGTCAGATCTTTCCAGGTTCCGGCTACGCCGGGCACGACAGCCTGGCCGCCGAGTTTGCCGTCAGTACCGACTTCGCGAGCCACGCGCGTCACTTCGGACGCGAATGACCGCAACTGATCCACCATGGTGTTGATGGCTTCCTTCAACTGCAGAATCTCCCCGCGCACGTCCACTGTAATTTTGCGCGAGAGATCGCCGCTGGCCACGGCAGTCGCCACTTCGGCGATGTTGCGGACCTGGCCCGTCAAATTGCTCGCCATCAGGTTGACGGAGTCGGTCAAATCCTTCCATGTGCCGGCGACGCCTGGGACCTTTGCCTGGCCACCCAGTTTGCCGTCAGTGCCCACTTCGCGAGCGACGCGCGTGACTTCAGCGGTAAATACGCTGAGCTGTTGGATCATGGTATTGACGATATTGGCTGAACGCAGAAACTCGCCTTCAAGGGGACGTCCGTCCACATCCAGTCTCACGGTTTGAGTCAGGTTGCCCTGCGCGACCGCGGCAATGGCTCGCGTCACCGCGGTCGTCGGACGGAGTAGGTCCTCCACCAGTGTGTTAACCGATACTTCCATCTCGCCCCACGCACCCCGGGATTCATGAAACCGGGTACGCTCCCGAGTTTTGCCTTCTTTACCCACCACCTGCCCCACGCGCTTCAACTCCTGTGCCATCTGCTGGTTGGCGGCGACAATCTCGTTGAAGGTGTCGGCAATTTTCCCCGACAGGCCGGTCCAGGTTCCGGGAAGACGCACGGAAAAGTCCCCGTTGCGCATGGTCTGCAAACTCTCCAATATGACGTTGAGTTCGGCAGAGGCCGGCGCAAACTCCGTGACTGTTGCGGTGTGGCTGGAGGCTGAATGGCTGGCGCCGTCGCTGCCGTTCTCAGGAGCCTCAGGCGTTGCTCGAAGAGCGTTTCGTTTCATGGCGGTTTCCGTTTGGGCTTGTGTAACTTACTCATCCGCATGCGCTCGTGTTGGCGTATTGAACCTGCGGAGAGACTACAACGAGAAATCATCCTAGAGGTTTTGCCTGAGGCGGCAAAATACAGTAAACCCTGTAGGCCCCGGTAAGGTAGATACCCGAGCAAAAGCGTGGTAACTGCGAAACCAGCCCAACCCAGTTCCGGGCCCGGAGGGCAGGCGCCGGGTGGTATAGGGAGGTATGAACCAGCGCCTGCCTTCCGAATGCCCTTCGCGTTTGGGGCTTATGTACAAATATCTCAGGGTCACGAGAGGAACCATCAGTCCAATTCTGTATTTCGTCCGATGAACTTTCCCTAGGGGCACACGGGGACGCACGCGATGGTTTAGTCCTGCACACACGCGGGGCCGTGACCAATCAACCACGCAATCTGCCTTCTGGCGGCTATCGCTCGCGCTGCGTGGCGCTTGCTTGATCCGCGTCGCACCTCAAATCGAATCGGTGCGGACGATCAGCCTGCACAGAATCCGTCTGTCAAGAAAAGCCAATGGGGCAGACCTCACGAGCTTGTGCAGCCAAGTGGGTCGCAATTTGCTTTTACATGCTGGATCGAGAGGAGGCGAGAAGCAGGAACCATTTCTGGCTCCTGCTCGAGAGGTGGGAACATTGAGGGAAAATCTTGTCGATCGCTTTGCAGCATAAGTGTGCGATCAACGTTCTCCAATCCCATTGATCCGGTACTCGCGCCGAGGATTCACTGTAAATCGAGAGTGCACATTAAGAGAGTAAGCGGTATCGCTGTGCAATTTTGTACAGCAACATACACAACCCAATACAGCCCGCACCGGATAGAAGATTCTCGCCGTCGCCGCTACTTTACATTCGCATGTTACAGCGATCCGCGACCGACCGGCGATGGGCAGTACCGCGGAACGTTTTCTTCGACTCTGAAAGGAGACGCACGTGAATAGCGATTCTTCTACGACTTCTTCAGCCTCACTGGATTCTGAACTTGTAGCGCGAGCTCAAAGCGGCGATGCCGATGCTTTTGCCACTTTGTTTCATACCCATAAACCCCGGGTCTATTCGCTTTGTCTGCGGATGACCAACAACACCGCGGAAGCGGAAGATGTTACCCAAGAGGCCTTTTTGCAGGTCTTTCGCAAGCTGTCCACTTTTCGCGGAGACTCCGCTCTCTCGACCTGGCTTCATCGGATCGCAGTGAACACGGTGCTGATGCGATTCCGCAAAAAGTCTTTCTCGCAACTTTCGCTGGATGAGACGAGCACCAAGAATGCCGACGCGAAACCCGTGCGCCGTGAATACGGCACCAGGGATCGCCGGCTTGCTGGATCCATTGATCGCATCGCTCTGATTCAGGCGATCCGGGAACTGCCCGAAGGATACCGCACGGTGTTCCTGTTGCACGAAGTGGAGGGCTACGAGCACAAGGAGATCGCTGCCTTTCTGGGATGCTCGACCGGAAATTCGAAATCGCAGTTGCACAAAGCGAAAATGCGGATTCGCGAATTACTCCTCGAACCTCAGCCCGACCGATCCGAAACCTTGCGCGACGGTCGCAAGCGTGGACGCGCCGGTTCTTGGCCATTTGTCGAACAGTGGGAGTCGCTGCTCAGCCTGACCCCTCCGGACTCACTCCACAGCACAGCCGCTGGGTCAGGGCTGGCAGAACTAAGTGTATGAGTGCGTAGAGCATTTCTGAGAGATATTTACGGCCCCGACCGGATGGTGCCGCGAAAGTTCACGGAATACAGTTGCATCGAACGCAAATCATTGTGCCCACTTTCGGCACGGAGGGTTGGAAATGAAGTTACGAACATGCAATGGGTTTCTAACAAAATATGTCCTGGCGTTCGTTGCCGCCGTGTTGGTTCTTGCAGCCGTAAGTTGGGCCTCGGATGATAGCGACAAAGACCGTCCTGATGTTGACAAGCGCATCGAGGCATCGGCCACTGTGCTCAACGAGATCATGAGCACCCCTGACAAGGCCATTCCTGACAAAATCATGCGCGACGCCAAGTGTATTGCCGTCGTTCCTTCAATGGTCAAAATTGCGTTGGTCTTTGGGGGCAACCATGGTAAGGGTGTGGCTACTTGCCGGACCGAGAAAGGCTGGAGCGCGCCCGCACCTATTACCGTTACCGGCGGCAGTTGGGGCTTGCAAATCGGCGGCCAGGCGGTTGACCTCGTCATGGTGGTCACTAACGACGCGGGAATGAAGCAGTTGCTTTCCAGCAAGTTCAAGCTGGGTGGCGATGCCTCAGCGGCAGCCGGGCCCGTTGGGCGCAGTGCCGATGCAGATACCGACTGGAAGATGAGGGCCGAGGTGTTGACCTACTCTCGTGCCCGCGGCATTTTTGCCGGCATCGACTTGAATGGCTCAGCAATAACCCAAGATAAGGACGAAACCCGCATCCTCTATGGCGGGAAATTGATCAATTTTGCAGACATCCTCGATGGGAATGTTCCTGCTCCGAGAGAAAGCGAACGTTTCCTGGCTGTGGTGAGGAAGTACTCTTCGCAAGCACGCGAGCAGGGACAATTAGAGCACCCAACACCAGCGGTCACTTCTTCTTCCAACTAGCGGAGAAAAATCGGCACCCGGCGGCCAAGTCTGTCAGGCAAGATTTGGCCGTCGTTATTTCGTGGGGAAAGAGAGGAGACTTATGAGCCCTAATAAAAGCGAGCGTATTGCGACGTTGGAACTTTCGGCAGGCTGCCTTCAGGAAGCGGTGGAGCGGCTTCAGCGTCTTTGCGCTCTGTTGCACAATTCACAGCACGAAACTGAATGCACCGAAACGGCGAAGTACATTTCTTCTCAAGTAATCGTGATCCGGCAAGAAGTTGCGCTGCTTAGACACGAACTGTGAGGCTCGCGCGATGTACACGAAGTCAATTGCATCGATACAGCGCCAACCACAACCAGTTACAGGCTTGGCGCGATTGAAACAACGACGCGGCCTCGCTAGATTCGAGAATGAGATGCAGTCGTCACTATTTTCGTGAGGGAGGTTTACATGTCCACAATTTTACTGGTGATCTTGATCCTGTTGCTCGTTGGTGCGCTGCCCACATGGCCATACAGCACCGGTTGGGGGTACTACCCCAGTGGCGGCCTTGGCGTGATTGTCGTAATCGTCTTGGTGCTCGTTTTGCTGGGCCGAGTCTGACGACCTTGTCAGCGCATACATAACACCCTCATTTGCCCCAGTCGCGGGGGTGGCGTCCGCACTGCACCCGTCGCCACTTTACTCAGCTAAGTTGTGTATCTGCGTAGGGAAATTCTTGTATTCCGTGAACTCGCTGGGATGATTCAGCGTCGAATAACACTGGAAAAAATTACTTTCTGGAAGAGTTCACCGGGTCGACGGGATGGGCAAGTCTGTGAAAGGGCACGCACTGAGAGTTTGGCACGGAGTGTGCTGTATAGGCCCTGTCCAGTTCTGCAACCGCGCCACTGTCCCCAGGGAGGTTACAACGCGATGGCATCTTCCAGTCAGCTGTTTCACTCAGAGCAAAGTGGTGAGTTTGCAAGTGTCTTGAACCGAGGGATTTCACCTGCCATCAGAAGCGAAAAGATGAATACATTCCGCATCTTGATCGCTGACGACCATGAAATCGTGCGGCAGGGAATCCGGGCGTTGCTCGACAAGCATCCGGGCTGGGAAGTGAGCGGTGAGGCCAAAGACGGGCGTGAGGCAGTAGAACGCAGCAAAGAATTGAACCCGGATCTTGTACTACTCGACATTGGGATGCCCACTCTCAATGGCCTGGACGCGGCGCGACAGATTCTTGCCAGTTGTCCGCTGGTCCGGGTTCTTGTCCTGACTATGCACGACTCCGAACAAGTCGTGCGCGACGTTCTCGCGGTTGGAGCCCGAGGTTTCCTGTTGAAGTCCGATGCTGGCCGTGACCTTGTGTCCGCAGTAGAAGCCTTGCAACGTCACGGTACCTTCTTTACTTCGAGGGTCGCCGACCTCGTATTGGAGGGATACTTGAATCCGCATCGTACAGTGGAACCCCTTTGCAGAAATCGCCTTACCCCACGCGAGAGGGAAGTGGTGCAGCTGCTGGCGGAAGGGAAGACCAGTAAGGAAGTGGCAGTGGTTTTGAACCTCAGCGTCAAAACGACTGAGACCCACCGAACCAATATCATGCGTAAGCTTGATCTGCATTCGGTTGCTGATCTCACGCTCTACGCCGTGCGTAACGGGATCGTACAGGTCTTCTAAGTCGTCTCTCGATAACGCTGGTAAGGCGAGTCTGGGAGGCTTCTAGGTGCTTTACCGGATTCCGATGTTCTCCACCGCCGAGTAGGCTTCGAGCAGTGAGGCATTCTCTGACCCGTGGGTAGTCCGCTCACTCAGGGGAGAGTAGCCGATCAAACTTGAACCTACAAAACCGGAGACCAGGAGACAGAGACATGACAGATACCGCGGGAAAGAAAACATGTGAAGTATGCAACCAGCCCTTTCAATCGGACCGGGAACTCCAGGAGCATCGCCAAAAAGCGCATTCCCAGGGTAAGGCCGAGAAGCGACCGGCGGCCGACCAATCTCAGTCCGAACGGCGGGAACCAAAACGTGAGGAGCATGTTGCTTAGCCCCAGATGAGTTTTTTCCGTCGGCGAGGGTTGAACTGAACTCAGAACTCGAAGGTGTGCGAGACGGGCCTGGTAGTCCTCAGGACCCGGCGGCACGCTCAAGATGGGCCGGCGGCTGAGGCGGGTGAAAACGCATGCAGGCTCATACAACTATTATCCGACGAATCTTAGTCGTATGTTCAGACCCAGCCACCTGCCGGGTGATCGAAGATGCCACCCGGGCTTGGATGTTTGAGACGGTCGCGTGTTCTTTATTGCGGGACGCGGAAGAGCTTCTTGCCAGGCAGGAGTTCGCTCTCGTCTTCTGCGAGGACCGCTTCGAGGATGGAGGCTATCGTGACCTGCTTTCCGTCGTCGCGCCCTCTCACAAGGTACCGGTGGTGGTAATGATTTCAGATGTAGGCGAGGATTCTATTTTTCGTGACGCTGTGGCGTTGGGGGCGTTCGGGGTTGTCCCCAATCCTTGTTCGACGAAGGATGTGCAGTGGATGGTTATACGCGCCACGCAAGGGGGAACAAGCAGTCCCAGATCCATACTGAGTGCGCGGAGGGCATCCGCGCCGGCGTCAAACGGCCTCCCGCAACGCAAGTAAGGGAGACCAGCGAAGATCCTGGCAGGAGGCTAAAGCCATGCGGTTGCTGAGCACTCGGCTGATTGTGGCACTTATCGTGGGGATTACCCTGGTGTCGTTGTCCTCTGCCTACTATCAGGTGCTGGTGCAGCGACGAAGTCTGCGCAGAGATCTCGAACGACGCGCAGAGGTGCTGGGTGAGAGTCTGGCCAGCAACGTCGAGCATGATCTGGAAAAAGGCTCCATGCGGGCATTGCAACGCATTGTGGAGCGTTTTGGCAACCGCGAACACCTCGTGGGGATAGCGGTTTACGACCAGCAGAACAAACCGATCGTGGCTACGGCGGACCTGGCTGCGTTGCTGAGCGTTACACCCCGAATTGTGTCCCAGGCACTGAGCGAGAACCACGGCGTGGGCAGCTTTCAGAAACTGGGCACGGCGCACTTGCACATTTACGTGGTTCCTCTCCATCAACCGGAGCGGGACGATGTGGTCATCGGGGGGCTGGCAATCGTGCATGACACCGGATACATTCCGGCTGAAGCTCGCCGCATTTGGCGGGAGACGTTTCTCAGTGCTTTGGTTTATGTATTCCTCATCACCGTCATCACGCTGTTGATTGTGCGCTGGAGCATCGCAGGACCGATCGCGCGGACGGCCCAGTGGATGCGCGCACTGCGTACCGGCAGGGTTTCCTCCCGCCAAAATGCTCCTGATTTGCAACTCTTCCGCCCCTTGGCACGGGAGGTTGCAACACTTGCGGAGAGCCTGAACCAGGCCCGATCCGCCGCCGAAAACGAGGCGCGATTAAGGGATGCCTCCGTCTCCCTCTGGACTGCCGACCGCCTTGCAGTTCATGTGCGCACCCGTCTGGAAGGAGGCCGCTTGCTGGCGGTATCGAATCGCGAGCCGTACATGCACGTTCGGCAGGGCAAATCGTGGCAAGTGGTGGTTCCACCCAGCGGCTTGGTCACCGCGTTGGAACCAGTGCTGCGCGCTTGTGACGGCACCTGGATCGCACACGGCAGCGGCGATGCTGATGCCCTGACCGTTGATTCACATGATCGTTTGCGAGTGCCACCGGATGATCCTCATTACACCCTCCGCCGAGTCTGGCTCAGCAAGAAAGAGGAAGAAGGCTACTATTACGGATTTGCGAACGAGGGTCTGTGGCCGCTCTGCCACATTGCACACACTCGGCCGATCTTTCGCGCCTCCGATTGGGAACACTACCAGACCGTAAATCACAAATTTGCCAGCGCGGTGCTGGAGGAGATTGAGGACGTCGCTAACCCGGTAGTACTGCTTCAGGACTACCACTTCGCGCTTTTGCCGCGACTGGTCAAGCAACAAAGACCCGATGCCAAAGTTGCGATTTTCTGGCATATTCCGTGGCCAAATCCCGAAGCCTTTGGCATTTGTCCCTGGCAGCGAGAATTGCTCGATGGGTTGCTGGGTGCGGACTTGATCGGTTTTCACATTCAGTCGCATTGCAACAATTTCTTGCAGACGGTGGACAGGACACTTGAATCACGTATCGACTGGGAACATTTTTCGGTCAAGCGCCTGGGTCACCTTACGACGGTCAAGCCTTTCCCTATCAGCGTCGATCTTGCGGATCAACCCTCCGCGGAGGAAGAGCAGGCGTCCGCCGTGGTCGACCGCGCCGCCTTGCGGAAGACTCTCTCCGCAGATGCGGCCTTTATCGGTCTTGGAGTCGACCGGGTTGACTACACGAAAGGCATCCTGGAGCGGTTTCTGGCGATCGAGCGCTTTTTGGAAAAATATCCCAACTACCAGGGGCAGTTCACGTTCGTGCAAATCGGTGCTCCCAGCCGCACCCACATAAAGCGTTATCACGACCTGTTTACGGAGATCGAAGCAGAGGCAGAGCGCATCAACTGGCGTTTTCAGACCGACAACTGGAAACCCATCGTCCTGCTGAAGCGGCAGCACAACCACGACGAAATCCAGGATTACTACCGGATCGCGGACTTGTGTCTGGTCACCTCGTTGCACGATGGCATGAACCTCGTGGCAAAGGAATTTCTCGCGGCCCGTCATGATGAGCACGGAGTCCTCGTTCTCAGTTGCTTTACCGGAGCCGCGCGGGAGCTTCAAGACGCGCTGATCGTGAACCCTTACGACGTCGATCAGACCGCGGAAGCAATTCGTATGGCACTGGAGATGTCTCCCGAAGAGGCGCAAGAGCGCATGCATCGCATGCGTAAAGTCGTCCGGGAGAACAATGTGTATCGCTGGGCCGGGAATCTGATTGGAGAACTGTGTGAACTGCGACTGGACATCTCGCATCCAATCAAGGAGAAGTCCGATGCGCTGGCGCCGGTGGGATAACCATATTGGAAAAGGAGCGGGCATTTGCCGCTTGTAGACCGCCAAGTCGAGGTTGAGGAGTTTATTGGGAAAGTAGCGGAGGCGGAGCACTCAGCATTGCTACTCGATTATGACGGGACCTTGGCCCCGTTTTCCGTCGATCGGCAGGAAGCGTTGCCATACCCAGGTGTCGCTCCTACCTTGCGAAAGATTATGGCGTCGGAACGAACGCGGGTTGTCATCGTGACCGGGCGGCGCGCCGATGAAGTCCCGCCCCTGCTTGGAATTCAACCTCATCCTGAGGTGTGGGGAGCACATGGTCTGCAACGTTTGCGGCCTGACGGCACCAGTGAGATTCCGCCCTTGGATAGGGACGTTTCAACTGCTCTGACGGAGGCGGACCGATGGCTGACCGCGCAAGGATTTCAGGATCTCACCGAGCACAAACCCGGAAGTGTTGCAGTTCATTGGCGCGGCATGCCGGAATCGCGAGCTGCGAAAATCCGTGAGCGGGTGTTGCATGGATGGTTTCCAATCGCGCAAAACGCGCTGATGTCCATTCTGGAATTCGACGGGGGAGTTGAAATGCGCGTGCCTGATCTCGACAAAGGAGATGCAGTTCGAGCTATTGCCCAGGAGATGGATCGCCAGAGTCCGATAGCTTACCTGGGGGACGATGCTACGGATGAAAGCGCGTTCGATGCCTTGGGCGACCGCGGCCTGAGCGTGCTCGTACGTCCCGAATGGCGAAAGACGTCGGCGCAGGCGTGGCTGCGGCCGCCCCTCGAAATGCTCGACTTCCTCACGCGTTGGATGGACGCGTGTTGCAACCGGCAACCGCGAAACCTTCGTCGAGTTCTGTCCCAAGGGGAAACTTCGTGACCGTCGAGCAGGCTACAGATACGCGACAACGAAAATCAAAGAAGCCGTTCTATTTCAATACCTCGGAGCATCTTCTGCGCATTGGCAGGGAGAAAGCTGCGACCCTTTCCCAATTGCTGGAGGCGTTGCGTTGCTGCCCTCCGGAGTCGGTTTTTCAGCATACATTCCGCACCCTTCAGGAGCATCACTTCATCCGGCGCGGGTTCTCCAATGATTTTGCGCACTGGGCACTCTCGGCGTGCAGCGAACCCGCGCTGGCCGAACGTCTGGCGAGTGTTGACGTCCGCGAGTTCACCTCGATTGAAGACTTGCGCCAGTCTCTGGTCCGCGTTCTTGAGGATTACGTACAGCACAGCCCAGACGCCGCTATGCGAAATGCGGATGAGCCGTTCCATTTTTGTGCAGCCGATATCGTGGTGCTGCCAACGTCCTTCGTTCCCGATACGCTGCCCGGATTTGCCGATGGGCTCAGAAGTGTAAGCATACATTCCATCCATCACCACTTCATTGAAGCAAGGCTGCGTTTGAAGCTGATGTCCAACGATTTTTCGCAATGGCTGCTGGAGGAGATGGGGCTTCCCGATGCGGCTCGCGCGGTCAATCACATTGACATTTACACCGTCACCATGGAGAACGTGCGGCAGCAGATTGTCGGCATCGTAGAACGCGCTTTGCAGTAGGACGTGAGAGGCTATGAAATCGCCAGAATCCATCGCCGAAACCAATGGTTCTCCGGTTAACGGACAGGCCACTGCAACTGGGTCCGCTGCGATTGCGGTTAGCTCAGAGAGACGGCAGTCTGTCAGGGATTTTCGTACCCCGCCCGCTCCAACCCCCCCAGCACACATGGAGGATTACCAGAGCATCATCGGCCAGGCGAATTTGGATGCCTTGCGCTTTCTTGCCCGTGATCTCAAAGGCAAGACGATCAAGATGGTGAATTCGACTGCTGTGGGTGGCGGAGTCGCAGAGATGCTGAACCGGCTGGT
>Ga0070733_10000904_pt1 | contig 22835 bp, 26 predicted proteins | sample Coa_R1_9_FD_66450 | JGI IMG/M metagenome (GOLD analysis project Ga0070733, IMG submission 66450) | Surface soil microbial communities from Centralia Pennsylvania, which are recovering from an underground coalmine fire - Coalmine... | ecosystem: Environmental > Terrestrial > Soil > Unclassified ...
GCGCGTCGCGCAGGTCGGGCATCTGGAACGCTTCAATCCTGCGGTCCGCGCGACCGTTCCCATTCTCACCCGGCCGATGTTTTTCGAAGTCCATCGCCTGAGCGTTTTTACGCCGCGTTCGCTCGATGTAGACGTGGTCCTCGACCTGATGATTCACGATCTCGACATCGTGCTGGCTTTCGTCAAGTCGCCGGTGAAAGAGGTGCGCGCGGTGGGTCTGCCGATTCTGTCCGGCAAAGTGGACATTGCCAACGTTCGCCTCGAATTTGAATCCGGATGCGTGGCCAACTTCACCGCCAGCCGGGTTTCTACCGAGCGCGTGCGCAAGCTGCGCTTCTTCCAGCCGAAGCAGTACATTTCAGTAGACTACGGCCGTCAGGAGGTACTGGTCTTTACGGTGGGAGACGGAGCCGGCGCCCCTTCAACGCCTTCGGTCAATCCGCAAATCAGTGTGAGCAAGCCGCCTGTCGCTTCCGAAGAGCCTCTGCACGCCGAGATCAGATCATTCCTGCAGGCAGTACGCGAGCGCTCGACTCCAGTGGTGTCGTTGCAGGATGCGCGCCGCGCCCTCGGGCTGGCGTTCGATATCGTTTCTGCCATCCGCGATCATGGCGCCAAGGTGAATCTCGCCGGTCTTGGCGGACACTGAGCCGCCGGCTCTCGCTTTACACTTGTTTACACACCGAAGTCGTGGCCCGTTGTGGTGAGGCGGAAGCGCGCGAAAGATGCGAAAATAGACCGAACTGGCCGCGGGGCTTGTGGCGAAGATCACTGCTTGCAACAGATAGCAGGAGATGCAACGCCGCGTGCCCTGATCGTGTCTAATGAGCCATGACCAGCGACCGGCGACCAGCGTAGGCAGCTAACACCAGCGCATGCCCCTTACTCAGATTCCATTCCAGGATCCGGCAGCCCCGCCCGAAAATCAGCAGCCGGAGCAGATGGGCCTTTATGATGCGCGCAGCTGGCAGACCGCCTACAAAGATCTCGATGCCAATGTCCCTCATCTCCTGATCCAGTTGCAGGACGATCTCACGCGGGCGCGCTGGCGGGAAGCGCTGTGGATCTCCATCATCGTCCACTTGATTCTCACGATGGTGCTATGGAATCTGAACCTGATCGAAAAGTTGATTCCCTGGCATACGGCCGTTGTAGTCCCGCTCAATGCCAACAAAGACAAGGACGTGACGTTCCTCGCGTTGCCGCCCGATGCGCAGAGGCTGGCGCGCAAACCGAACACCAACGTCATGTCGGACAAGAACCGGATCGCGACCACGAAGCATCCCGAGCTCGATCCCAAGGAACTGCGCAAACTGCTGGCTACGCCGCCGCCGGGCCGGCCTGGTCAGAGCGGCCCGCGCACGCAATCTCCTCCGGCCGCAGCCCAAAATGCCCCTCCCACGCAACAGTTCCAGCAGGGCCAGCAGGCGCCTTCGCGTCCGCAGTTTCAAACCAACCAGACCGCACAATTGCAGGCGCCGCCTCAGAACAACGATGCGTTTCGTAAGTATGCCTCGGGTATGAGCGCTGGGTCAGCCATTCAGCAGGCCACCGAAGCCGCCGCCGCGCGCCGCGCCTCGGGCGGCGGAGACGGACAGGGTGGCGACTTCGGCCTGGGAACTGGCGCGCACGGACGCGCCTTGGGAAACCTTGAAATTCTCAGCGACACGCAGGGCGTGGATTTCGGTCCTTACCTGCAACGGATTCTAGAAGATGTGCGCGAGAACTGGTACCGCCTGATTCCGGAATCTGCTGAAATGAAGAAAGGCAAGCTCGCCATCGAATTCGCCATCACCAAGGATGGCAACGTGGCCGAAATGCGGCTGGTCGCGACTTCGGGCGATGTCGCGCTCGATCGCGCCGCTTGGGGCGGCATTACCGCGTCCAATCCCTTTCCGCCGCTGCCTACGCAATTTACCGGACCCTATCTCGCGCTGCGCTTCCGCTTCTTCTACAACCCCGACAAGGGCGATCTCGAGTAGTTCTCCCGACAGATCGAATTGTGCGCTGAAGTACCTGCCCCGCCTGTGACTTCGGTCATCTGATTTCCCCGCCCTGGTTCGCTAGCATGGATGAGATCCCGATTCGCGCCCGATTTGTGAAGGATTGGCGGGCAATTTGCGCAAGAAATGTCCTTCGCGCAGGACTTTTTCATGAACCTGAAGCTGGACCGCATCATCAGCCTGGCTACTCTCATCGCAGCCGTGGCAGCGATCGTTCTGGTTCTGCGCCGGCCCGCGCCGGTCGCGCCCCAGCCGGCGACCGTGATCGTGGAGCGCGCACCGGCCTCCAGCCCTCAGCAGCCCACACCAGTCGCGCCGCCTCAGAGTTCTGCACCCGCTTATACACCTTTGCAGGCCCCGGCTCCCGTGGCGTCTGTACCCGCCGGGCCTGCTCCGGCGCCAGCGCCGCAGGCCGCGAACGGTGCGCCTGCGAATTCCGAAGCGATCAGCGCCATGCTGGCGAAAATGACCAGTGGCGGAGCAGCCGCCCTGAGTCCGGATTCCAACGTCGGCTCGGGCGAGCCGAACATTAAAGACCAGCAAGTGACTTACGATGGCGACATCGTCCACGGCAAGTTCCTCACCCAGATCGCCGGCAAGGATGTTTGGGTCACCATCTCAGGCAAGATGGGCGAAAAGGACGGCTACGCGACCTTCGATCCAACCGAGTTCAAAGTGGGAGACACGAGTGTCCCCGTCTCGCTGGTCAATCCGATGCTTCAGCAAAAACTCGCCGAAGAGCGCGACCGCCTGAAGGTTCCGGACAATAATTCGAAGTAGATTCCAACGGACCAGTTTGAAGTCCACCTTCTGGGGTCATCCCGAAGGCCCGCGTTCGTACCAGCGGGCCGAGGGATCTTGCGCGCACTTCCTGAGGCTCCAGGCGAGATCCCTCGCTCCGCCTGAAAAACGGCTCCTCTCGGGATGACACTATGGAAAGGGCAAAGCTTCAAACTGACCCAATGCCCAGATTCCGCGAAATCTATCCCGACAGCCGGTTTTCCGTCGCCACCCGGGCGAACCAGTGTCCGGAATCCTTCAGCGTCCGCTGCTGGGTCTTGAAGTCCACATAGGCCAGCCCGAAGCGCTGGCTCAAACCTTCCGCCCACTCGAAATTGTCCATCAGGCTCCAGGCATGGTAGCCGCGCACATCGGCGCCTTCCCGCATGGCCTGGGCCATCGCCGCCAGATACTGGCGATGGTAAGAAATCCGGCGTGCATCGTGAATCGCTCCTGAAGCATCGGGCCCGTCGTTGTAGGCGCATCCGCTCTCGGTGATTTCAAGCGCCGGCCGGTTATAGTCTCGCGTGATGCGAGTAATCATGTCGTAGAGCGCTTTCGGCCACACTTCCCAGCCAATGTCAGTTTTCGGCCCCTGCTGTCCGCCCGCCATGTTTACCGGGAAGAGCCAGTCTTGCGCGTGCGAAGCCCGCTCCAGCGCTCCGGGAGCTGAGGCAATCGTGCGGTAATAGAGATTGATGCCGATGAAGTCGAGCGCTGCGCGCGTCTTCTCCATGTCGCCCGACTGGATGCCCATCGCCGCTTCGGGCAGGAACGTCAGCGCTTCCGGATAGCGGCCGCGTAATGCCGGATCGAGGAACCACAAGTTCGTGATGGCATGAGCGCGTTCGGCGGCGAGTCTGTCTTCCTGGGAATCGCTGGCCGGCTCGCAAGCCGACATGTTGAACGCCGTGCCCACGCGCGCGTTCGCGTTCGCGGCCTTCAGAGCCCGGAATCCGGCTCCCTGCGCCAGGTTGACCACGTGCGTGGCCCGGAGAAAATCCAGCAGACTCTTGCGCCCCGGCGCGTGTCGGCCTTCCAGATATCCAAGATCCACAAAGGCGGCCGGCTCATTGAACAGCATCCAGTCCGAAACTCGGTCGCCCAGCGTCTGCTGAACCAGTTGCACATACTCGGCAAAGCGGGATGCCGTGTCGCGGTTGGTCCATCCGCCCGAATCCTCGAGAGTCTGCGGCAGATCCCAGTGATAAAGCGTGACGAACGGCCGGATTCGCGCTTCGAGCAGGGCGTCCACCAGGCGGCGGTAATAATCCAGTCCTGCCACGTTCGAAGCTCCCGAACCGGCAGGCTGCACTCTGGGCCACGAAATCGAAAAGCGGTAGCTGTTCAGATTCATCGCCCGCATCAGCGCGACGTCCTCGCGCCAGCGATGATAGGAATCGCAAGCTACGTCGCCGGTCGTCCCGTCCTTAATTTTTCCCGGCGTATGGGTAAAGCGGTCCCAGATGGATTCGCCTTTGCCGTCATCGTTCCACCCGCCTTCAATTTGGTAGGCGGCCGTCGCCGTTCCCCAGAAAAACCCTTTCGGAAAGATAATTTGCCCTGATGGTGAGCCGATGAATTGAGCCGCGCTTGAATGCGCCGGCGAGGAGGTTCCGGCTCGCGAGGAAACGCTGCAGGCGGAAAACAGTCCCGGCAGTGCCGCGGCAGCCCCGGCGCCGAGCGCGGACTTCACAAATTTTCGTCGAGTCAGGCGCACCGTCGTGATCTTCCTCAGGCTGAATCTACCGGGAAATTATTTTAGCGAAAAGTGGGTGGGGAGGTGCTCGACAACCGGCCTACTCGGGATTCAGACTGTCGAACATTTTCCAGAGCGTGTCGGCGCTGGCGCGGAAGATGACCCAGCCCTTGCCCTGATCCGTGGTTTCCTGGAAGAGCAGTTCGCCGCGCCCGTCGCCATCGGCATCCACGGCATCAATCAGTTCGAAGCGCGGCGTGATGTCCAGATGGCGCTGGTCGGTCACTGCCGAGTAGATCTTGTGCAGGTTGTTGTAAATGTCGGGATAGGTAACCAGCAGAATCGAATATTCCGGATCGTCCGACGACGCCTGCTTGGCGCCGGCCGGCGGTATCTGGGCCTTTGCGCTGAAGACGATCACCGGCTGATTGTTCGTCCAGAGATCGTAAGCCACCATTTGTACCGCGCCGAACTTCGGCTCTGGCGGCTTTGTGGTTGTCTTTCGTCGCCCCGCCGGGCTCGTCGTGGCCAGAATCTGCGCCTTCGCCTGCGCCATCGCGTATGCGCGCAGTTCCTGCCTCGCCAGATCCATCACTTGCTGCCGGCGCTCGCCTTCTTCGTCCTTGAGCCACTCAAAGCTGTAGGAATGCGGCTCGGGTCCACCCGCATCCGAAATCGCCGGGATCAGTTGCATTGGTCCGGTGGCCGCGGCGACCGCGACAATCTTTCCACTGGCGGCGGAAGAATTTTTTCCCGGCCGGCTGTAGCCGGGAAAATCGTCATCCGAGAACGCATGCGCGGGCTTGGCGCGGCGTAAACGCGGGCGGTTGGCTTCGTCCGCGCCACTATCGGAGACGGCAACAGCGTCGGAATCGGAAGGCGTCGAAGGCTTGGGCCCGCCTGATTTAGGGTCACCCGATTTGGGATCACCCGACTTGGCATCGGGAGCGGCGTCCGTCTTCTTGGTGTCGGACTGCGTCTCCGCCGGCTTGGACAGACGCGGCGGCCCATCGCCTGACGATGAACTGGAGCCTGGTCCCGATCCTGACGTCGGCGCCGTGGCCGTTGGCGACGAACTGGGGCTTTGATCCTCCGCCGGCTTTTTGAGCCGCGGCGGTCCGTCACCAGAAGCCGGTTGGGACTGGCTCGACGACGGCCCAGCGGATGACGATCCCCCCGAAGGTGAGTTGGTCGAAGCCGGGCCTGACGTTGTTCCGGAAGACGAACCGGAGCCCGGTCCCGAGCTGTCGCCGGGAATGTGAACTCGCGCCGGATCTTTCGTCAGCCGGGGCGGAGCGTCGCTGTTGTCGATTCCGATCGGTGTTCCCTCCGCCTTGGCAACAACTTGCGCCGGCGGTTTTTCGCTTCCACTCGGCGACCAGGCGCCTGTCCCGAGCCACGGATTCGGGACGTTCTTGGCATCGCTGTGCAGCGCGCTGCCGACCGTAAACAGGCCCACGGAACTGCCGGCGCGTTCCCCTTCATAAACCGTTCCCGGCTCAAGCGCCATTGGAACGGGATCGGCTTTATAAGCCGTGGCGTCCCAGAACTTCCCATTGATCAGAATGGCAATCGGCACCAGAGAGACTTTTCCATCGCCGGCCAAACGCAGCACGGCCACGGCCCTCGGTCCCGCGTCTTTCTTTTTCGCCGGGCGGCGCACGCCGACCGGTATCTCGGCTTGATCCTCCTGCGCCCCGCTGAACGATGCCGTCATCAGGCAGGCGGCCAGCGCCACCGGAATCCAGACGCGGTATAGAATCTTCGGGAAGGCCCGCCGGGCCCGGTATCGCACCAAGAACTCTTTCCTCGAGGATATGGGCATGAAAGTCAATGATAAGGCTCCTGAGTTCACTTTGCAGGACGAGAACGGAAAAGAAATTTCCCTGAAAGAACTACGTGGCAAGACCGTGATTCTCTATTTCTACCCGCGCGCCGACACGCCCGGATGCACCATCGAGGCCTGCGAATTTCGCGATACCTACAAGCAGATTCAGAAAACCGGCGCGGTGTTGCTCGGCATCTCGCCCGATACCTCCAAAGCGCAAAAGAAATTTGCCGATAAATTCAGCCTTCCTTTCACCTTGCTCGCCGACGCCGACAAGAAAATCGCCGAAGCTTTCGGTGTCATGAAGGAAAAAAACATGTACGGGAAGAAAGTGTGGGGTGTGGCGCGCACAACATTTGTTATCGGTCCCGACGGCAAGATTCAGCACATCTTTGAAAAGGTGAAGCCCGAAGGCCATGCCGAAGAAGTGCTCGCCTACCTCAAGGAATCAGCCCAGGGCGCGGCGTAGGAAAGGGTCGCCCTGGTGCGTAGACCTGGCCACGGAACGAGCGGACCAAGGCTTCATGCCCTGGATCGTGCTTTCTACGCCCGCGATCCGCGCCGCGTCGCCCGCGATCTGCTTGGCAAGGTGCTGGTGCGCAATGCCCCGCATCGGCGTATGGCGCGCATTGTCGAAGTCGAAGCCTACCTGGGCGCAAACGATCCTGCCTCGCACTCCTATGTCGGACGCACTGCGCGAAACTCCGTCCTGTTCGGACCTCCCGGCTACGCTTACGTTTACTTCATTTACGGCACTCACTACTGCCTGAATGTTTCCTGTGAGCCCGATGGCAAGCCCGGCGGCGTGCTCTTCCGCGCCCTGGAGCCGATGGCAGGAGAAGAAGAAATGGCTCGCGCCCGCGGAATCGTCCTCGAGCATCCGCGCGACCGGATTCGCTTGACCAGCGGTCCCGGCCGGCTGGCGCAGGCCTTTGAAGTTACTCGCCAGCGCGATAACGGTACGGATCTCACCGATGCTAGAGGCAGCCTCTGGATCGGCGAGGACTCCTACCGTGTGGGGCGGATCGGACGTTCGGTCCGCATCGGAATCACCCAGGCCGCGGCCCAGCCTCTGCGTTGGTATGTCGCCGGAAATCAGTTCGTTTCGGGCACGCGCGCGTTGCGCTCAGCCGCCTGACTGGCCAATTCGGGCCAGTCCCCCCATTGACAAACCGGTGTAAACTAGCGCTCGGGCTCGCGTGGACGGCAGGTACCTTGGAAACCTTGCTGGATAAGGGTTTTCGGCAAGCCGAGTCCTGGACTTAGCTGGCCCCGGAAGGCTGCATTTTTAGGTGTGTCCCTTTTGCAGCCCCGTTCATCTATCAAGTGAGGGGTAGTTTGGCGTGTCCCAGGTAACGCCATCCCGGATTCTGGCTGCGGTGGTCGTGTGTGCATTGACGACGCCGCTCTTCGCGGCGGCACATGACGCTGAGGCAGAACATGCTGGCGCGGCGATTCAACAGGTCCCGAGCTCGCCCGACGCAATCGTGATCGGGTTTGTTGGTGGCTTCGTGCGCCACGATAATTCGCACCACGGCCCGGTCGTCTCCGCCAAACGTCTGAAATCTTCCGCTCCGCCGAATACCTTCATTCGGGTTTTCGAAAATCGCCGCCGCAAGTCCGCCTACCAGACGATTCTGCGTCTGCTCGATCGCGATCACGACGGAGAACTCAGCCCCGAAGAGAAGGCACAGGCTCGCATCGTCCTGTATGGACAAAGCTGGGGCGGAGCGGCGGCTGTTCTGCTGGCCCGCGACCTCGCGCGCGCCGGTATTCCTGTGCTGCTGACGGTGCAAGTGGATAGCGTCGCCAAACTGTGGCAGAGCGACAGGGTCATTTCTGACAATGTGGCCGCGGCCGCGAATTTCTATCAGCCACACGGAATCATTCACGGGCGCCAGCAAATTGTGGCCGCGAACCCAGAAAAGACCAGAATCCTCGGAAATTACCGCTTCGATTACAAGAAGAGCCCCGTGACCTGCCGAGGCTACACCTGGGCTGACCGCTTCTTCACTCCCGGACATATGCAGAGCGAATGCGATCCCGCGCTTTGGTCCCGGGTGGAGGCCCTGGTGCTGCAGAGCTTGGCACTGCGGAGCTTGGCACTCCAGAGCTTGACGCAACAGGCCGTTGTCGGCCAGAAATTCACCTTGCCCGGAACCACCCCGGCGCGCTCCGGCCGAACCGGAGAACTGGCGGCGTTCCCACAGCAATAGGGGAGGCTAGGGCTCCCAAAGTGCGATTTTTAGGGCAACTTGTTGCTGCCTCCAGGGTTCTAACTCAGGAGAAGGCTTTAAGACAACTGCCCTCCCTGGGCAGCCGGTCAGGTGGAGGGACTGTTATGAAAAGTTCCACCTTGCGCTCGTTCGTTCTCGCGACAACTACTTCTCTGGCCTTAATTTGCATTCCTTTGCCCGGATTCGCCCAGCGTGGCGGAGGCGGTCATGGAGGGGGCGGCGGAGGTGGTGGTTTCCACGGTGGGGGTGGTGGTTTCCACGGCGGCGGTGGCGGTTTTTCTGGCGGCGGATATCACGGTGGAGGTGGGTACGGCGGCTATCGCGGCGGAGGGTACGGCGGAGGGTACGGCGGCGGCTACCATGGCGGCTACGAAGGTGGTTACGCCGGTCGTGGCTACGGGGCCTACGGTGGCCGGGGCTATGGAGCCTATGGCGGGCGTGGCTACGGAGCCTATGGAGGCCGCGGTGGGTACGGCAGCATGGGCCGCGGCTCCGGTTATGGCTCGGGATATGGGCGGGGTTCCGCTGGCAGCCACACCTGGGCCTTCGAAGGCGGCAACAGTGCAGCCCGGTCAAGTGTCTCCCCCGGCTGGCATTCATTCGGCAACTCTTCTGCAGCGAGTTCGGCTCGATCTGGCGGGTCCAGTAGCCTGCGAAGTGGAACAACTGAATCGGCCCGTTCCGGTGCGGCGGGCGCTGGCTCGCGCTCCCCTGCCGCTGACGGGCAATGGCACTCTTTAGGCGGATCCCAGGCCGGCACTCACACCACCGCTACAGGTCTTGGAACGACCGGCGGGCTTCACAACGGCTCGACGCTTTCCTCTTCCCACTCTATTACCAGCCCGACGCTCGTCGCCCATGGCGGTTTCGGCAGTGCCGGCTTCAACCGTGGATACGGCTGGCGTAATGGCGGATGGGGAGGTTGGGGCGGCGGTTGGGGTTGGGGTGGAGGTTGGGGCTGGGGTGATGGTTGGGGCTGGGGCTGGGGCGGCTGGGGATGGGGTGGCTGGGGGTGGGGTTTAGGTTGGGGATGGGGGCCATTTTGGGCTTGGCCGTCCTATGAGTACAGTCCGTGGCTTTATAACGATTATCCGCCACCGTACTATGTTTATCCCTATCCGGACTAAGTAAGGCCGGGCTCGGTCCCGCGGCTAGCGCTCGGGATCGAGCACCAGGTTATCAATCAGCCGCGTGGAGCCGACGTAGGCGGCCACGGCAACCAGGATCTGTTTCGATCTCGACAGATCCGTCACCGGATCGAGCGTGTCTGGATCCACCAGCTCCAGGTAGTCGAGACGAACGCCGTCAAGTCCGGCAAACTTACTCCGTCCGTCCGCCGCCAGATTCTCGGCGCTGCGCTCTCCTTTTTGAAATGCCTGTTCTATCCGCCGCAGCGCTCCCGACAAGACTAACGCTTTCGCGTGCTCCTCAGGGCTGAGATAGGCATTGCGCGAACTCATCGCCAGACCGTCTGCCTCGCGCACAATCGGACAAACCACAATCTCTACCGGAAAATGCAGGTCGCGAACCATCCGGCGGATGATCGCCACCTGCGCGGCATCCTTCTGCCCGAAGAAAGCCACGTCAGGCTCAACGATGTGAAACAGCTTGGCCACGACTGTGGTCACGCCCCGAAAATGCCCCGGACGGGAGCGCCCATCCAGCTTGCCGCTTAGCTCTTCGACCGTCACCCATGTGATCGCGCCCGGCGGGTAAATCTCGTCGGCGCTGGGCGCGAACAAAAGTTCCACTCCCTCCCGCTCCAGCAATTCGCGGTCGCGCTCAAACGGTCGCGGATAGCGCGCCAGGTCCTCATTCGGTCCGAACTGCGTGGGATTGACGAAGATCGAAGCCACCACTACATCGCAAGCTGCCCGCGCCGCGCGCACCAGCGAAAGATGGCCTTCGTGCAGGGCTCCCATGGTCGGCACAAATCCGAGCCGCTTGCCGGCTCCGCGCGCGGATCGGGAGACCGACCGCATTTCTGCCATGGACTTGATGGATTCAAGCATCCGGAGATTTGAGTTCGGGGATGGATTGGAGCATATGAGCCGTGGTCGGCCTTGGGTCTTCGCCGGCCGTTTCTACGGCACCCACTTTACTGCAATGTGCGCCCCTGCAAGCAGGCCGCCGAGGATCCCCTTGTTCCGGCGGATGCCGACTCCATCCTGCTCTGATTTCGCCGCAGTGGTCTCGGCGGCCGCGACAACCCGTCCATACGGCCAGTTCGTCGCCGGGAGGTTGGCCAGCGCCGGCAGCAGTTCGTCAGTCTTGAGAAGAATCTCGGCGCTATCGGCCACATCGAAAAGCGCCACGCCGTCCGGCCGCACGATGAGGTAGGGATTTCTCCACTTCTTCATGTCGGAGAGGCCTTCGTATCGTGCTGGATCGGCGGCAGGAATCGCCTCGAGAATCGCCGTCGCGTCAGGCGCGGGTCGGGCTTCGGAGTCGCGCGAACAAGCCGGCAAGCCCGCGAGCGCAGCCAGCGCCAGCCACAGTAGAAATGTCTGTGTTCGTCCCGATCGCACTGCGCCCGCTTTTCCTCGCCACAACTATCTTGCCACGACTGTCCAGCCCTGCCTATCGAGCAACCGCCGGCACGTCGTGTTTGGCTGCCCAGACCAGGCAGACAAGCCATCCGATAACCGTCCAGCCCAGGAAGAAGTTGAGCAGAAAAATCGCCAGCGTGTCGCGCTTGTTCTTGATCAGCGCAATCACCGTCGGTAGGAAATACATCACCAGCGGGAAGCCGATAAACGGGAAGAAAAAGAAGTGAGCCAACGTTGCAGGATGCATACTCGTGCCTCCTCCCCTGCTGGTAGCCTGGCTGCCCACAAAACGACCGTCGGCGAACCACCCCAGCCGGACGCCCGGCTACCCTCACAAAACATATACGAAAGGTCCTGCCGGATTGTTCCCTTACCGCCGCATGGCCCGCTTTCGCGCCAGCACCGTATCCAGCCCCGCCTTGGTTTCCCGCGGCAGATGATACGACTCTTCATCCTTCGGATATTGGTGCGATTTCACATCCGCGCGATATGCCTGCACGGCCTGGGCGATCAGAGCCGCCGCGTCCGCATAGCGCCGTACGAACTTCGCCGGGGGACCAAACGTCAGGTTCAGGATGTCGTGAAACACCAGCACCTGACCGTCGCATTCCGGGCCGGCCCCAATCCCGATCGTCGGCGCGCTCACTTCCGAAGTGATCATCGCCGCCACTTCCCGCGGAATGCCTTCCAGATAAATGCAGGCCACTCCCGCGCGGTCGAGCGCAACCGCATCCCGCATGAGATGCTCGATCCCGCTGAGGCTCTTGCCCTGCACCTTGTATCCGCCCATCACATTGACGGACTGCGGCGTCAGCCCGATGTGCCCGGCCACCGGAATTTCCGCGTCAATGATGTGCCGGATCAGATCGGCGCGCTTCTCGCCGCCTTCGATCTTCACCACTTCCGCGCCGCCTTCCTTCACGAAGCGGGTCGCATTCATGATCGCGTCCTTCACGTCCACCTGGTAAGACCCGTAAGGCATGTCGGCGATCAGCAGCGCGCTCTTCACCCCGCGCCGCACCGCCTTTACGTGGTGCAGCATTTCGTCCATGGTCACCGAGAGCGTATTCTCGTAGCCCAGCACTGCCTGGGCCAGGGAATCGCCCACCAGCACCATGTCCATGCCGGCCTCGTCCACCAGACGCGCCGCCGCATAGTCGTAGGCGGTGAGACAAGTAATCGGTTCGTGGTTGAGTTTGTATTCCCGCAGAGTCGCGGTCGTGATCTTCGGACGAAATCCCTCGCGCTCGGAAAGCCCGGGCCGCCCGGTAATCGGGGTGAGACTCATGATGTCCTCCAGTGCCCCTCCGACACCGTCGGATAGAGCCTGTACACGCATCGTGGCGTCTACAACTTTGGATGACGCTCCCGGTATTCTAGCTGCAAATAAGCCGCGGGTCGACCCGGAGAATGCCCCGTGTTTTCAGCGAGTTCTGGGCCATCGCAGGCCCCGCACTCTGGGCGCGGCTATCCCGGAGCCCGCTCTGGATGAATCTGCGCGAAGTAAGAAATGATCGCTGTGTCTTACTAGTGGCCGCATGTCTTACCTTAGGTTATACTTCTTACATGGAGAACTATCCCATTCGTATCAGTTCCAAGGGACAGGTCGTCATCCCGGCCGCTCTCCGCAAGCGGCATGGGCTCGACACGGGCACGCGCGCCACGTGGACCGAGGAGAAAGGCCGGCTCGTGCTGACTCCGATGTCGGTCCGCATGCTCGACGAAATTCAAGGCAGCTTAAAGCCGCGTCCAGGGGCACCTTCCGCGTTCGAGGCGTCATTAGATGATCGCGAACAGCAGCGGCGGCGGGAAAGAGCGCCTCGCTAATGCCATTCCACCGCGGCTCTCCGCGTCGGCATGTGCTGGACGCGAACGCGTTGGTGGCGTACTTCGAGGGGCGACAGCCAGCAGGCCAGAAGATCCGAAGTCTCTTTGAAGAAGCATTGCGCCTCGAACTCACCTTGTTCATGTCGGCAGTGAACTGGGGAGAAGTCTTCTACGTCGAGTGGCGCATTCACGGCGAGCCCGCCGCACGAGTAGCCGAATCAAACCTGCACCGATTGCCAATTCTGGTCGTGGCCGCCGACCTCGATCGCGCCACTCGCGCGGCCGCCCTGAAGCAGAAGCACAATCTCGGCTATGCCGATTCGTTCGCCGCTGAACTGGCCATCGAACAGGGCGCGTGGCTCGTCACCGCCGATCCGGAATTCTCCCGGCTGGGAAAAATGATCTCGCTGTATCCGCTGTCCCGCCACCAGAAGTAGCGTCCCCGCTCCTACGCGCTGGCTGCTTCCTGCCCGCCCAGCGGAAGGAAGTACTGCGTCCCCTTGATCGGCTCGGTGACTTTGCGCAGCAGTTCCTGCAGGTCTTCGTTGCGGTCCACGAAGTCAATTTCCGACGTGTTGACGATCAGCAGATCCGACGACGTGTAATGAAAGAAGAAGTGTTCATACGCCTTGATCACTTCTCCTAGATACTCGTCGCTGATGGCCTGCTCCCCGGCGGCATTCTTCTTCTTCAGCCGCTTCTTCAGCACCTCAGGAGTGGCCTGCAGATAAATCACCAGATCGGGCGTGGGCAGCATCTCGCGAAAGTGATTGTAGTAACGGTTGTAGGTGTCCAGTTCCGCGTCCGTGAGATTCAGGCAGGCGAAGAGCTTGTCTTTTTCGAAAATAAAATCGGTCACGACGATGCGGTGCGAGTGCGGACCGAGGTCGAGCGCCTGCAACTGCTCAAAGCGCTGGATCAGAAAACTGAGCTGCGCCTGAAACGCTGCGCCTCGCTCGCCCTCATAGAACGGCCCAAGAAATGGATTCCCCTCCGGCTCCATCACCCGCTGCGCATTCAGCCGCTCGGCCAGCACGCGAGTCAGCGTGCTCTTGCCGACTCGAATCGGGCCTTCCACTGCAATGTAGCGGGGGAGATCGAAAAGTTTAGCCATGGCTCGCGAGACGGAAAAGGCAGCATAGCTCGATTGCCCTCCGCGTGACAATTGCGGGAAGAGTCAACAGCGGTGGAAAACCGGCAGCGGTTCAACAGAAGTCTGGAGGTCCTCCCGAGAGCCCGCGCCCTTATTCGCGGGCCGAGGGACCTCCAACAAACGAAGGCTGGCCGCTTCGCAATCCAGCTACAATCCCCTCATGCTCGGCATCGTTGTTAGCGGGGTCGCGGCCGCAGGCGCGGTTATCGCCGGCTATCAGTCCATGGCGCCCACCGGACAATGGTATGGCCGCACATTTACTGGTCTCCCTCGCGGCACAAAGCAGATGGCGCTTACCTACGACGACGGACCCAGCGATCCGCACACGCTGCGGCTCATGGAAGTGCTGGCCCGGCACAACGTCCGCGCCACGTTCTTCCTGATCGGTGAGCACGCGCATCAGCGCCCACAGATCGCGCGCGCGTTAGCGCAGGCCGGACACGTCGTGGGCAATCACACATTCACCCATCCTCTGCTGACTTTCAAGAGCGCAGCCGGGATCCGCGCCGAACTGACCCGCTGCACCGCCACGCTGCAGGATGCGATCGGCGAGCACTCCAATCTTTTTCGTCCGCCCTTTGGCGGACGCCGCCCCGCGGTTCTGCGCATCGCGCGCGAACTCGGTCTTCAGACCGTCATGTGGAATGTCACCGGCTACGACTGGACCGCGCCGCCGGCCGCCGTGATTGAAAAGAAAGTAGAAAAACAGATTCGCGGGGGCGACGTCATCCTCCTGCACGACGGCGGGCATCGCCATCCCAACGCCGACCGCTCCCAGACCGTGCTCGCCACCGACCACCTGATCGCGCGCTACAAAGCGGAAGGTTATGAGTTCGTAACCATACCGCAGATGCTGCGAGGAATCTAGATTCTCTTGTCATCCTGAGCCGCGTTTCCCAGCGGCGAAGGATCTGTGCAACTTGCTGACGACCCGCGCGCTATAGTCCCGCGAACACTTCCTTCGCTGCTGCGATCGTCTGCTGAATGTCTGCTTCCGTATGCGTAGCGCCCAGGAATGCTGCTTCATACTGCGACGGAGGCAGGTACACGCCCCGGTCGAGCATGCCGCGGAAGAACTTGCCGAATTTCTCCGTGTCCGATTTCGAGGCCGAGTCCCAGTCCGTCACCGGACCATCGGTGAAGAACCAGGTGAACATCGAGCCCACGCGATTGTGGGTCAGCGTCACGCCCGCATCCTTCGCGGCCGCGGCCACTCCCGCCACCAGTTCACCGCTCAACTTCTCGAGCCGCGGATAAATTTCCGCCTTCCGGTCGCGCAACTGCTTCAGCATCGCGCAGCCCGCGGCCATGGCCAGCGGATTTCCTGAGAGCGTCCCTGCCTGATACATAGGTCCCAGCGGCGCCACGTTATCCATAATTTCCGCCGAGCCGCCATACCCGCCCACCGGCAGGCCGCCGCCGATAATCTTCCCCATCGTCGTCAGATCGGGCTTGATGTTGTAAAGCTCCTGCGCTCCGCCGAACGCCAGCCGGAACCCGGTCATGACTTCATCGAAAATCAGCACCGAACGCTCGCGTTCGGTCACCAGCCGTAATCCCACCAGATAGTCGTCCGCCGCCGGCACGCATCCCATGTTCCCTACCACCGGTTCAACGATCACGCACGCGATCTGATGTTTGAATTTCTGAAACGCATGTTCCACGACAGAAAGATTGTTGAACGGCAGCGCCAACGTGAACTGGGTGAACTCCTCCGGCACGCCCGCCGATCCCGGAATGCCCAGCGTGGCCACGCCCGATCCCGCCTTCACCAGCAGGCAATCCGCGTGCCCGTGGTAGCAGCCTTCAAACTTGATGATGTACTTGCGCTTGGTGTAGGCCCGCGCCAGCCGGATTGCCGACATCGTGGCTTCCGTTCCCGAGCTGACGAACCGTACTTTCTGCATGCTGGGAAAAGCGCTCAGCACCAGCTCAGCCAGATCCGCTTCCGACGGCGTGGAAGCGCCGAAGCTGGTGCCGTTGCAGGCCGCGCTCACGATCGCATCCAGCACGCCCGGCTCGGCGTGACCAAGAATCAACGGTCCCCACGACCCGATGTAGTCAATGTATTCGTTCTCGTCCGCGTCCCAGATGTGCGATCCCTTGCCGCGCACCACAAACGGAGGATCGCCGCCCACCGAGCGGAACGCTCGCACCGGCGAGTTCACTCCACCGGGGATCATCTGCTCCGCCCGCTGTTGCAGGCGGCGGGACTGCTCTACCTTTCTGGTTGTCACCGAGGGCATTCAGCGTCTCCCGTTGCGCACGTCACAGCGGCAACAGAACCGTCCATGCAACCGATTACTATAGCAGCGCCGAACGCGCGGAATTCACCAGATATTCATCCTCCTGCAATCACCATGCAACGTCCCGGCGTTACCGTAAAGTTCATCAAGTTGCCCTTCTAACCGGGAGGGTTTGAGGGACAGTCTCGGGGGCTCCGGGCTGTCCTTTTTGACTTTCCGGAGCTAATGGAGGGACGGCCGCCCAGCTGCCCAGTCGAGCCAAACTCGATTTTCTTCCTCACTTCAAGTACGCGCGCACCAGGGAGATTAAATCTTCCGTGAGTTCCTCGCGCGTGGCCGCCCCGCTATCCGGCGTCGTGATGTGCAGGCGAATGTGATCTTCAAGTATCTCCGCCATCAGGCTGTTGACCCCGCCGCGGATCGCCGCCAGCAGCATCAGAATGTCGGCACACTCGTCGCCGTCTGCCACTGCGCGCTCCACTGCTCCGATTTGTCCGCCCAGGCGTTTGATTCGCGAAAACAACTTCTGTTTTTCCTTGGAAATTTCCGGCAGTTTGTCCTTCATTTTTTGCAATTCCCCGCATTTTTTGCTTGACGTATACCCTAGGGGGGTATGATATAAGAAAAACCGGGCGCTGGACAGAATAACTCTGTCCGCCGCATTGTGCAGGAACCTGGCGATCGCAGGCAACGACGATTCGCAGACTAACCTGCGAAATTCAAAGAAAGGAGGGAACGGACAATGGCCTGCATCACGATGTTTGCACCGACCATGTTCACGCCGACCATGACGGTGACGACGACGCAATTCATGCGCTCCGTCTGCTGCGAAGACGTTCACAGCCAGCCGACGGAAATCCGCCAAACCAGCCGCTTGCGCATGAGCTGGGTCGTGGTTACCGACGCTTCCGGCAGCCGACAGATTCGGATCTGCTGGACGTCCGCCGGCGATTGCTGATCGAGCGGACGCCCCCGAGCTTGGATTCCCGGTGGTTTGGATCAGCTCAGGCCTGCGTCCGTCTCGTCTGTAACACGCCTGTAACCGTCCCTGCGTAGGCTCTTTGGGTCATCGCCGCGGGAAGAAAATTCTGGGTTAACCTGCGTTAATAGATTTTATATACTGTGGTTAACTCAGTTGGGGGCTGTCGATCGGGACCGCCGGGTGACCGCAATCACGCCGGTCGGTGGCGCAAGTCACGGAGCGCGAACGTTGTCGGTAATTACCGTGGGGACATGAAATTGAAATTGAAATTCATTTTCAAGATTTGGGCAGTCCTGCTGCTGGCGCCCGCTTTCGGGCTGGCGCAGCAGCCGGATGCCCCGGCCCCGCCCCGGCAGGCCGCCGATAATCCTTCGAGCTCTACCCCATCCGCGGCCCCACCCGCCCCTGCCAGCGATCCGACGCCCGACGAGAGCACCGAGACCATGCTGCCGCATTTCAAGAGCTCGCGCTTCTGGCTCTCCGGACAAGCCAACTGGATCATTCAGGCTCACCCTGAGTTTCACGCGCTTTACAGCGGGCCTCACAGTCTCGACCCGCATTACGAAAAAGCCACGTCCCGCGTCCTCACTCTCTACACCGGAGTCCGGATCAACAATTCCACGGAATTGCTGGTAGATCCCGAAGAGGCCGGCGGGGCGGCCTTGAGCCAGGGCTTCGGCTTGGCCGGCGACACCGACCTCGACATCGTCCGCAATCCTCTGCTCAGCAAGGCTCCCTATCTTGGCCGTGGCATGATTCATACCGTCATCGCGCTAAGCAAGGACAAGATCGAAAACCAGCGCAGCTATCTCTCGCTCTTCGACGAGCTGCCTCGCCGCCGGATCGAGCTGCGCTTCGGAAAAATTAATCTGCCCGACTTCTTCGACGTCAACTCCGTCGGTTCCGACACCCACTTCCAGTTCTCCAACTGGACCGTGGACAACAACGGCGCCTGGGACTACGCCGCCGACACGCGCGGCTACACCGTTGGTATTACCGCGGATTATGAAGATCGCAACTGGGGTTTCCGTTTTGCCGAGGCCCTCATGCCGAAAGTTGCCAACGGCATTGACCTGGTCTGGAAACCCTGGCAGGCGCACGCGGAAAACTGGGAGTACGAACTGCGTCACGGCTTTCTGCCCGGGAGAGGCGGAGTGGTTCGGCTGTTGGCCTACACCAACTACGCCAACATGGGCATCTACCGTCAGCAGACCCTAGAGGCCGAGCAAACGGGTAGCACTCCCGACATTACCAATCACCCCTGGCACATCACCCGCAAGTACGGCTTCGGCATCAACTTCGAGCAGAGCCTGAGCCGATACCTCACTGCCTTCGGCCGCTTCGGCTGGAACAACGGCAAGACCGAGTCGTTCGCCTACACCGAAGTGGAACAGACTTTTGTCGAAGGCGTCGGCGCGAACGGCGCATGGTGGCATCGCAAGCAGGACCGCGCCGGCGTCGCCTTCGTCACCAACGCCATCAAGAAAGATCACCAGAACTATCTCGCCGCCGGAGGCCTGGGCTTCCTGCTCGGTGACGGCGCGCTCAACTACGGCCGCGAAAATATCCTCGAGACCTACTACACCGCCCATGTCTGGCGCGGCATCTACCTCGCGCCCGGCTTCCAGCACATCAACAATCCCGGCTACAATCGCGACCGCGGCCCCGTACTCGTTCCTTCATTCCGCGCGCATGTCGAGTTCTAGCATTGGGTGGACAAATCTCCTCCAGCCCTTTACAAAAGACTCTGATGACGACGACGCCACTCCTCGCCGCGACGCGTTTCAACGGCCATTCCATGGTCGCTCCGTTGCGGCGCGTCCTGGTCTGCTCGCCCCGTTCCGCCGGCTGGAACGATCCGTCGCGCCTCGCTGCCTGGCGTAATCTCGGATTCCATCACGCTCCCGATTTTGCCCTCGCGCAAGCGCAGCATGACAGGTTGTGCCGCGAACTCGTATCCGCCGGGGTCGAAGTTCTCGATCTGGCTCAAGAGAATTCCCAGATGAGCGATCTTTCTCTCGATGCCGCCTACGCCCACGACGCGTCTCTCGCGACCGACCACGGGATGATCCTCATGCATCCCGGCAAGCCCAACCGCCTGGCCGAAGCGACGGCGCACCGTGCGTTCTTCTCCGCCGCCGCAATACCTGTGCTCAATGCGATCACCGCTCCCGGCACGACTGAAGCGGGCGACATCGTTTGGCTCGATCCGAGAACGCTTCTTATCGGCCGCGGCTATCGTACCAACGCGGCCGGCATCGCGCAGCTGCGCGCCCTGCTTTCTCCGCGCGGGATCGAAGTGATCTCAGCTCCGTTGCCCCACGGCCCGGGACCCTCCGCTTGCCTGCATCTGATGTCGCTGATCAGCCTGCTCGACGAGCGCACCGCGCTGGTGGATCTGCCCTGGCTGGCGGTCGAGACCATGGAACTGCTGCGCGCGCGGGGTTTCAACTTGCTTGAGATTGACTACGCCGAGCGCGACACGCTGGCCTGCAACGTACTCGCTCTCGGCGAGAGACGTCTGCTGGCTCTCGCAGAAAACCACCTCACCAACAACCGCCTGCGCCAGGCCGGCTTCGACGTCCGCACCTTTCCCGGCAGCGAACTTTGCATCAACGGCAGCGGCGGCCCCACCTGCCTGACCCGCCCTCTGCTGCGTTCCTAGGAGGTACGTATTTCGAAGCGGTTGCCCCACCCTTGTCGCGATCGGTGCGACAGGGTGGGGATTTTGAGGTGGGAATTCTGACTCCGGGTGCCCCACGTCTCGATTTTGAGACGTGGGAATTTTGACGTCGAGCTCCTATCCCTTGTCATTTCGAGCACCGCGAGGAATCTGCTTTTCCCTCACCCCGGGTGCCCCACGTCTCGATTTTGAGACGTGGGAATTTTTGACTTCGACCCCCTATCCTCCCGCAATCGCCCCAATCACGATGAAGGGCTCTTTCCCCGCGGCGACCGCTTCCGGCAACGGCGCGTCTGGAGACTCGTGCGACAAGTCCTCCTCGCAGGCAAAGAACCGCAGAAAGGCCCGCCGCTTCAGCGTGTCGTGCTCGCGGATCGCGCCGCGCAGCATGGGATAAGCTGCCTCCAGCGCGTCCAGCACCGACCGCTGCGTCACCGGACCGGCAACTTCCACTTCGACCTCAGCGCCGACCTGCGCCAGATTCCGTAGATGATAGGGAAGCGCGACTCGGATCATTTCAGCGTCTGCACTTCCACCGACAGCACCGCCGGCAGGTCGCGCACGATCGGAGCCCAGGAATCTCCGGCGTCGTTCGAGCAGTAAACCTGCCCACCGCTCGTGCCGAAATAGATGCCGCAGTCGTCAAGCGAATCGACGGCCATCGCGTCGCGCAGCACGTTGACGTAGCAATCCTTCTGCGGCAGCCCTTTGGTCAACGGTTCCCATTCGTTTCCGCCGCTGCGGCTGCGGAAGACGCGCAGTTTCCCATCCGGCACGAAGTGTTCGGAGTCGCTCTTGATCGGAACCACATAGACGGTTTCCGGCTCATGCGCGTGCACATCAATGGCAAACCCGAAATCGGTCGGCAGGTTGCCGCTGATTTTGGTCCACTGATCGCCGCCGTCATCCGACCGCATCACGTGCCAGTGTTTTTGCATGAAGAGCACACCTGGGCGCTTCGGATTCATGGCGATATGGTGCACGCAGTGTCCGACTTCCGCCGTCGGATTCGGAATGTACTGCGAATAGAGTCCTTTGTTGATCGGCTTCCACGTTGCGCCGCCGTCATCGGTGCGAAACGCTCCCGCCGCCGAAATCGCAATGTAGATTCGCTTCGCATCCGCGGGATCCAGAATGATCGTGTGCAGGCACATGCCGCCCGCGCCCGGTTGCCACTTCGGTCCGGTATCATGTCCGCGCAGGCCGGAGAGTTCCTTCCAGTTCTCGCCCCCGTCGGTCGAACGGAACAGCGCCGCATCCTCTACGCCCGCATACACCGTGTCCGGATCGCTCAGCGACGGCTCCAGATGCCACACCCGCTTGAACTCCCATGGATGCTGCGTTCCGTCGTACCACATATGCGTGGTGAGCGGTTTGCCCGAACCATCCGTCGTGTCATAAGAAAACTTGTTGCTGGCCGACTTCGGCGGACCCGGCGCCGGCTTCTCCCCGGGCGGCGTGCCCGGCTGATGCCACGTCTTGCCGCCGTCATCGGACCGCTGAAGCATCTGCCCGAACCATCCGCTCGACTGCGAAGCATAAATGCGGCTCGGATCCGCCGGCGATCCTTTCAGGTGATACATTTCCCACCCGGCAAAATGCGGACCGCTCACCTGCCAGCTTTCGCGCTTGCCGTCAGCTTCCAGGATGAAAGCGCCCTTCCGTGTCCCCACCAGAACTCGCACTCTACTCATGCGTTGGCTCCTTGCATTATTTCTCTAGCTAATAAAGCACAACCACGCCAGACTTCAAGAGTTTCTTCTTGATACCCACAGCGCAGAAGATTCTATCTCGCGGCGCATCGAACATCCACGTCGCCGCGACCTCCCGTCTCCCGCCGTGTCGCCCCACTCTCCTAGCTGTGCCGCGCCACATGCTCGGCCAGGCGATCCAGACTCATCTTCCAGCCCATCTCCATGCCCTTCAGGTACTGTGGCGCACGGGCCGTTGTGGTCAGGACCTGCAATTTCAGAGTCAAAGTCGTTTTTCCGCTCTGTTCCACAAACGTTGCCGTGGTCAGGACGTCAAACATGGACTTGCCGTTTTCATCGAGCGCGCTGCTCACAAACACCAGCCGTTCCGGCGCGCTCACTTCTTTCATCACGCCGCTCATCGGATATACCACGCCATCCGGCGCGCGCATATCAATGTGGATCTTGCCGCCCGGGTGCGCTTCCCACTCGCAGCGCGGATTCGTAAAGCCCGTCGGTCCCCACCACTGCGAGACATGCGCCGGATCCGTCCATGCTTTCCACACCAGGTCTCGCGGCGCATCGAATGTGCGCGTCAACACCAGTTCCTCCGGATAAGAGTCCTTCGGCGCTGCAGAGATTGCATCATTTCTTGCGGCCATGTTTCTGCTCCTTTGTCGACGCGCTCTTTCTTCTTTCCTGCGCTTTCAGTTCTTCCAGATAACTGTTCAGCCGGTCGAGACTCGCTTCCCAGAAACGCCGGTAGTGCTCGACCCAGTCGGCCACATTCTTGAGGCCGCCCGCATCCAGCCGGCACGGCCGCCACTGCGCCTCGCGCCCCCGCGTGATCAGTCCGGCGCGTTCGAGCACCTTCAGATGCTTCGAAATTGCCGGCATGCTTATGTCGTGCGGCGCGGCCAGTTCGGTCACCGACGCCTCTCCCGAGGAGAGCCGGGCCAGAATCGCCCGCCGCGTCGGATCGGCCAGAGCCGCAAAGGTTTCACTCAGCAAATCAGGCATGTAATGAACCTATCGGTTAAATAACCTGTGAGTTAAATACACCAGCTCCGCAGGCTTGTCAAGCCCATTCTTGGCTGGGATGGACGTCATCTCGAGTGAAGCCGTTCTTCAGGCGGAGCGAGAGACCTCCTCGCGAG
>Ga0070733_10000905_pt1 | contig 22832 bp, 21 predicted proteins | sample Coa_R1_9_FD_66450 | JGI IMG/M metagenome (GOLD analysis project Ga0070733, IMG submission 66450) | Surface soil microbial communities from Centralia Pennsylvania, which are recovering from an underground coalmine fire - Coalmine... | ecosystem: Environmental > Terrestrial > Soil > Unclassified ...
CCTTGCCCTGGGTCGTAACGGCATCTCCGCTCGACAAAGTCGCCGACATTGTGGATGAGTTCAGAGCGGATTGGCCTTTCTGGACGACGAGAATCCCAGCCGGCCATCTCTTGAGAGGGCTGCAATGCTGGGTGAGGCTCTTAACATCGCGATTCCTCTCCCTGTCCGACGTCTCGTCCAGTGGCCGGCCACCGAACTGAGCTTAGCCACGCGCGCCGGATCTTGGAAGTCGTCGCAACAGCTCTACGAATATGGGTCTCCGGGGTAAAAGGATTGGCTCAATGGAAAAAGCGTCTGGGAGCAGGCTTTCTTTGATGCTTCCCGCGGAATCGCACCGGAGGGCCGCAGCTCGCTGAGCTGCGCCGCGTATTTAAGGCACGCCGCCCTGGCCAAACTACGTTGGCAACGGCAGCTTTCCGGTGCGTTGCGTCTGTCCGGGACTGAGGAGGAACGCCCGCTTAGGGTCGGAACGGGTCCACCGGATCGAGTTTTGACTTAAAGGCATTCTGTAGACGGGTCGGCTGTCTCAGCGCTGATACCCATGGCAACCTCCCTAATATGCCCTGTTCAGCTCTCGTCGAAACCCCGGTGGACGAGGTCTCGGGCGTTTTGTAGGGCGGAAGTGCGATGAGGCTTGACGGCAAAACGGCGCTCTTGACCGGTGCGCTCGGCTCGCTTGGACGCGCCCAGGCTTTGCGGCTGGCCGCGGCCGACGCAAGGATTTTTCTTCTCGACCGGCCGGGACACGAAAACGGCGAGACATTCGCTACGGAAATGACGAAGGGGGGCGGCGAGGCGGCGACATTCGTCGGGCAAGATCTCGGCGACTTGGCGGCCGCGCGGGACATCGTACGAGACCGAGACCGGTAACTGCTCTGGGGAAAGTAACGAATTGTTAGCCATGGATGGCCCAGGGCCCAATTTCTGCCTATTGAGCCGACGGAGACCCATGCGACCGTCCGCAAACGCACCGTTCGAACTGGCGAGAAGCGGGACCGCCAGGCGGCTGAGGAAGAGAGAAGAGCAGCCTCGCGACCGAGGGATCGGCGCCAGCTTGAGCTGGAGCTTCCTGGCGATCGCCGCAGGGAGTTCGTCGTCAGCGTCGATACGGCCCACCTCCGCAGCGCTGATCCGAATTCAGCACGCAATCTCGAACTGGTCGTGGCCAGATGCGGCAGGGGAGGTCGCGGCGAGGCCGGTGGTCGCTATTTCGTTACCGCCGGCACCGATCAATATGGGTTACCCGATCGAGCGCTCCATGCTCCTGGGCAAGAAGGGTATCGCGGCTTTTGCGACGTCGCTGTGATTTCGGACGGCGCCGAAATCCTGAAGCGGCTGCCCCGAGCGATGCCGAAACCCACGACCCACATCATCGACCGGTTTCATATCACTATGAAAATCCAGCCCATGCAGCAGATCGCCGACCACATGGCTCGATCTCGACCGGATGAGCCTGAAGCATCTCCTTCGATCGCTCGGCGAGTTCGAGCCGTGAAGTGGCGTCTTTGGCACGGTCGCGTCGACCGCGCGATCCGGGACCTTCAGGAGCTGCTGGATGGGTTGAAGCCTGTCGACGAAATCGAGCACCTCCCTGCCTCGCGACTTCGCAGCCTTGGCGGGCAGCTCCTAACGTATATCGCTTCCAATCGCAGCGCGATCATCAACTATGGCAAGCGCTACAAAGCGGGTCTACGCGTCGCTTCCACCCTCGCGGAGTCTGCGGTGAATTCGATCGTCGCCAAGCGCATAGCCAAGAGCCAGCAGATGCGCTGGTCGGTCCGAGGCGCGCACATGCTCATGCAGGGTCCGGACCCCGTGATCGTTCGCGCGCGGAGTTTCGAAAGCCTGATCCCCCGTCCGCCACTCCTGCGCGCCGCCTGACCCCACCGAAGTTACCAGTCTCGAGCCATTCTGGCTTAACATCCGCAGCCAAGAGAAGGCGGATCAGAGGCTCTAGCAGTTGCCCCTCTGCCGCTGACAAGCCGCCCTTCAGGTGGGGTTAAAACTCCGGGGCCGCTATTGCGGCCCCATCAACCGCTTTGAGCGGTTCACATCATAAAGCCTCCGGCTTTGCCTCGCTTTGTCCAGGGATATTTACTCTCGAATTTCTCGGGGCGGCAGAAGGGTGCGCAAACGTTGACTGGCGGCGACGATATGCGCCCGCATCGCCCGGCCAGAGGCGTCGAGGTCGCCCGAGGCCACGCCGTCAGCGATCGCGCGATGCTCGGCGATCGTACGGTCTTTGGTCTCCGGGATGTAATAGGTCTTCGGATACCATATCCGGACAATCGACTGGATGGTCGAGCCGACGGTTTCGAAGATGGGGTTTCGAGCGGCGTGCGCGATCGCCAAGTGGAAGCGCGTATCGCTCTCCATGAAGGTGTTGTGGTCCATCGGCTCCGCGCGCATCTCCTCGATGGCCGCATAGAGCTGCGAAACGAGGTCACCGGTTTTGTTCGCGGCCGCGCGGCGCGCGCATTCGACCTCGATCAGCACGCGGACGTCGACGAAGTCGTCAAGATTGCCCTCGCTGAGCAGAAGCCCCCATCGGAAACCGCCGGACAAAAGCTCCGAGGTCGGCTCGCGCACGAACGAGCCTTCGCCAGCGCGCGCCTCCAACACCCCCAGCACGACCAGGCTTTTCACCGCCTCCCGGATCGTCGAACGCCCGACCCGGAACCGGATCGCCAACTCCTTTTCCGAAGGGATGAGATCGCCGGGTTTCCACACCCTTTTCATGATCAGGTCGGTCAGCGCCTTCACGATCTCCTGCGGGAGGGTGGCGCGACTCACGGGCCTGATAAGCGTATCGTCCATAGGCGGATGCTGCCCCAGAGGCACGTCAGGTTCCGACGCCGGCGCTGACGACCGAGGCTGGCGATATGTCCACCAGGCGGGCGGCGCGGAACTGGCCGAACCGCCGCATTGGCGGCGCCGCCGCCTCCGCTTTCACAACCTGCATCCGGTCCTCCCGAAACCCGGCTTGACAGCCGTCTCTTAACTTCACAATATCAGACATTCAGAATAACGAAAGCGGGAGCGCGATGTTCAAGCAGGCTTTGGATCGCCGGGCGGCGCAGGATCGTCCCATCCAGGTCGGCTTTGTCGGCGCCGGCCGCATGGGGACGGGCGCGATCTGCCAGATCGGTCTGATGAAAGGCATCCGCAACGCAATCATTGCGGATATTAGCACCGACCGGGTCGTTCGGGCGTTCGAACTCTGTGGGCATCGCCGTGACGACGTCGTCGTCACCAGTTCGGCGCCGGCCGCGGCGGACGCCATCCGAAGCGGCAAGCCCGTCGCCACCCAGGACGCGGAGATCCTTTCGGAGCTCCCAATCGACGTTGTCGTGGAGGCGACCGGAAATCTTGAAATCGGCGCTCGCGTCGCGATGCGGTCGATCCTGGCGCGCAAGCATGTCGTGATGCTCAACGTCGAGACGGACGTGGTCGTCGGTCCGATCCTCTACAAGATGGCTCAGGCCGCCGGCGTCGTCTACACCGTGTCCTCCGGCGACGAGCCGGGCCTGATCGCGGAATATTACGACCGCTACGCGGGTCTCGGCTTCGAGATCGTCGCCGTCGGCAAGGCGCCCTCCAGCATCGGGCTGTTCGACCGATACGCTACTCCCGACAGCGTCGCCGAGGACGCCAAGCGCCTCGGCGTCAACCCGCACTTTCTTGTCACCTTCCGCGACGCCACCAAGACCATGATCGAGATGGCTTGCATCTCGAACTATACCGGCCTCATCCCCGACATTCGCGGCATGCATGGGCCAGTCGCCGGCGTGAACGAAATCCCGCAGCTCTTCCGGCCGAAGAGCGAGGGCGGCATCCTGAACCGCCGGGGCGTGGTCGACTACGCCCGTCCGCTCAAGCATTCCGACGGCTCGATCGATTTCGACCGCAGCGTGACCCCGGGGGTGTTCTTGTGCGTCTACACCGACCATCCGCAGATCCGCGAGGACCTCAACTATCTCGATGTCACCGGAGCGGACGGCTACTACAACATGTATACCCCCTACCACCTGGTGACGAACGAGATTCCGCTGTCGGTCGTCAACGCGGTCGAGTTCGGGCATCCGACGATCGTGCCCAAGCTGGGCCTTGTCACCGAAGTGTTCGGCGCGGCCAAGCGACCGCTGAAGGCGGGCGAAACTATCGACGGCGCGGGCGGCTCGTCCGTCTACGCGTTGAACGATCTTTACGAGATTGCGAAAGCCGAAAACGTCGTGCCACTCGGGCTTCTCACCGGCGCCAAGCTGCGTTGCGACGTTCCGACGGACAAGCCCGTTACCTATGACATGGTCGATGTCATCGACAACACGACCCTCTACCACCTTCGCGCCATGCAGGACGCGGGCGGAGCGGGCAAATTCGAGGGTCTCATCCAGAAAACCGCGGAACGCCTGGGAGAGCCGCGGAGAGTGGCGGCGGAATAGTCGACTGTCGAATCGGGCCGCGGTCGTCGATCCCCGCGTCGGGGAGGCGATCGAGTGGTGAAAAGAGGAGGAAATGCACATGCTGAATGGTTTGTGGGGGCGCACGCTCCCCCGGAAATTCGCGCAGCGAGCGCTGGGCAGCCTCGCGCTCGTTGGCGTGGGGCTTATCTCGAGCTCAGCCTTCGCCGAGACTCGATCCGAGCCCTATCCGGCCTGGCCCGACCCGGTGATTCAGGAGAAGATGTCGGTGGAGGAGGCGAAGGCCATCGTCGCCGAGCGCACCAAGCCGCAGACCGAATGGAAAGGCCCGACTGACGGACCGAAGGCGCCGGCGGGCAGCTTCACCATCGCCTATGTCTCGCCAGACCAGTCCTACACGCCGCACGTTCTTTGGGGCAAAGGCGTCGAGGCAGGCGCGAAAGCCCTCGGCTGGAAAGTGCTGACGTTCAATGGCCAGGGGACGGTCAGCGGCACATTGGCCGCGATGCAACAGGCGCTCGCGGCGAACCCCGCTGCGATCATCACGCCGGCTGACGCCAATGCGCTCCAGAAACCAATCAAGGAAGCGGTGGCCCGTCACATTCCGGTGATCGGCATCCACGCGACGGCGTTCCCCGGTCCGAACCCTGAGCTCGGCCTATATCAGAACATCGTGTCAAATCCGGCTGAAATCGGCGGAACCGAGGCGGCCTATGTAATCGCCCAATCCGACGGCAAGGCCATGGACATCCACATGGTGGACAACAGCTACGCCATCGCCCGCTTCAAGGCGAAGTCGACCACGACGCCGATCGCCAATTGCCCGGGCTGCAAGATGCTGGAGACCATCAACATGCCGCTCGGCGACGCGTCCGCGCGCATGAACGCCGCGGTCTCCGGCCTGATCGCCAGACATGGCGACAGCTGGTGGATGACCACCTGCTGCGATGGCTACTATACGAACGTCGCCGCCGCCCTGCGCGCCGCCGGGGCGTCGACCGACAAGATCAAGCTCGTCGGCGCCGACGCCCCACCCTCCGCCTATGACATGATCCGAAAAGGCGGGTTCGAGGTCGCCAGCGTGCCGGAGCCGAGCTCGCTCTTCGGCTACGAGGCGATGGACGCCGTGATCCGCGCCATGGCCGGGCAGGAGCCGGCGCATTTCCTCCAGCCGGTGTTTCTCATCGTGAAGGAGAACGTGGATAGCGAGGGCGGCAAGAACAACGAATTTGTGCCCAGCAACAACTTCGCCTGCCACTACGAAAACATCTGGAAGGGCGAGAACAAGTCCTGCAACTAGGTTCGATTTCGCGAGGGTCATAGGGGCGCATGCGAAAGCTTCCCGTGACCTGAGCCACTCAACGTTCCGCGAGAACTTCGCGTCCGCGACGTGGGCGAGGCCGCGGAATTCCCAAACAAGCGAGCCGCCATGGCGACCGACTCGCCTCCCGCAATCGAGATCCGAGGCCTCACTAAGCGCTTCCTCAGCACGGTTGCGTTGGATGGCGTCGACCTGACGATCGTGCCCGCCGAGATTCATGCCCTCGTCGGCGAGAACGGCGCCGGCAAGTCGACACTCATCAAAATTCTCGCAGGCGTCTATCAGCCTGACTCGGGCGAGGTCTTCGTCGGCGGGCGCCGAGTCCATCCCCATTCGGAATCCGTGCCGATCTCATTCGTCCATCAGGACCTGGGGCTGGTCGATGAGTTGAGCATCGGCGAGAATGTCGCGCTGGTAGCAGGATTTCCGAGGTCTGGCGGTCTGATCTCTTGGGCCAAGGTTTGGCGGCAGGCCGAACGGATCTATCAGGGCATGGCGATCGATCCGCCCGACCCCCGCGCTCCAGTGGGCTCGCTGAGCGCCGCGGGCAAGGCCATCCTGGGCATTGTGCGCGCTCTATCGCGCGAGGCCCGTGTCGTTGTCCTCGACGAACCCACCGCATCGCTGCCCGCGCCCGACGCTCTCCACCTGTTTGATGTGTGCCGACGGCTGCGCGCCGCAGGAACGAGCATCCTCTACGTGAGCCATCGCCTTAGCGAACTGTTCGGCCTCGTCGATCGGGTGACGGTCTTGCGCGACGGGCGACTTGTCCGATCGAGCGACATTCGTGACACGACTCCTGAATCGATCGTACGCGACATGCTGGGCCGCGACCTAGAACTGCATCACGCGTCCACCTTGAGCGCGCGCGCCAGCGCGCCCTTGCTGTGGGTTGACAACCTTTTTATCGGCAATCAGGGGCCGCTATCTTTCAGCGTGGGTGAGGGAGAGGTTGTCGGCCTCGTTGGCCTGCGGGGGGCAGGCCACGAGGCGATCGGCCGCACGATCTTCGGGGCCAATCCGCAAACAGGCGGAACGATCAGGCTCGGTTCGGATCTCATGCCGGCGGGCATGCCGATCAGCGAGCGCATCGGAAAAGGAATCGCGCTTCTGGCAGGCGACCGGCTTGGCGAGAGCGCGCTCAGCGGCATGTCGCTGCGCGAGAACCTGTTTCCGAACACCCGCAATGTGGCCGGCGGAGCATTCACGCCGATCGACGGGCGGCGGGAGGCCCGCCTAGCGACCGACGCGCTGGACCGGTTCGACGTGCGCCCACGCAACCTTGCCGCGCTCATCGATTGGCTCAGTGGGGGCAACCAGCAGAAGGTGTTTGTCGGCCGCTGGCTTGCGACCGGCGCGCGACTTTTTATCATGGAAGAGCCGACTGCCGGCGTCGACATTGGCGCGAAGGGGATAATTCATCGCATGCTGCGCGACGTCGCGGCCGAGGGAGCGGGAGTTCTCGTCGTCTCGTCGGATTTCGAGGAGGTCGCGACTTTGTGCGACCGCGCGCTCGTGGTTGGTCGAGGCGTGATCACCGCCGATCTCGTCGGGCCGGCGCTGACTTTGGAAAGCCTGCTTACCCGCTCGTCGATGGCGGCGGCGCCGGCCGCTCAAGCGCGCTAGCTGGAGAAGCCCATGTCCAACCCAACGCTCCAGCGAACCGCCTCAGCGCCGTCGGGCGCTCGCGTCTCGAATACGACAGTCTCAAATCTTCTCGCGAACTATGGCTTGTTGTTTGTCTTTCTCTTGATTTTGCTCGTCTTCGGCCTGCTTCGGCCATCGAGCTTTTTCAGCGCCACCAACCTCGATGTGATTCTGGTCAGTCAATCGGTGACGGCCGTGCTGGCGCTTGCCGCTATGGTGCCGCTCGCAACCAAGCAGTTTGATCTTTCGATCGGCTACCACCTCGGGATGGCGCAGGTGCTGAGCGTCGGCCTGCAAGTCAACCAGGGGTTGGCGTGGCCAGTAGCCGCCGCACTGATTCTGCTCGTATCCTTGCTGGTAGGCGTCGTCAACGGCCTTCTGGTGACATTTTTTCGGATCGATTCCTTTATCGCGACTATGGGCACCGGGACATTGCTTTACGGCGTGACCAACTGGTACACGAACGGCGAACAAATTGCTGGTATGAGTCTCCCGGACAGCTTCACCGGCCTGACCCAGATCGTCCATGGCGTCCCCCTTCCGGCCGTCTATGTCGCGATCATCGCGGCGGTCCTCTGGATCGTGACGGAGCGCTTGCCGATCGGCCGCAACCTCTATGTCATAGGCGCCAATGTTCGCGCCGCCGAACTCACCGGCATCAACGTTCGGCGCCACGTGACAGTGGCGTTCGTCGTAGCCGGCTTCCTAAGCAGCTTCGCGGGCATCGTGCTTGGCAGCATTCTTCAGACGGGCACCCCGAGCGTGGGCCCCGAATATCTCCTACCTGCCTTCGCGGGGAGCCTGCTTGGCGCGACGTCGATCAAACCTGGTCGGGTCAACGTGATTGGCACCTTGCTTTCGGTTCTCGTCCTCGCCTTCTCGTTCTCGGGCGTGCAACAGCTTGGCGCGCCCTTCTACGTCCAGTTCTTCTTTAACGGCGCGATCCTGATCGTCGCGGTCGGCCTTTCGGTCTATGCCGCCCAACGACGCCAGCGCGCCGCGACCGCCGCGAAACCGGGCGCCAGCTGAAGGGAGAGAGAGTCATGGAGGCGTTCGAGACGCTCGACAAGCGCTTTGTGTCCTACACGATCCCAATCGTGTTTCTAGAGAAACTGCACACGGGCCTGCGCTGGGCCGAGGGTCCTGTCTATTTCGCGGACCAGCGCTGCCTTTTGTTCAGCGACCTCCCCAACAATCGGATCCTGCGCTTCGATGAGCAGACGTCTCAGGTCACTGTTTTCCGCCCGGATTCGAATTTCTCCAACGGCAATACGCGCGACCGGCAAGGGCGCCTCATCACCTGCGAACATCGCGGCCGTCGGGTGACCCGGACCGAGTACGACGGGACCATCACCGTCCTCGCTGACAGCTACCAAGCCAAGCGCCTCAATTCGCCTAACGATGTGGTGGTGAAGTCGGATGGCACGGTGTGGTTCACCGACCCGAGCTATGGCATCAGCGCGGCCTACGAGGGCGGCAAGGCGGAGAGCGAGATCGGAAGCTGCAACGTCTATTGCTTGGACCCGCGCGACGGCTCGTTGCGGATCGTTGTCGACGACTTCCGGCGCCCAAACGGCCTCGCCTTCTCGCCCGACGAGAAGCTGCTTTACATCGCGGATTCAGGCTTCTGGCCGAACCCGGACTGGCCGCACCACATCCGCGCCTTCGAAGTCGCAGACGGAAGGCTGAATAAGGGCCGCGTGATCGCGGAGGTCTCGCCCGGAATTCCCGACGGCTTCCGCGTCGACGCTGACGGTAATATCTGGACGAGCGCAGGCGACGGCGTGCATTGTATTACCCCGGGCGGAGACCTCATCGGCAAGATCCCGGCACCCGAGAAGGTCGCCAATGTCTGTTTCGGCGGCCCTGGGCGTGACCGGCTCTATATCTGCGGACATACTTCGCTCTACGCGATTCATGTGAATATTCGCGGCGCCCAGACGCCGTGAGCAAGGCTTTCCTCCGGCGCGATCCCCTGGACGGCCGCAAATCGATCATCCCAACGGGCGACCGCCATCCACTGGCAGGATTGCTCCCGTCGCGAAGATAAGAGCGGTCGCCGCCGCGAGCACGGCGCGAGCGACTTCCTCAGGCGCGGCAAGCCTGCGCAGCGGCGTGCGGCCGGACTGCTCGTCGCGCCATGCCTGATCCAACCCGCGCACGAACTCGGTGTCGACAAGGCCCGGTGAGACGGAAACGACCCGGATGATTGGCGCAAGCGACTTTGTCAGATTGTCCACCGCGGCCTTCGAGGCGCAATAGGCGATATTGCTACCCATCGCAGTGACAGCGGCGATCGAAGAGATATTGACGATTGCGCCTCCTCCTCGCCGCATCAGCGGGAGGGCCGCCCTCGCGGTTGCGATCACGCCTCTCACATTGACGTCAAGGATGTGGCTGATCAGCCCGTCGTCGAGCGCATCGAGGTCGCCATGCGGCACGAAGCGCGTGATCCCGGCCGAGTTGACAAGAAGGTCGAGGCGGGAGTGCCGCTTATCGATCGCCGCGATCGCGTCGGCGAGCGCAGCGCCGTCCGTCACCGGCATCCGCAACGCCAGGTGCCCGTCCCCGAACAAGCCGGGGAGCATCGCTTCCGCCTTCTCAGCCGATGAATTGTACCCGATTGCAACGGCAGCGCCCGCTTTGGCGAGCGTCTTGCATATTGCGGCGCCTATGCCTCCCGCCCCGCCGGTTACGACAGCCACACGCCCCACGAGAGCTTCAGACGAGACGCGAACCTCCCCGCTAACCCGAAGGCTGCGAGCGACGATGCGCAACGAGGGCCATCAGCCGCCTGTCGCGCCACGCCGACCGTTCGGGAAGTTTGTCCTGCCCCAGCGCCGCGCGACGCTCCGATCTCGCCCGCTCGATCAGTTCCGGCGACCACGGGCGCGGATTGGCCCGTGATTGCGCAATGGACTGGTAAAGCGGACCAAGCCGGCGGGCGTAGTCGTCGACGCCGCCCGGCGCGTTCAAGTCGATCGTCTCGAACGGCCCCATGAACGACCAGCGCATACCCAGCCCATGCGACACGGTGAGATCGATGTCGGCGGCGCTCGCGTAGCCCTCCTCGAAGAGCGCCCAGGCTTCCTTGAGAAGCGCTCCCTGCAGTCGATTGAGGATGAACCCCTCGATCTCCCGCTTGACCACGATCGGCGCCTGGCCGAGCCGCTCCATCGCGGCGCGAAGCCACGGCAGGATCGCCGGATTGGTCCAACGCGTCGGAACGAGCTCGACCAGCGGCACGAGATGGGGTGGGTTCACGGGATGGGCGACGAGAAACCGTTCGCGGCGCGGGGCGTGTTCGGTGAAGGCGGAAGCGGGAATGCCGGAACTCGAGCTTCCAACGACCGCGTCGTCCCGGATCAGGGCGCCGATAGCCTCCGATACAGCGCGTTTCTCTTCGACGCGCTCGAATACCGATTCCTGAACATAGTCCACGTCAGCGACGGCGGCGCGCAGGTCGTCAACGACTGTGACGCGCGAGCAGATGGCGTCCACGCCGTCAACGAGGCCCGCTTTCGCCATGTCCTCCAGGCTGGCGCGAATGCGCGCGGCCGCCGTCCGCCGGATGTCCTCGCTGGCGTCGAACGCGCGGACAGTGACGTCCGCGCGCGCGAAGACAATCGCCCAGGCCGAGCCGACGAGGCCCGCGCCGACAATGCCCGCCGCCCGGATCGAGGAGCCGGCCATCAGCGCACCCGCGATTTTTCGCCGTCCGCCAGGCAGATCTCGCTGATTCGCAGGCCATTCGCCGTGATGCGGGACGGGAACCGGTCCTTGAGGCGCTCTTCGTGGATCGGAATGACCCGCCGAGCCTCATAGCCGACGGACTTCATCATGGCCTCGGTCGCCATCACAAGATTCTCCTGACTGCCGACGGCGAGGCCGACGGGCACGTACATCTGGTCGACGTCCACGACTGCTCCGGGACCCTCGATATTCTCAAAGACGTAGACGAGATCGCCCGCGAGCGCCCAGGCATCGGCCGATTGCGCCTTTCCGTCGTTGCGGACATGCACCCACATCGAGCCGAACGTGTGGCTGTCAAAGGCGACGTGCAGATCGATGTTCGGAAGGACATTCTCACGCGAACCGTCGATGCAGACGAGACGCTTCTGGCGGGCCAGATCGACCCCGCGAACGATGTCGCCAGGATCGACGGCGACCATCATCCAACGCAGCCGGTCGGGCAGCGACATTGCCCAGACCCATTTCGCGATCTCGCGTTCCTGGATGTAGAAGGTCGCCTTCGGGAAGTCCTCGACATTGCCGAAATGGTCGAAATGCGCGTGGCTGATGAACACGGTGTCGACGTCGGTCGGCGAGAGTCCGACCCCCGCAAGAACGTCTTTCGGGGACCGCCAGTTCTCGACCCCAAACTTTTCGCCGAGCGCCTTGCCGTACTCCTTGTTGTTGTAACCCACATCGACCATCGCGACATGGTTCTTCCCCTTGATCAGCGCATAGCAGTACGGAAGCTTCACGAATCCCTGATTGTGCGCGCCGTAGAGAACGCCGCTCTTGTGGTAGTTGGTGACGAACGAGTACTCCAGAACCCAGATCGAGTAGTCGGCCATGCGTTTCCTCCCTCGTTATCCACGGGCGCGCGCCGTCATCGGCGCGCAATTGCAGCAGGACTGGCGGAAGTCGACCATCGTCATGCCGAGCTTGTCGTTGGACGAGCGCTGAACAAGCCAATAGGCCGCCTGAACGCGATCGAGAGCGAGCGAGACATCGACGGCCTCCCGGGTCGCCGCTGCTTCCAGCGCGTCGAGGCAGGCGCCGACCAGGCGAGCGGCGCGAATGAGGTCTTCCACCTGGCGCTCGCAGCCTCGGGGCGCCCTCAGGTCCGCCAGCACAGCGGTCGTGTCCCGCCACTGTTCGCGCGCAATGGCGACGGCGGGAAGATCGACGATCTCGCGCCCTTGGCTCGCTTCAGCCAGAATGAGCAGCCCCGCCGCCTGCCCGACAAGCCGGCGCAGCGCGTCATATGGACGCCGCAGAGCGGCCGCCGCCGCGGCGTCGGCCTCCGCTGGATCGCGTTCGGGAAATGCCGGCCCGGTTGAGACGGCCGGACAATCCCAGCGATGGACGACGGCCGCGCGATCGAGCATGCCCCGGCTATTTCGCATGGACGACCTCCCGGGTGGAGCCGCGTTCGACGAGTTCGCCCGGAAGGCGTTCGATTCGCGGCTTCAATTGCGCCGAGCCGAACAGCTTTCCAATCAGCTCCACGGTCACATCGATCATCTTGCCCACCGGCTGGCGCACCGTAGTCAGCGCATGGGACGGCCAGCAAGCCATGGCGATGTCGTCGAAGCCGACGACCGACAGATCGCCTGGAATGTCGAGGCCGAACTCCCGGCGCGCCGCGTCCATGAAGCCGATCGCGAGAATGTCGTTGGCGCAGAAGACGGCATCTGGCCGGGAGCGCCCGGCGAGCAGCCGCAAGGCCGCCTGATATCCCCGCTCATAGCTAAAGGCGCCGGCCTCGACGCGGACCGGCTCCTTCAGTCCGAGGTCGAGACATCTGCACCGATAGCCGTGCCATCGGTCGACATTCGTGGAGGCCTCCGGCAGGCCGGCGACGAATGCGAGCCGCCGGTGACCGAGCTTGATCAAATGATCCGCGACGAGCCGCCCTCCGCCAATATTGTCGCAGGTCACGCCGAATGCGTCGGAGCTCTGCGGACGCCGGTTGAAAAAGACGACGGGCGTACCGGCTTCCCCACAGGCTTCGGCGGTTTCGGACGACAGCGTCGCCGCGAGAACGACGATGACGTCAGGCTGGTAGGACAGCAGAAGTCTCACCGCGTCATCGAGCGAACTGGTCGAGCCCGCCGCTGTCAGCATGACGTTGAGGTCAATCTCGCGGAGCCTTTCGGTGAGCCGGGTCAAGACCTCCGGATAGAACGGGTTCGTAATGTCGGACACCACCACGCCCGCAATCCGGGTGCGCTTGGTGATCAAGCTTCGCGCCAGCGGGTTGGGGGCGTATCCAATTTCGGAGGCCCGCTTGAGCACGGCTTTTCGGGTGCTCGGCGCGATCACCGCATCGGTATAGAAGGCGCGCGATACAGTCGAGGTCGACAGGCTCAGGTCGCGCGCGAGGTCCTTCACCGTCACCCGCGCCTTGCGAACTCGCAACCTCTCGCCCCCGCTCATGGCTCCGAACCCTAGTGCGACCTCTTCGGCGACGGCACCCGCTCAGGCATTGCGTCCCCCATATCGGCGCACGCGGATCTTGGCCTGCTCGGAGTGAGCGTAGAATCCCTCGAGCAGGCAGAGCCGCGTGCAATATTCGCCGACCATGGCGCTCGCTTGGTCGGTGAGCACTTTCTGATAGGTGCAGGTCTTCAGGAACTTGCCGACCCAAAGTCCACCGGTGTAGCGCGCCGCCTTCTTGGTGGGCAGCGTATGGTTGGTGCCGATGACCTTGTCCCCATACGCGACGTTGGTGCGGGGCCCAAGGAACAATGCGCCGTAGTTGGTCATGCCGTTCAGGAACACGTCGGGATCCCGCGTCATCACCTGAACATGCTCGGAGGCGATCCGATCCGCCTCGCGAATCATCTCAGCCTCGTCATCGCACACGATGACCTCGCCATAGGCGTCCCACGCCTGGCCCGCGGTCTCGCCGGTCGGCAGGAGCGCCAACTGGCGCTTCACCTCGGCCATTGTGTCCCGCGCCAGCTTCTGCGAATTGGTCAGGAGGATCGCGGGAGAGGTGGGCCCATGCTCAGCCTGACCCAGGAGATCCGTGGCGCAGATCTCACCATCGACCGTGTCGTCGGCAATGATGAGGGTTTCTGTCGGGCCGGCCAAGAGATCAATTCCAACGCGGCCGAACAGCTGACGTTTCGCCTCGGCCACAAAGGCGTTGCCCGGTCCCACGAGCATGTCAACCGGAGCGATCGTTTCTGTCCCGAGCGCCATCGCGGCGACGGCCTGCACGCCGCCCAGCACATGAATCTCGTCCGCGCCGCCCAAATGCATGGCGGCGACGATGGCGGGATGGGGGCGGCCGTGGAAAGGCGGCGCGCAAGCGATGACTCGCTGAACGCCAGCGACTTTCGCGGTCACCACGCTCATGTGCGCGGACCCGACCATGGGATATTTGCCGCCAGGGACGTAGCAGCCAACGGCGTTCACCGGAATGTTCTTGTGACCCAGAATGACGCCGGGCAAGGTCTCGACTTCGAGGTCCTTGATGCATTCGCGCTGCTTCTGGGCGAAATTCCGGACCTGCGCTTGGGCAAATCGGATGTCCTCGATGTCCCGGACTGGGACTTTCGCGATCGTCGCTTCAATCTCCGCCGGAGACAGGCGAAAGGTCGGGGGCGACCATTCGTCGAATTTCTCCGACAGCTCGCGGATTGCCGTATCGCCGCGCATCTCGACGTCGGTAAGGATCCCTTCGACGGTGGCGCGCACTCTCGCGTCGTTGGCGGCCACTTCTTTCGCATCCCGGCCGCGTTTCAGGTGTCTGGCCATTTCCTCGTCCTTGATTCAAAAGGGCGTCCCGAGCGCGGCGCGCCCGGGACAACAGACATTACGGCTTCACTGTCGGCTGAACTTTGGTCAGCTTGTAGAGGTCAGCCGGCGGCTCGCACTTCTGACAGTTGATGCCCGGCTCGTTGGGGGCCTTCACCACCTCTTCCGGCAGCGGCTGGATCGTCTTGCCAGGGGTTGGCGCGCCGTCGAGAGCGGACTTCAGGCTGAGCTCGGGCAAGAACACAGGATTGAAGACCTCCGTGACGAAGGAGCTCGGCACTTTTCCTTCGGGGAAGGTGTTGCATCCGTCTTCAAACGTGTCGCCCTTGCAGAGCTTGACCTGATCGGCGGGAACCCAGGGCAGAGGATACTGGATGTTCATCGGCTTCAGGTCCCGTTTCTTCGTCAGGACCTCCATCATCAGCTTGAACGCGTATCCGGCGCTCGCCGGCGGAGACCCGGAGGAGACGCCCTTGAGGCCGTCCTTCTGGGCCTCGGGATTGGCGAGCGCCAACCGGAAACCGTTAGAGTTTTCGCCGGTCATCGGCACGAGGCGGGTCCCCTTGTCGCGCAGAGCCTGAATGGCGCCGTACTCGCCTGCCTGCGCCCAGATGCCGTCGACATCGGGATGCGCGGCAAGCGCCTTGGCGGTCTCCTGCTGGGTCGTGCGGTCGTCCCAATAGGAATAGTATTCCGCGACCACCTGGATCCCGGGATATTTTTTGAAGATGTGCATCGCGCCGTCGGTATGGCGCTTGTCGACCGAATTTCCGGGGACGCCGCGGCTCAGGAAGATCTTGCCCTTGCCGTTGAGCGCGTTCACCAGCGCCTGCGCGGTGTTCTCTCCGAAGCCGGCGGTGATGTAGCTCACGTTATAGGCGCAGGGCTCCGTCACCGTCGCGTCGTACATGAAGAAGAGCACGCCCTTCTCGCAGCCGCGCTTGACTGTCCGGTTGAGCGCGGTCGAGGAGATCGGGAAGCTGACGATGCCGTCGGCCTTGGCGTCGATCATGCTCTCGTAAGCCGCGATCTGAGCTTGCGGATCGGTGCCGGAGATCACTTCCTTAAGGTCGACCAGCTTGTCGTAGGGAGGCGTCTGCGCGAGGGCCTTGACGATGTTGGCTGCCTCGGACTGCCAAGCATTGCCGCTATAGCTCAGGCTCAGGAATATCTTGAACTTCTTGGGCTCGTCGGCCGAAGCCGAACCCGTCTCGACGGTATACGCGACTGCGAGCGCCCCCGCGGCGACGCAGGTCGTCGTGAGCAGCTTTCTAAAGATTGTCATACGTAGAACCTCCCTGACAGCGCCACCGCCTCGCCCGTGAGAACGTTCCCACATTCAACGATGGGAACGCCTCAGGCCGACCCGCCCGTGGCTTAGCGAACCGACCTTAGTTTCACGATCAGATCCTCCCGAAGCAGAAGCAGAGCGCCGACGATGATTGCGCCCTCGATCACCGTGCGCCATCCCTGTTGCATGCCGAGCGCCGCGATGACCGTACCAAGCGTGGTCAGAAGGATGGCGCCTCCGACCGATCCGGCGAAGCTGCCCCGTCCGCCGAGGATCGACGATCCGCCGATCACGACGGAGGCGATGCTCGGCAAAAGGTAGGAGTCACCCATGCGCAGAGTGGCGCCGTTCGCATAGCCGACCAACATCATTCCCGCGAACCCGGCGCAGGCGGCGCTGAGCGCGTAGGCGGCCATAATCGGCCGCCAGGTGGCGATGCCGGCGATGCGCGCGGCTTCACGGTTGGCGCCGACTGCATAGAGCCGCCGCCCGAAAGCGGTCGCGCTCTGCAGCGTCCACGCGAGGAGAGCGAAGACGAGAACGAAAATCAAAACCGCCGACAGCCCGCCTATCGATCCCTTCATGAGCGCAAGGAAGGCGTCGGGCGCGGCGCCGCGAGGCGTTCCGCTCGTGTAACCGAGCGCGGCGGATGCAACAATAATGCCCATCGCCATCGTAATGATGAACGGGGGAATATTCAGCCAGATGACCCCGACCGCGTTAAGCGCGCCGATGCAGGCGCAGATGACCAAGACCGCAGGGATCAAAGCCCATTCCGACCCGAAGGACCCGTTCCAGGTGGTCGAGAGGACGCCGCCAAGGGTGATCATCGAGGCGATCGAGAGGTCGAGGCCGCCAACCAGGATGACGAGGCCCTGGCCGAAAGCCACAACGATCAGGAACGACGCCAGAGTAATAATCGTATCGACCTGATCCCACGACCCGAGCGCCGGACTCACGAACCGCGACGCGAAGATGAGGATGATCGTGAGGACGAAAATCGCCGCGGTGCTGATGGTCTCCGAGCGAATGCGCCCTATCCGCCGCGTGTCGGCGGGCGCCTGCAAGGCGGCGGACGGTCGCGTGCCGGTCACGCTCGCGCTCCCGTCGAGGCGAGGCGCAAGATGAGGGACCCAAAGATGATGGCGAGCACCATGACAACGCCCTGGAAAATGCCGGTGTAGAACGACGAGACGCCGCCCGAGAAAAGCACCTTCTGCAATAGCATCAGCGTCGCCGCGCCAATCACCGCGCCCACAAGGCTGCCTCTGCCGCCTGTCAGCGAGACGCCGCCAAGCGCCACGGCCGCGAACGTCAGCATGAGGAACGGAGTTCCCGCGGTGGGATTGCCGGTCGCCGTCTGCGCGCTCAGCATGAAACCTGCAAGGCCATAGAGCAGGCCCGCGCCGACGAAAGCCGTGACGCGGGCGCGCGCCACCGAAATGCCCGACAGCGACGCCGCCGTTTCGTCCGCGCCGACCGCAAAAAGTCCGATGCAAGTGTCAGTGCGGCGAAAAACAAGCCACAGCGCGATGACCGCCAGCACGATAAGACCGGATATCGGTATGACGCCGAAAATGACATCCGTCAGCGTATAACTGACCCAATCCGCGACCGTGCCGCCTGGAGCGTCCATGATGACGAGCGCGAGGCCCTGACCCATGATCATCGTGCCAAGCGTCGCGGCGATCGACTGCAAGCGCAGGATCGCCACCAGGACGCCATTGATCACGCCGATCGCGCCGCCGACGGCAAGGCAGATCATGAGGCTCACGAGAGCCCCGCCCGGGCCTTCAAGCGGATAGGTGGCCATCAGCACGTTTGAGAGCGACACCACGCCGGAAACGGAGAGGTCGAAGCCCTTCGAAATCACGACGAGGCTTTCGCCGGCGGCGGCGAGCGCGAGCGGCGCCGCATTGTTGGAGAGATTGGTTACGCCCGACGCCGTAAGCGCGCTGCGATCCCATAAGGCGTAGAGCGCGAAGAGGACGACATAGAGAATGGCGACCACGCCCGCGCCGTCGGTCAGGACGCGCCTCATCACAACGGCGAGGTTCGAGCCCGGCGCTGTCACCCGAGCGGCGTTCAAATTTGCGCTCATGCGGCCGTCTCATGGGCAGCATGGCCGGTGAGCGCGGCGACAAGCGTACGCTCATTGATGTCGGCGCCGGACGCTTCCGCAAGAATCCGTCCGCCATAGACAACCAGGCAGCGATCCACGAGATGAACCAGCTCAGGCAATTCCGAGGAATAGAGCAGCACGGCGCCGCCGGACTCGGCGAAACTTCGGATAGCCGCATAGATCGACTGCTTTGTTCCGACGTCGACGCCGCGCGTCGGATCATAAAGCAGCAGGATCCTTGCCCCCGTCTGCATTGCGCGGGCCAATAGGGCCTTCTGCTGGTTGCCGCCGGAAAGATCGCCGATTCGGAAATCGAGATATCGCGAACTCAGGTCAACCTTGGAGGAGGACCCGGCTGCGGCGTCGCGCTCGAGGCGCTCCGAGACCAGCCCTGCTCGCCCGATCCGCCCGACGACGGGAAGAACGATGTTGGTCGCGGTCGCGAGAGCGGGAAAGATCCCTTCGGTCTTGCGCTCCTCGGGCAGAAAGGCGATTCCCCGGCCCGTCTTCAAGGCGACATCCGGACCCGAGAGTCGAACCGGCGCGCCGTCCACCTTGACCGAACCGGAGTTAAGTGGAGCGAGCCCGACGAGAGCGCGGAAAAGCGCGCGCTGCCCCTGTCCCTCGAGCCCTGCGACGCCAAGGATTTCGCCCTCGCGGAGCTTCAGGGAGACATTCTTGAGGCTCCCTCCAACCAGGGCCTCGGCTTCCAGGACAGCAGCGCGGGTCGAGGCTCCAGCGGTCGCGCGGCGCCGCATTTCCTCTGCCTGGCTGCGGCCTACCATCATCTCGAAAATGTTGTGGTCGGTGACCTCCTGAAGGCCGACCGTCCCGATGCTTCGGCCGTTGCGGAGAACGGTGGCGCGTTGGCAGAGTTCGCGGACCTCGGCAAGCCGATGCGAGATGTAGAGGACAGCCGCGCCCGCCGCCGTCGCCTGACGGACGAGCCCGAAGAGCCAGTCGGTTTCAGCCAGGGCGGCGGTCGGTTCGTCGAGGATGAGCACCTTCGGGTCGCAGGCGAAGGCTCGCGTGATTTCGAGGCGCTGGCGCTCGGCGAGCGTGAGGTCCGCGACGAGGGCGCTCGAAGAAAGGGGCAGGCCGAAGCGGTTGAGAATGGCCGCGCCCCGCTTCTGCGTCGCCGCGCCGGACACAAGTCCGAGGCGCCCTTTCGCCTGTTGCGGCAGGGATAGATTCTGAGCCACTGTGAGGTTAGGAACGAGACTGAGCTCTTGAAAGGCTGTCGCGACGGCCCGGCGGCGCGCGTCGACGATCGAATGCGGCTCATAGGGCTCGCCGCCGATCCGCATGGTCCCGACATTGGGTTTGACGACCCCGCTCAGGACCTTGACAAGCGTCGACTTGCCCGCGCCGTTCTCTCCCAGGAGGGCATGCACTTCGCCAGCGCGAAGCTCAAGTGAAACGTCCTGAAGCGCGACGGTCGCGCCATAAGACTTCGATACGGAACGCACATCGAGTGCGCAGACCGCTCCTGACACGTCTCACTCCGAAGCCCGCCATTTTCGACGGATGGGAACGTTTGCAGGGAACGATTGCATCGATGGGCTTTTCAGTCAATCATCAGTTTCACGAAAGAATCATCCTTTCCCGTTCGCGGCTCATCGAGAGGTGGCGCGGAGTCATGCTACGTCCGATGGGCGACTGAAGCGCCAGCGAGCGAAGGGCAGGACAGTCGCCGCGCGATTGCCATCGTCGCTACGACGCCAGACTTTGGGCCATGTAGTCCGGAACCGCGCGGCACCGGTTAGCCTCCAGGCGCAATACCCAATTCTTTGCCGACGTCACCGCCCATGGCGGATCCTCCGATAGGTAGGCAGGCAAGCGTTGCGCCCCCGCCAGGCAAGCGGTCGAGCGCGCAGCGGCAGTCAGGTGCCGCCGCGCCGGCACCCTGCTCGCCGCCGCGCGAAAACTGCGCGCCAAACCAGCGGCGAAAATCGTCGACCTGCTCTTGGCTGAAGACTGTCTCTCGTCCGCCGAGGCGGCGCGCCAGGCGCGGATGACCGACCGCGCCGCGCGCCGGCTGTTCGACAGCCCGGTCGGGCTTGGCGCCGTCCGCGAGCTCACGGGCCGTCCCAGCTTCCGGCTGTACGGGCCTGTGAGCGGCGCGCCGCGCCGCCGCCGGCGAGACCGCGAAGACGTCTTGGACGCCCAGTTCGCCGACCTGCCCCGCGCCGCCCGGCAGCGCGAATGGATGCTCAGGGTCGAGGCGGCGATCTTCGCCTCAGCCCGGCCCGTGCCGCGCGAGGCGCTGGTCCGCCTGGTCGGCCGGGACTGCCGGTTCGATGATTTGATCGCCGATCTCATCCAGGAATTGCGCGGCCCGCCTTACGACCTCGTCCTGGTCGCCGGCGGCTATGCGTTTCGCACCAAAATCCGCTTCGCCGCCGCGATCCGCGCCGCCCATCCCGGCGGACTCCCCGACGGCGGCCTATCCAATCTGACTCAAACGGAAACCTTCGCACTGACTGCGATCGCCTATCTGCAACCCGTCACAAGGGGGGAGATTTCGAAGCTGGCGGGCCGGGAGATCAGCCGCGACGTTATCGCCTCGCTCAAGCGCCACGGCCTGATCGACGGGGCGATCCGCACGCCTCAGCCCGCCGCGCCGTTCGCCTATGTGACGACGAAGAAATTCTTGGAGGTGTTCGGGTTCGCCAGCCTCCGGGATCTGCCGGACCTCGAACGGTTCAAGGCCGACGGGCTGCAGCGAGGGCAGCGGGAGTCCGACCTCGACAGCGGGCTCGGACTCGCTGACGAGGAGGACGAGGATGCGTTTGAGAGGCAGAATGGCCTGCTGCCGGTTCCGTGGACGGGCAGTTAAGCTAATCCAACCTTCCTTTCGAGCTCGACCGGGCTAAGATAGCCGTTGGTCGAGTGCCTGCGGATCGTGTTGTAGAATCTTTCGATGTACTCGAATACGTCGGCCCTGCGTACGGTAGACCTTTCGGCCGATCCCCTCGGTTTTCAGCGACGAAAAGAAGCTTTCCATGGCGGAGTTGTCCCATACGTTTCCGGAGCGGCTTATCGAACAGTCGACACCGTTGTCGGCCATGAGCCGCTGGAACTGCTCGCTCGTGTATTGGCTGCCCCGGACGCCCTTCTGTTTGTCAAGCGACCATTCGCGTGGCGTTGATTTCCCGGCGTCGCTGAATGATGAGGGGAAGACGATTTTTCACTTGCTATTGGCCTAGGCAATTGTAAAACGATTTATCGTAAATCGTTTTACCGTGAGTAGCACCCAAGCTCGAAAAGACAAATTCGATCAATGATGTGGCGAGGATGGCGGGCGTCTCCGCGGCGACCGTCTCCAATATTCTGACCGGCCGGAAGCCGGTCAGCGCCAAACTCGTCTAGAAGGTCGAAGCCGCGGCCAAGGCGCTCGACTATCGCGCCGATCCGCTCGCTTCGATGTTGCGCTTGGGGGGGCCAAGATCATCGCTGTCCTCGTTCCCGATCTCGACAATCCCTTCTTCACCTCTGTCGTCTCCGCGGTGGAACAATGCCTTGGCCCGGAGGCGTACGAGGTCATTGTCGCCAGTTCCCACGGCGAAGAAGAGGTCGAGAAGTCCAGGCTGAAGGCGATCCGGGCGTGGCGCCCGGCGGGCCTCGTCGTCATTCCGTGCTCTGACCACTTTCCGGGCCGGGAGCTCATCGAGTCCTCCCGGACTCCTTGTGTGATCGCGGACCGGGTGAGGGACAATCTGACCGCCGACACTGTCTCGGCCGATAACCAGGACGCCGGCGCCATTGGCGCTCGCCATCTGATCGACCTCGGCCACAGAGACATCCTCATAGCGGCGTCATCGCTGAGCCTCGCCAACATTCGGCAACGATGCAGCGGCGCCGCCGAGGCCATGCGGTCCCGCGGTCTGCCCGAGCCGGCAATCGTCGAACTCGGCTTCTCGATCGACGAGGCCTCGACGAAGCTCTCGAAATGGTTCGATGAAAATCCGCGGCCAACCGCGATTCAGGCTCTGACAAATTTCACGACGTTGAGTGCGCTGACAGCATTCGCCGAGCGCAGCCTTCGCATGCCAGGCGATATCTCGCTGATCGGCTTTGACGACTACACATGGATGCGCGCCCGTGCCACGCCTTTGACAGCGATATTCCAGCCGGTGCGGGAGATGGGTCTGGCTCTCTGGGAAACGCTGAGCGCAAGGATCAAAGGCGACCTCTCGCCGGCGAAACACGTCGTGTTGCCGTGCGAAATCAGGATTCGCGCGTCGTCCGGTCCCGCCCCGAATGCGCATCCCGCGACAAAGGCGCCACGCAAGAGGAGGTCCCGCGCCCTATTATCGGAATGGCGGTCCGCTGACGACGAATCATACTGAATTCTGGGTCGCCATCCGACCCAGAACAGCCGGATCAAACGATCCGCAACTTGCCCGAGGGGCAAACGATGGGAGGTCAATGAGGCCATGATGAAATTCTCTGCAACCAGACGCGCCCTGCTGGCGGGCGCCGCTTTCGCCGCCGTGCTCGCCACCGGCGCTTTCGCAGCCGACAAGCCGA
>Ga0070733_10000906_pt1 | contig 22823 bp, 24 predicted proteins | sample Coa_R1_9_FD_66450 | JGI IMG/M metagenome (GOLD analysis project Ga0070733, IMG submission 66450) | Surface soil microbial communities from Centralia Pennsylvania, which are recovering from an underground coalmine fire - Coalmine... | ecosystem: Environmental > Terrestrial > Soil > Unclassified ...
GTTTCTTCGAAAGGTGCTTTTCTGTCAGGCTCGCATAAGGGGAGGATATAAAGACTTGGTCATCCCGCCCGCGTCGAGAAAGCCGCCCTGAGAAGGGTGCCGTCTCCTGAGAAGGGTGCCGTCTATCGCCAGAACGAGATCGACAAAAACATGTTGTTTCTCCTCTATATCTCTTCGCATTTCAAGCACTTCCCATATCCGCTTGCGTCGCACCTGCCGCACTCGCGCGATACTGGGGCGCAATGAGGACGCTTTGTGCCAACACATCCCGCTTCGTCGGCGCCGCCGCATCTCACGGAGGAACCCTTCGGTCCACAGCCGCGCCAGCTCAACGAAATTCTTGGGGAACAGAGCTCGAAGAAAAAACTCCCACTGCGAAACGAACCCCAGATGTTATTGAAAAGACAGAACCGTGCTTGGGATCAAACCTCCCTTCTCGACAAAGGACCGGCGATCGCCCCTGCGCCCAGCCAGCTCCCGCCGCCCCTTCCCCAATGACGCGATTTGAATTCTCTCTCGCGGAAACGCTATCCTGGAACGTTCTCCCCATGTCATCCATCGATGTTCCCCTAAAGCAGGCTGGCTTCGGTCAGACAGCCCGCAAAGATACCTGGTGGCGGGAACCGCTCCTGGTTTTCCTTGGCTATATGACCTTCATCGTCTATGCGACCTGGGCGTGCGCGCAGGGCAATCATTACCTGTGCACCTCCAATTGCGCCGGCGCCGATTATTTGTCGCCGTTTTATTCGCCGCTTGTGTTCACCACGGCGCCGTCCTGGTGGCCCGGCTTCCTCCCCTTTTCGATGGGTCTGCTGGTCCTGCCGTTCCCGGGCCTGTTCCGCTTCACCTGCTATTACTACCGCGGCGCTTATTACAAGGCCTTCTGGGCAGACCCACCCGCATGCACGGTTGGCGAGCCGCGCAAAACCTATTGGGGCGAGCGTAGCTTCCCGCTGATTCTCCAGAACGTCCATCGCTACTTCCTGTATTTCGCGATCGCCCTCATCGTCATCCTGGCTCACGACGGCTGGAAGTCCCTCTGGTGGGACAGCCCCAGCGGCAAGACCTTCGGTATCGGCGTCGGTTCTCTGATATTGATCGCCAATCCGATTCTGCTGGGTCTCTACACTTTCGGATGCCATTCCTTTCGTCACTTGATTGGCGGACGTCTGGATGAGGTTTCCAAGAGTCCGGTCCGCAAATCCTGCTACGACTGCGCGTCTTCGTTGAACCGGCAGCACATGAAGTGGGCCTGGATCAGCATGTTCTTTGTCGGCTTTGCGGACGTATACGTACGCCTCTGCGACATGGGCATCTGGACCGACTGGAGAATCCTCTAACCATGGCCGACTATCCGGTTCATGAATACGACGTCCTGATCGTGGGCGCCGGCGGAGCAGGCTTGCGAGCCGCCATCGAATCGTCGGCATGCGGCGCGAAGACCGGCGTGGTGACGAAATCGCTGCTCGGCAAAGCCCACACCGTCATGGCCGAAGGCGGAATGGCCGCGGCCATGGGCAACGTGGACGATCGCGACAACTGGAAGGTTCATTTCGCCGACACCATGCGCGGCGGACAGTATCTGAATCACTGCCGCATGGCGGAACTGCACGCCAAGGAAGCGCCCGATCGGGTGCGAGAGCTGGAAGCCTGGGGCGCGATGTTCGACCGCACTAAGGACGGCAAAATCCTCCAACGCAACTTCGGCGGCCACCGTTATCCGCGCCTGGCGCACGTGGGCGACCGCACCGGCCTCGAAATGATCCGCACCCTTCAGGATCACGGCATCCATCAAGGCATGGAGTTCCACGCGGAAACCACCATCCTCACCCTGCTGACTGATGGCGGCCGCTGCGTCGGGGCCTTTGGTTACGATCGCGAGCGTGGCCGCTTCCTCGTCTTTCACGCCAAGGCGGTCGTGCTGGCCACGGGCGGCATCGGACGCGCGTTCCAGGTTACCTCCAACAGTTGGGAGTACACGGCGGACGGCCATGCACTGGCGTATCACGCCGGCGCGGCTCTGCTCGACATGGAGTTCGTGCAGTTTCATCCCACCGGCATGGTGTGGCCGCCCAGCGTCAAAGGCATCCTGGTGACCGAGGGCGTGCGCGGCGAAGGCGGAGTGCTGCGCAACAAGGAAGGCCGCCGCTTCATGTTCGACGACATTCCGGCCAATTATAAGAGCCAGACTGCGGAAACCGAAGAGGAAGGCTGGCGCTACACGCAAGGCGACAAGAGCGCGCGCCGCCCCCCCGAGTTGCTGACGAGGGATCACGTCGCCCGCTGCATCAATCGTGAAGTCAAGGCCGGCCGCGGCAGTCCGCACGGCGGCGTGTTTCTGGACATCGCCTGGATCAAAGAGAAGCTGCCGAATGCGGCGGAGCACATCAAGAAAAAGTTGCCCAGCATGTATCACCAATTCAAGCAGCTCGCCGATATCGACATCACTCAGGTGCCCATGGAGGTCGGACCCACTACGCACTACATGATGGGCGGAGTCCAGGTAGATGCGGAATCGCAGATGTCCTCGGTACCGGGCCTCTTCGCCGCCGGAGAATGCGGCGCGGGCTTGCATGGGGCCAATCGGCTGGGAGGGAATTCGCTCTCCGACCTTCTGGTGTTCGGCAAGCGCGCCGGAGAGTTCGCAGCCAGGTTTGCCAAGGAGTCCGCCAAACAAACCAGCGCCGGCAGGATTCCGATGGATCAGGTTGAGGCCGCCGCCAAGAAAGCTCTGGAACCGTTCGAGCGCGGTGCTGCCGGCGAGAATCCTTTTACCATTCAGCATGAGCTTCAGAAGTTCATGCAGGAGCTGGTGGGCATCGTGCGCCAGGAAGCCGAGATGCAGCAGGCCCTCGAAAAAATCGCCAAGCTGAAGCTGCGCGCGGCGAAGGCCGGCATCACCGGCAATCGTGAATACAACACTGGCTGGCACACCGCTCTCGATTTGGACAACCTGCTGACTGTCTCCGAGATCGTCACCCGCGCGGCGATCGAACGCAAGGAAAGCCGCGGCGCGCAATTCCGCGACGACTATCCCGAAAAGAGCGAGGAGTGGGGCAAATATAACCTGCGCGTATCCAAGGCCGCCGGTGACGGGCCCACTGTGACCAAGGTGCCGGTGGTTCCGTTGCCCGGCGATCTCAAGCAGGTGATTGAGGAACAAAAGTAATGGCCAGCGCTACTTTTCGTATCTGGCGAGGCGACGCTTCGCAAGCCGGATTCAAGGACTACACAACAGAAGTATCCGAAGGCATGGTGGTCCTTGACGTCGTCCATAAGATCCAAGCCGAGCAGGCCAATGACCTGGCCGTACGTTGGAATTGCAAGGCCGGAAAATGCGGGTCGTGCTCGGCCGAAATCAACGGGAGCCCGCGCCTGATGTGCATGACGCGGCTGAACTCGCTGCCAATGGATCAGCCGGTGACGGTCGAGCCCATGCATACTTTTCCTCTGGTCAAGGATCTGGTCACCGATGTCTCCTGGAACTATCGCGTCAAGGAGAAGATAAAAAAGTTTCAGCCGCGCAAGCCCGATGCTCCCGACGGTACCTGGCGCATGCAGCAGGCTGACGTGGATCGCGTTCAGGAATTCCGCAAGTGCATCGAGTGCTTCCTGTGCCAGGACGTCTGCCACGTGCTGCGCGACCACCACATGCACGACAAGTTCATCGGCCCGCGCTTCATGGTGTATTCCGCGGCCTTGGAGATGAATCCGTTGGATACCGCCGACCGCCTCAGCGATCTGCGCGAGACCGGCGGAATCGGTTACTGTAACATCACCAAGTGTTGCACCAAGGTGTGTCCGGAGGAGATCAAGATCACCGACAACGCCATCATCCCGCTCAAGGAGCGTGTGGTGGATGAGTTTTACGATCCTCTGCGCCGATTGTTCAAGATTTTCAAATAGCTTGACGTGTATGAAACTCACCCGGCTCACTCTCTGCTTTGCCGTCCTTGCGGCGAGCCTTGCCAGCGCGGCGTCGAGCTACAAGGTGACCCTTACATCAGACCTGTCTGCCGGGGACGTGCAACTGAAAACCGGCGAATACAGCATGACCCTGGAGGGCAAGCAGGCGATCTTCAAAAGGGGCAAGGAATCCATCCAGATCCCGGTTTACGTGGAAAAGAATGACAGCAAATTCCCTCACACGATGCTCGAGATCGATGGAGTGACGATTCGCGCCATCGACCTCGGCGGGACGGATTTGAGGATCATGTTCCGGCGGTCTCGTTGATTGTCATTCTCTTCGATTAGGGATCAAGCACCCCTGCGCCGCGCGATTCTGGGTTGCTGCTTCACTTGGGCGAGGGAGCCGGCGTACCTCGACATCTCGATCAGGAGCAGAGTCAGTTCCGTGAGCGCCTTCTCGTTCCGCGGGCCACCGGGAATCCTTCGCGTCACCGCGTGAGGCGCGAACGTAACGGTCACCAGCAGATCGGAATCTTCGTCCCGGATTGCAACATGCGAGGCAAGCCCAAGCCGCCTGGCCAATTCGAGGATTAGGTCTTTCAGAGGCCCCCCTGTTGAAAGCTCGCTTACAGGGCCGCTGACAAGAAGGCGCGAGCACTACCTCCACCATCTTATCGCACACTCGGCCGGCGATGTCGCGTGTGTGGCACACTATCTCTTGAACCACTCTCGCACTGGAGGTGCTGAATGATCCGGCTCGCACATTTGTGGATGGTTCCGCCCGCGCTCGTGGTGCTCGCTCCCTTCGCTGCGGCCCACTTCCAGCTGCTGGAACCGCAGTCCTGGATTGTCGAAAACCAATTGGGAGACCCGCAAAAACTGGGTCCGTGCGGCGGCACCTCCGCCAACGGCGGCACTCCCACCAACATTGTCAGCAAGGTAAAGGGAGGCCAGAAGCTGCACGTGAAGGTGCAGGAAACGGTCTACCATCCCGGCCATTACCGCATTGCGCTCGCGGTGAATTCCCGCGCCGAGCTTCCGCCCGACCCCTCCACCACCAGCAGAGATTCGGACAAGGGGCCAATGTCGGTCACAGCCGCAATCCAGAATCCGCCCAGGATTCCGGTGCTCGGCGACGGTTTGTTTGTTCACTCCGCCCGCACCACCGCTCCGTTCGAGACCGACGTCCAGGTCCCCAACATCACTTGCGACAAATGCACGCTGCAAATCGTCGAGTTCATGGCTGAGCACGGGCTCAATAAGGACGGCGGCTATTTCTACCATCACTGCGCCGACCTGCAAATCACCGCTGATCCCGCGAAGGCGGTTGACGCCGGGTGGCCCGCCGCTAAGAAGTAACGCGCTTCACGTCCGTAACTTTTTGCCTCTCTTGAGGGATTACCTTGTAGAGAGCGGCTGAAAAGAGGCGATGGGCCAGGACCATGATGACCGGCTGCTGGTGGAAGCGGCGCAGCGCGATCCTGCCCGATTTGCCGATCTGTACGAACAAAACTTCTACCGTGTGTATGCCTACGTTGCTCGCCGTGTTGGCGGCCGCCATGATGCCGAAGACCTGACTGCGGAGGTTTTCCGCGAAGCCTTGGCCGGCATTGGCAAGTTTGAGTGGCGTGGTGTCCCGTTTGTCGCATGGCTGCTGAGGATCGCTTCCGGCGCGATCGCGGATCACTTCAAGCGCACCGGCCGTGAGTCGGGGAATCCTTCACCGGAACCGGACCGGCCAGGGCCCCAGGAAATCGAACGCACCGCCATGCTTTTCCAGTTAGTGAACCGGCTCCCGGAGGCGCAGTTTCGCGTGATTCATATGCGCTTCGTGGAGCAGAAGAGCATCCGCGAGATCGCCCAGGAGCTGGACCGCAGTGAGGGCGCCGTGAAACAGTTGCAGCTTCGGGCCATTGAGAACCTCCGGGCTCAGATGGAGGGCGCTCATGCCTGACCGCGCGCTCGACGAATTACTCGACCAAGCGATTGACGCAATCCTCGCGGGCGCCGTTGCCGAGACTTCCGCTCCCGAACTGGACTCTCTGGTTCGGGTCGCCAGCGCGCTGCGCGAGATGCCGGCCGAAGATTTCCAGGTCCGTTTAAAGACTGAATTGCAAAGGAGAGCAAACATGACCGCAGCTACAGCTGCACCCGCGGTGATCCGCACGGTTACGCCCTTCATCTCCGTGATCGAGGGAGCCAAATTGATCGACTTCATGAAACATACCTTCGCCGCCGAGGAAACAAGCCGGCATCCTCATGGAACCGATGGATTCGTTGCCGGAGTAAGAATCGGCGATTCCGATCTGCTCATCATGGGAGGCGAGTCCCTACGCGGCCAGGAAGGTACTGCCGCGCTGCACGTTTACGTGAAGGATTGCGACGCCGCCTACCAGCGCGCCCTGGAAGCCGGGGCAACATCTCTGGGTGAACCAGCCGACCGCTCCTATGGCGAACGGGCCGGGTTTGTAAAGGACTTCGCCGGGAACCGCTGGTATATCGCGACGCGCTTTCCTTCCGCGGTTACGCCTCCAGGTGGCGCCAGCGTAGTGCCTTTTCTCCATCCACTCAAGGCGAGGGTTTTCATCGACTTTCTGAAGCGGGCTTTCGGCGCCGAAGAAATCGCGGTATATGAGCACGCCGGCCACGTGATGCATGCGGTAGTTCGCATCGGCGCTACGGTCCTGGAAATGGGTGAACCGAACGAAGCGCAACCTCCGAGCACTCTGTATGTGCACACGGACGATGTCGATGCGGTGTACCATCGTGCCACCGCCGCGGGCGCCATCTCAATCTTGCCGCCTGCCGACCAAGCCTATGGCGACCGCATGGCGATCCTCCAGGATCCCTTCGGAAACCGCTGGCTCCCGGCGACGCCCACAAAGGATGTGAAGAGATAAGTCAGCGCTTTTATATCTCATGTTCTATATCTCATAGAGTTGAGCCTCCGGGCCGCGTTTCTTTTGCTGAGCGAGGTCCACCTTTCGCGACACCGTCGCCAGAGTCGTGTGCTCCAGGATCTCCGCGATCGCGTCCCGCACCTCCCGCATGACGATCCGAGTGCCGCAGGTTTCCGCGTCGACGCACTCGTCGCATTTGCGAAAGCGGGTCTCGCTCGCGCAGGGTAGCGGCGCCAGCGGCCCCTCCATCATGCGAATCACGCTGGCGAGCGTAATTTGGTGAGGCGGCTGGGCCAGACTATAACCACCGCCCTTGCCTTTCTTGCTCGCCACCAGCCCCAGCCCTTTCAAGGAGAGCAGGATCTGTTCCAGAAACTTTTTTGGAATGGCCTCCTCTTGCGCCAGCTGCGTGATCAGCACCGGTCCGCCGCCGTACTTCCGCGCCAGGGCGTAGAGAGCGCGCAGGCTGTATTGGGTTCGTTTCGATAACTGTCGCATTCCGACCCGCGCGCTAATTTCGCGACGTGAACGTGACCGGCGCGAATGTAACCAACGTCCAGCGCTATCCTATCATCTCCCGGCGCCGATGCAGCGCGCCCCATCGTGTATCCCCATGTCGTATACTTTCCCCCGAGAGCCAGTCAACACGGAGCACGCAAGCTTATGACCAAAGCGGCCAAGATCGCTGCATTGTTCGGGACGATCGCTGCATTGTTCGGGACCGTCCTTCGAATCGCCGCGCAGGATTTCGACGGGAAGCAAGTTGCCGCGGCGCTGGCGCAGAAAAATGTCGGACCCGCCCCTCGTCTGGCCGACGGCCATCCCGACCTCGGCAATTCCAAAGGCTCCTGGATCCCGCCCGGCATTGGCGATATGTCCGGCAACGGCGGCGGCTTCGCCGGAACTGCCAAGCCTGAACAGAAAATCGACGTCCCGTTCCTGCCGTGGACCAAAGCATTTTACGAAAAGGTCAACGCCACTTTCACCAAGGACGATCCCGAGGGCTTCTGCCTGCCTCCCGGCATCCCACGCATGTATGCGACCTCATTTCCGTTTCAGATTTATCAACAGCCTGACCGCATCCTGTTTGTGTTCGAGGGCGGCGCGCACATGTGGCGCGTCGTGTATATGGACGGGCGCAAACACACTCCTCCCGATAAACTGAATCCGACATATTTAGGCGAGGGCATCGGCCGCTGGGACGGCGATTCGCTGGTGGTGGACGTCACCGGATTGAACGACCGCACCTGGCTGGACGCCGCCGGCCACGCCCACACCGAACAACTCCACGTCACCGAGCGCTTCACGCGGGTCAACGAACTGATTCTGCACTACCAGGCAACCGTCGAAGATCCCGGCGCTTACTCCAAGCCTTGGACCACAAGCTGGAACATTCGCTTTTATCCCGGCATGGAACCTTTCGAATATATCTGTCAGGAGAACAACGCGGACTTGAAACACTTGGTGGGGAAGTAGCCGGCCTATTCCAGCATGCCCTTCCACGCGGTCTCATCGTGCCCGATGCTTATCTTGTTGCTCGCGCGAACCAGCGGCAGCCGGAGCAGCAGCGGGTCGCGCTCGATCCGCGTCAGCAGTTCGGAATCGGAGAGCTTGAGATACTTCATACCGGCGGCGGTGTAGCTCTTGCCCTCGGTGTCGAGGAGCCCGGCCAAACCGAAACGGTCGATAAATCTCCGGATCTCGCCAGGCGCCAGGGGCCGCTGCTTCAGATCCACCAATTGAATCGTCACTCCTCGCTCTTTGAAGAAGCGCTCGGCGGCGCGCGAGGCCTGGGAATTCTTGACGCCGAAGATCTGAACCGTCAACCCCACAACTGCTGGCTGGCCAGCGCCGCGCCCTCCGCCAGCGCCTTCAACTTGGCCCAGCAAATCTGCGGATGCACGCGCATTCCCATGCCGCAATCCGTACCGGCGATCACGTTCTCACGGCCGACCAAGCCGGCGTATAACACGATCCTGTCGGCAACCAGCTCGGGATGCTCCACCACGTTGCTGGCATGGCTGACCACGCCCGGGATCAGAATTTTTCCATCGGGAAGTTTGACGTCCTTCCACACTTTCCATTCGTGCTCATGGCGCGGATTCGCCGCTTCAACCGAGTACGCCCCCGCCTTGACCTTCAACATGAGATCCACCACGTGCTTCAGTGGCAGATCGTGCGTATGCGGACCATGCCAGCTTCCCCAGCAGATGTGATAGCGAACGCGATCCTCCGGCAGTCCTCCAAGCGCATGATTCACCGCCTCGACCCGGACCTCGGCGAATTTCCGGTATTCCGCGATCGTCGGCCTGGGCACGATCATGTCGTAAGTATCCGGCAGCGCCGGATCGTCGATTTGCAGAATGAAGCCGGCGTCCACGATGGCCTTGTATTCGTGCCTCATCGCGTCGGCCAGGGCGAATAGATACTGCTCGTCCGTGGCGTAATGCTCGTTGTGGAAGAAGTGCTCCAGCCATCCAGGCGCCAGCACGCACATGAAAGTCTCATGCGGCTTCACCTTCGCCTCGGCCAGCGCGGACTTGAAAAGCTGAAGGTCGCTCGCGACTTCCTGCTGGCCGATGTATTTGATCGCGCCGGAGCAAACCGCACACACGGTCGGATCAGGAATGAAATTGAGTTCTCTGTAGAACTCGGCGAACTCGGTGCGCTCGCCGCTGCCGAAGCCCATCCATCCCGATTCGCCTGGTTTGAGCGGACGCTCTGACAGGCCGCTGAGACGGCGGCCATAATAAGCGCGGCCGAATCCAAGCTTGCCCAACTCGCCATCGCTGACGATGTCGATGCCGGCGTTGGCCTGTTTGCCGAGGATGTCGATCATCGCACTTCGCACCAGAGGGCGGAGGGCGTCGAGATCGGAGAAGCTCCCGGCCATGATCGCCCCCGTCTTTTGCCTCAATTCAGGCGGCCCATCGAGCCTGCCTGCGTGCGTGGTGAGTACACGATCCATGCTGCGTTGCATCGTACACATCCTATCGCGGGAAATTGATCGGCGCCAAGCGTCAATACCTTCGCGAATGCGCCAAAGATCCAACTCTGCCGCCGTTTCGCGAAAAGGACACTTGCCCTGGGCGGAGATTTCCGCCGGAGGTCGCGGGGCATTGCATACGGCGCGCTCTGTGAATCAGCGCTGATCGCCAATCGCGGCTCCCCTGTTTGGTATCCTGAAGTTTCATCCCTCCATGCACATCAAGAAAAAACCTCTCTTCTCCACTGCGGCGACGCCTCTTTATCCCAATACTCGTCAGGTCTCGAAGATTCGATGAAGATCCTAGTTGCTGAACCGCTGGCTGCCGCGGGACTTGAACTGCTCAAGGCGCAGCCGGGTTGGGACGTTGTGGTCGCCGATCCGAAAACCTACGCGCAGCACCTCCACGACGCGGACGCGCTGCTGGTGCGTAGCGCGGTCAAAGTAAATCAGGATGTGCTCTCGAAAGCTCCCAAACTGAGGGTCATCGGGCGCGCCGGCGTGGGCGTCGACAATGTCGATCTCAAGGCTGCCACCGCGGCCGGCGTTCTGGTGATGAACACACCCGGCGGCAACGCCGTATCGGTGGCCGAGCACACGCTGGGCCTGATGCTGGCTATGGCCCGCTCCATTCCGCAAGCCAACGCCTCCACTAAGGGCGGCAAATGGGAGAAGAAGAAGTTCCTCGGAACCGAGCTGCGCGGCAAGACTCTGGGCGTGATGGGCCTGGGCAGCATCGGCCGCGAGGTGGTCAAGCGCGCGCGAGCGTTCGGAATGAAGATGGTCGCCACCGACCCTTTCGTTAGCTCCCAAACCGCCGCCGATCTAGGCATCGCCCTGGTCAGCCGCGAGGAGTTGTATGCGCAGAGCGACTACATCACGCTGCACGTCGCACTGACCACCGAGACGCAGGGCATGATCAATGACACGACGCTCGCCATGATGAAGAAGGGCGTGCGCATCGTGAATTGCGCCCGCGGCGAGTTAATGGATGGCGATGCTCTGCGCAGGGCCATCGAATCGGGCCATGTGGGCGGCGCCGCGCTGGACGTCTTCCAGACCGAGCCTCCCGCGGCCGGCGAGCCTCTGCTGGCACTCGAAACCGTGCTGGCCACTCCGCACATCGGCGGCTCGACCGAAGAGGCGCAGGAGATCGTGGGTGTGCGCATCGTCGAACAGGTTGTCGAGTACCTGCAACACGGCGTCGCGCTCAACGCCGTCAATGTCCCGGCCCTGACCGCCGAGCAATATCAGGCTGTGGGCCCGTACATCGATCTGGCCGAGCGCCTCGGTAATTTCGCGGCCTTCGTCGCCACCGGCCATCCGAGTTCGGTACGGCTGATTTATACGGGCAAGATCGGGGAGCAGAATACTGCCCTGGTGCGCAACGCGGGACTGGCCGGCGTGCTAAGCCGGTCGCTGGAGCGGCGCGCCAATGTGGTCAACGCTCTGCAACTCGCCACCGACCGCGGCCTGACTTACGCGGAGCAGCACGAAAAGCGTGTGGGCCCGATGGACTCCGTGCGCCTGGAGCTGGTGACCGATACCGGCATGACCAGCGTCGAAGGAACACTGGTGATGGGACAGCCGCGCCTGCTGCGCGTGGATGGAATCCGTTGCGAGGCTCCTCTATCCGGGCATCTGCTATTTTCGAGAAACGCGGACGTGCCGGGAGTGGTCGGGCATTTCGGAACCGTTCTCGGAAAGCACAAAATCAATATCGCCCACTTTTCGCTGGGACGCCAGGACGCCCCGTCGAAGCCCGGCGCGCCGCTGGAAGCCATTGTGGTGGTGGAGACCGACACGGCCGTTCCGGAAGCCGTGATCAAACAGATTCTCGAAAATAAGGACATTATTACAGCGAGAATGGTGGAATTTAAGGCGTAGCCTTCAAGGCGTTCTTTACGGATGCAGCTTTTTGCCCGCCTCCGCATAAACCCGCGCGGCTGACGACGCTTCGTTCCACTTCGGCGGCGGAGCTTCCGAAGCCAGGCGCAACAGCCCCAGCGCTACGGCTCGGTCCACGATGGCCATGTTGGCGTAGTCGATTTTCTGCCATTCGTCGCTGACGCGGTGATAGTCGGAGAATTCGGCGGCGACGTAGAGAGTATGGGAAACCACTCCAGCGCGCGCGAAGGAAAGATTATCGCCGCGCTCGAAGTAATCGCCACCCTCCTTTGCGACTCCGAATCCAAGGGGTTGGGCGGCGGAAGCCAGAATGGTCCCGAGGTTCGAATAGTCGTATCCGGTGACGAACGCGATCCCGGCGTGGCGGCCGTTCGTAGCGTCGGTGCGGCCGACTTGTTCGAGATTCAGGCAGGCGACGGTCTTATCCAGCGGCTCCAAAGGATGCTGGACGTAATAGCGCGAGCCCAGCAGGCCGGGCTCCTCGCCGTAAAACGCCAGGAACAGAATGCTCCGCTTCGGGCGCTCCGGAGCAGCCGCCAGCGCCGCGGCGATCTCGATCACCGACACCGTGCCGCTGCCGTCGTCATTGGCGCCGTTGTATATTCGATCGTCGCCGGTCGGCTTCATCCCGACATGGTCGTAGTGCGCGCTCAGAATGACATATGTATCCGCGAGCGCCGCATCCGAGCCTCGCAATAAGCCCGCGACATTGCGGACAACTTGACCCTTTACCATCGTGTCCTGAAAATAAGCATCGCCACCGACCGGCTCCAGGCCAGCGCGCCGGAACTGCGCGGCGATATATTCGGCGGCAAGGTCCAAGCCACGAGAGGGGGTATTGCGGCCTTCCAACAGATCGGAAGCGACAAAGGAAAGGTGCCCTCGCAGAGAGTTTTCGGAGATGCCATGAACTACGGCTTGTTGCTGGGAAGTAAGCTCGCCGGCGGCGAATGCCAGCCCTGCGATAAGGACAACGGCGAAGGCTACTTGTTCTCGTTGTACTCTTCGAGCCATGCCATTTGAATCCGTTCGAGCTTGGCTTCGTTCGATTTCAGCGGATCGTCGTCGAAATCCACCAGCTCAGTGATCCACTTGTGCAGATCCGTGAACCGGACATGGGTCGGATCCATTTCCGGAAACTCCTCGTACAACGCCAGAGCGATGTCGTCGAGATTGTTCCAGGTCAGCTTAGGCATCGATTTTCGTACCTTTGAGCGCCTTTTCCGCCACCGAGTTGATGATGGCCTCGGCCAGGCTCTGTGTGGCCTGGTCGATGCCGTCAATCTTGTCTCGGATCAGCATGTGATCGTCACTATGATAGACCACCAGAAGCTCATTCATGGCGCGGTCGATGGCGGCCCGCTCGGCTTCGTTCAGATCCTGATAGGCATCTTCGTGGCGCGCCTTATCGACGGCGGCCATCACCGCATCCGCTTCCACGCGAGCCTCGCGAACCTGGCGCTCCGTTAGATCCTGCTGCGCTTTCTCGAAGGATTCCAGGATCATCGCCTCCACCTGTTCGTCCGTCAAGCCGTAGGAGGGCTTCACGTCCATGCTTTGCTCCTTGCCAGTGCGCAGATCCTTGGCGGTCACATTCAGAATGCCATTCGCGTCGATCAGAAATCGCACTTCAATGCGCGCCATCCCGGCCTGCATCGGCGCGACCCCCTTCAGGTCAAAGCGGGCGAGGCTGCGGCAATCCTTCACCAATTCGCGCTCGCCTTGAACCACGTGGATCAACACGTTGGTCTGGCCGTCAACGGCAGTGGTGAATGTCTCCGTCGCAGAGGCTGGAATGGTGGAGTTGCGGAGGATCAACTTGGACACCAGTCCGCCCATGGTCTCGATCCCCAGCGAGAGCGGCGTTACATCCAGCAGCAGCTTATCCTGCACGTCGCCCGACAGAATCCCGGCTTGCACGGCCGCGCCCAGCGCGACCACTTCATCCGGGTTGAGCTCGGTATGCGGCTTGGCGCGGAACAACCGTTCCACCGCCGACCGCACCAGGGGAATTCGCGTGGACCCGCCCACGAGGACGACCTCATCAATGTGTTCGACCGTAACGCCGGAGTCCGCGATGCATGCCCGGCAGGGCCCCAGCGTCCGATCGACGATCGGCTGAATGATGCGGTCGAATACGTCCAGAGTCATCTCGCGCTGGTAGCGCTTGCCGTGAAATTCGAGATCGATCTTGGCTTGGGGAACGAAGGACAGTTCCTCCTTGGCCTTGATCACGGCGCGGCGCAGAAGCTGAACGGCTCCTGGGTTTCCGGAAATATCCTCGCCCCATTCGGCCGCAATCTCTTCGAGGGCGATGTTCATCATCAGATGGTCGATATCGTCGCCGCCCAGGTGCGTATCGCCATTGGTGGCCAGAACTTCAAAGATGCCTTCATGCAATCTCAGAATTGAAATGTCGAAAGTGCCGCCGCCCAGATCGTAGACCGCGACGACTCCGTCCTTGCGCTTGTCGAGCCCGTACGCCAGTGCCGCGGCCGTCGGCTCATTCACCAGGCGCAGGACTTCGAGACCCGCGATGCGGCCGGCGTCTTTAGTGGCCTGCCGCTGGGCGTCGTTGAAATACGCGGGCACGGTGATGACAGCTTGCGTGACCGGCTCGCCCAGCGCGGCCTCGGCGTCGTTCTTGAGCTTCAACAACACGTGCGCCGAGACTTCCGGGGGCGTCATGATCTTCTCGCCCAGTCTAAGCTGCAACACGTTTTCGCTGCCTTTGGCCAGGCGGAAAGGGAATAGCTTGAGCTCGTCGCCGATGTCGGCAAGGCCGCGGCCCATCAGGCGCTTCACCGAATACACGGTTCGCTCCGGATGGGTGATCAGCATCTCGCGAGCGGCTTCGCCGGCGATCACTTCGCCCGATTCGGTCGCCGAAACCACACTGGGCACGATGCCGGAAAGAATGCGCGGCCCGGTCAGCTCCATCACGGCCACCAGGCTGTTGGTGGTGCCCAGGTCGATGCCTACGATCTTTGCTTGATGCTCTGGGGACTTCGATTCGCCGAAGTCAATTTGAAATGTGGACATTCAGTTCCTTGTCGACGTCACGGAGCAAATTGGAAATGTAGCGGCGGCGGTTCAAACTGGCGGCAATTGCGTCCAGCGCGTTGTCGTCCGCATCCTGCCGCGCAAACAGAACCGCCAACCCCGAATCAATTTCAGCCTGCATCGCGGCAAACCGCTCCCGCGCCGAATCCAATTGCGGCCGCGCCGATTCATCCCCGCCGCGTATTTCCTCCAGCGCCATGTTGAGTTCGAAGACTTCTTCGAGAAGCTCCGGAGGAACGTCTTTCGAGAGTTGAATGCCGCGCTCGCTCAAGAAATACTCAGCGCGAGGCACAGGGTTTCTCAAGGTCCGGAATGCGTCGTTGAGCAGAGCCATGCGATCCTCGGCCGCGGATCCCATCAGATCGGGATGCGTCCCGCGAGAGCGCTCATAGAATCGCTTCCTGAGTTCATCCGGATCGAGCGCGAGCCTGGGCTCAAGCCCCAGCGCCTCGTAATACTCGAACATCTAAGTCGAAAACGATGTTCCGCAGCCGCAGCTCTTCTTGGCGTGGGGATTCTCGAAGACGAACCCGGAGTGGATCAGAGAATCCTTCCAGTCCAGGGTCATGCCGTCCAGGAACACCATGCTCTTGGGATCGATGAAGACGCTGACGTCCTCGAAGTTGAGCACCTTGTCGGTCGGCCGAGGCTTGGGATCGAACTTGAACAGATAGCTGAGGCCGGAGCAGCCGCCGCCCAGCACGCCCAGGCGCAGCCCTCCCTGGACGCCCTCGCGCTGGAAGGCCACGCGGATCTTCTCCACCGCTTTGGGAGTCACCGTCACCATTGCGTTACGAGTTCACCCCCACGGCTTGACTGCGGCCGGCGGTCTTTTTCTTGTAGTCCCCGATGGCCGCCTTGATGGCGTCCTCGGCCAGAACGCTGCAATGGATCTTCACCGGAGGCAGGCTCAGCTCATTGACGATTTCGGTATTCTTGATTTCCAGAGCTTCGTCGACGGTCTTGCCGCGCAGCCATTCGGTGGCAAGCGAAGAACTCGCGATGGCGCTGCCGCAGCCGAAGGTCTTGAACTTCGCGTCCTCGATCACGCCCGTCTCCGGGTTGACCTTCACTTGCAGCTTCATCACGTCGCCGCACTCCGGCGCGCCCACCATGCCCGTGCCCACGTTGGGATCGGCCTTGTCCATCGAGCCGACGTTGCGCGGATTGTTGTAATGATCCAGAACTTTGTTTGAATATGCCATGAGTCAAATCTCCCTTAATGTGCCGTCCATTGGACCTTGGTCAAATCGATTCCTTCTTTGTGCATCTCGTACAGGGGCGAAAGCTCGCGCAGCTTCTTCACCACGTCGATCACCTTCGCGGTCACGTAATCCACTTCTTCCTCGGTGTTGAAACGGCCCAGTCCGAAGCGGATGGAAGAATGCGCCAGATCGTCGCCCGCACCCAGCGCCTTCAGCACGTAGCTGGGTTCGAGCGTCGCCGAAGTGCACGCCGATCCGCTAGAAACCGCAATGTCGTTGATGCCCATCAGCAGCGATTCGCCTTCGACATACGCGAAGCTGATGTTGAGGTTGTTGGGCAGCCGGTGCTCCATCGTACCGTTGATATAGACCTCGTCGAGCGAAGCCAGCAAGCGGTCCTTCATCTTGTCGCGCAGATACTCCAGGCGCTTGCCTTCCTCGGCCATCTCGGACTTTGCCAGCGCGCAGGCTTCCCCGAGCCCAACGATTCCCGGCACGTTCAACGTGCCCGAGCGCATGCCGCGTTCGTGCCCGCCGCCGTCGATCTGCGCCGTCAACTGCACCCTCGGATTGCGCCGTCTCACGTACAGCGCACCCACACCCTTGGGTCCGTACATCTTGTGCGCACTGATGGACAGCAAGTCCACGTTCTCTTTAATTACATCAATGGGCACCTTGCCCACAGCCTGCGTCGCGTCGGTATGGAACAGGACTCCCCGCTCTTTCGCGATCTTTCCGATTTCAGCAATCGGTTGCAGCACGCCGATTTCATTGTTGGCGTACATGATGCTGATCAAGATGGTCTTGTCTGTGATCGCCTCGCGAAGCTGATCCAGATCCACCAGGCCATTCTGCTGCACGGCCAGATACGTCACCCGCACGCCGTCTTTTTCCAGGCGCTTGCAGGTGTCCAGCACGGCTTTGTGTTCGGTGGCGGCGGTGATGATGTGGTTGCCCTTCTCGGCATACATCTCGGCAACGCCTTTGATCGCCAGATTGTTCGACTCCGTGGCGCCGCTGGTGAAGACGATTTCTTTAGCGGTGGCGCCGATAATCGCCGCAATCTGTTTACGCGCCTTCTCCGTCGCCTCCTCCGCTTCCCAGCCGAAGCTGTGATTGCGGCTGGCGGAGTTGCCGAACACCGTCGTGAAGTACGGCCTCATCGCCTCGAAGACGCGGGGGTCCACCGGGGTGGTCGCGTGATTGTCCATGTAAATCGGTAGTTTCATTCGTTCAGTTTCCAGTCTGCCGGACTAAATTCGTGGACTCCGATGCCCCAAATGATTGGATGCTCGAAACCATCGCAGGGATCGGGGTCTCTTCCTGCGACATGTCGAAAATGCTGATTCCCGACAGCAGCCGCAAAATACCTTCGTGAACCTTGCGCAGAGGCTCGCGCACCGGGCACAGCGAGCTTTGCGCGCACTCTACCGGCTCTTCATGCTCGGTGAAACAGTGAGTCAGGATAATCGGGCCGTCCAGGGTCCGGATCACATCCAGCGCGCTGATGTCGTGCGGGTCGCGAGCCAGCCTGTAACCTCCGTTGGTCCCCTGTTCGGAAAGCAGCAGGCCGGCCTTCACCAGTTTTTGTAGGACCTTAGAAAGCAGCGGCAACGGAATGCGATAAGCTTCCGAGATGTCCTTAGCAGAGGCGCTTGACCGCCCTGTGGCCAAGTGCCGCAGGGAGATCAGCCCATAATCCGCTTTTTTGGTGAGCTTTAGCATGTAAGACCAATTCGGTCCTAGTTAATATTAGCAATCTTGCTCTAACCTGTCAATGCTAGGTAAGTCTAACTGTGGTAAGGACGTATGGTTTGGTCTAGACTTGGGGTTGTGAGACGGATTGTGCTGCCGCTGGCCCTCGTGACGGCTTTGCCTTCATTCCTGGCGGCGCAGATCAAGATCCTGGTCCAACTCCCCTCCGCCACCAGCCAGGCCTTCGACAAGTACGTCGCGACTACTGAGATGAAAATGGATTGGAAGCCTCGAACCTCCGCCAAGCCCGGGGGCGACGTCGACCTCGCCGCCGTTGGAAATAGTCCCATCAACATCGCTGACGGCATGATCCACGACTGGGTCGGAGGCGTCCTGATTCCCGGCGCATCCGCGGAAAAAGCGCTCGCGATGTTTCAGGATCACGCCGGCTACAAGAAAGTGTTTTCGCCGGAGGTTCTCGATTCCAAGCTCATCTCCCATCAAGGCGACCGCTGGACCTCCGAACTCCGTTTCGGACGCCGAGCCGGCCTCGTCAACGTGACCTACGATGCCGAATACTCGAGTCAATATCGCTCCCTGGGCGGCGGGCGCTGGGCCATCGAATCCCGCTCCACCAAAATCAGCGAGCTCGACGACAATAACAAACCGATGGCGGACGGCGCCAGCCAGGGCTTCCTGTGGCGCTTGAATTCTTACTGGTTAATCGAGCCCAGGCGCGAGGGTTTATACCTGGAATGCCGCGCCATTTCGCTCTCCCGCGACATTCCCAACGGGCTAGGTTGGATCGTGCGGCCGATCATCGCAGGCGTGCCGAGGGATTCTCTGCGCGCCACGCTCGAAGAGGCTCGCAACGCTCTGCGGTAAGGAGCTCTTCGATCAGGAGCCCTGCGGTAGAAGACCCACCTGCTAAGACGTCGCGCGCAGATTAAAATTTACACTGCCTCGGCGGCTTTTCGATATCATGTAGCGGAACAGGACTGCGCATGCCAATCGCAACAGTGAATCCAGCCACGGGGCAGGTCTTACGAACCTTCGAACCCCTTTCTGAAGCCGAGATCGATAAGAAGCTGCAATGCGCGGCGGAGACCTTCCCCCGCTTCCGTAGCCTTTCTTTCGCCCAGCGCGGGGCGATGATGAACAAGGCCGCCCACATTCTCGAGACCGGGAAGGTGGAGTTCGGGCGTTTGATGACCCTCGAGATGGGCAAGACGCACCAGTCCGCCATCGCCGAAGCCGTGAAGTGCGCCTCGGTGTGCCGTTATTACGCGGGGAGCGCTGAAGGTTTTCTCGCTCCTGAAGACATCGACACGGCCGGAAGCCAGACCCGTCTTCTCTATCAGCCCTTGGGCGTGATCCTAGCCGTAATGCCCTGGAATTTTCCCTTCTGGCAGGTGTTTCGATTCATCGCGCCCAATCTGATGGCGGGCAACGTCGGCTTGTTGAAGCACGCCTCGAACGTCCCCCAGTGCGCGCTGCGCATCGAGCAGATCATGCTCGAAGCCGGGTTTCCGGCGGGCGCGTTTCAGACGCTACTGGTTGGTTCGCAGCAGGTGGACCGGATTCTGAATGACCATCGGGTCGCCGCGGTGACGCTGACAGGCAGCGAGGACGCGGGCATTCAAGTCGGCATTTCAGCGGCGAAGCGTATTAAGAAGGTCGTGCTCGAATTGGGCGGCAGCGATCCATTTATCGTCATGCCCAGCGCCAATCTCGACAAGGCCGTCAGCACCGCCGTCACCGCGCGCATCATCAACAACGGGCAATCCTGCATCGCCGCCAAGCGATTCATCGTGGCGGAACAGATCTCGGATGAGTTCGAGGACAGTTTTGTCAAAAAGATGAATGCGCTGAAAATCGGCGATCCGATGGATCCCGCGACCGAGCTCGGGCCGGTGTCGAGCGAAGATGCCCTCAATGGTCTGCATGCCCAGGTGGAGGCGGCGATTCGCTCCGGCGCGCGCCTGCTGACCGGCGGCCGGCGCGTGAATCGTCCCGGCAGCTTCTATGAGCCGACCGTTCTCACGAATATTTCGAAAGGATCGCCGGCGTATGGCGAAGAGTTCTTCGGCCCCGTCGCGTGCCTGTATCGCGTGAAGTCCATCGACGAGGCGATCTGCGTTGCCAACGACACACCTTTCGGCCTGGGCGCCAGCGCCTGGACCAACGATGCAACCGAACGCGATCGATTCGTGAACGAGATCAACGCCGGAATGGTGTTCATCAACAAGATGGTCGCGTCCGATCCCCGCGTGCCTTTCGGCGGCGTCAAACAATCGGGCTTCGGCCGCGAACTGGGCATGCACGGCATTCGCGAGTTTGCCAATATCAAGACCGTCTGGGTTGAGGGCAACTAGATGGCGCAACGCCGATGATCAAGCTTGGATACGTAGGCCTGGGCGTGATGGGCGGCCAGATGGCCGCGCGGCTGCTCGACAAGGGCCGCACGGTGACCGGCTATAACCGCACTAAGTCGAAGGCGCAATGGCTCATCGACAAGGGCATGCAGTGGGCCGATTCCCCGCGCGAAGTCTGTGCCGCAGCCGACATCACGTTCTCGATGGTGACGGATTCTTCGGCGCTCGAGAAGATCGCCACCGGCGACGACGGGCTCCTCGCCGGGCTCACCCCCGGCAAGATTCTCGTCGACATGAGCACGGTCAGCCCCGCCATCAGCCGCGGCCTTGCCGAACGCGTCCGCCAGCGCGGAGCGGACATGGTGGACGCCCCGGTTTCCGGCAGCGTCATCACGCTGCAACAAGGCAAGCTGTCGATCATGGTCGGCGGCCGCAGCACGACCTTCGATCTCCTCAAACCGGTGCTGCTCGATATCGGACCCAAAGTCACGCACGTGGGAGACAACGGCCTCGCGCTGGTGATGAAGATCGCCACCAATCTCAGCCTGGTGGTGCAGATGCTGGCATTCTCCGAAGGCGTCCTTTTAGCCGAAAAAAGTGGCATTTCGCGCGAGACCGCCGTCGACGTGCTCACCCATAGCGTCATCGCCTCCCCCATGGTTCAATATCGCGGCCCTTTCGTCTTAAACATGCCGGATGAGGCGTGGTTCAATGTAAACATGATGCAGAAGGACATGCTGCTGGCGTTCGAGCTCGGCCGGCAGGTGAACGTGCCGCTTCCCACTTCCGCCGCCGCGAACGAGTATCTGACCACCGCCCGCGCGATGGGGCTTCAGGAGAAAGATTTCGCGATCGTCTTCGAAGTGCTGGCGCGGATGTCAGGGGTTTCGAAATGACCACCGAGCTTGAACGAGCCCTGCGCATGTACCGGCGCATGGTTGCAATTCGCCTGTTTGAAGAGCGCGTCAACGATCTCTACACGCGCGCTCTGATGCCCGGTCTTGCGCATCTGTATCTCGGCGAGGAAGGCGTCGCCGTCGGCGTTTGCGAGGCCCTCACTAAGGACGATTACATCACCAGCACACATCGCGGCCATGGCCACTGTCTGGCCAAGGGTGCCGCGCCGGATCGCATGTTCGCTGAGCTGCTGGGCAAGGAGGCCGGCTATTGCAAGGGCAAGGGCGGCTCCATGCACATCGCCGATCCCGACACCGGCAATCTTGGAGCCAACGCCATTGTCGCAGGCAGCGCCGGCATCGCCACCGGCGCGGCGTTCTCGGCCAAGCGTCTGGGCTCGGGGCAGGTCGCGGTATGCTTTTTCGGCGAAGGCGCGCTGGGGCAAGGAGTTCTCTACGAAGTAATGAACATGGCCGCGCTGTGGAAGTTCCCCGTGATCTACGTCTGCGAAAACAACATGTACAACGAGTACACCCACTTCTCCGAGACCATGGCGGGCGACCCTCTTACGCGCGCCGCCGGATTCGGAGTCGCCGCCGAAAGCGTGGACGGCCAGGACGCCAGAGCCGTGTATGCGACCACCGCGAAGCTGGTGGAACGCGCCCGCCGCGGCGACGGCCCGGCGTTTCTGTGGGCCAACACGTATCGTTTCGCCGGTCATCACGTGGGCGACATCAGCCGCGAATATTACCGCACCAAGCAGGAAGAACAGCAATGGAAGACCGACCGCGATCCCATCCAGGTTCTCCGCGACTGGCTGATGGCGAGTGATGCCGTAAGCTCCTCGACGCTCGATCAAATCCACACCGAGGTTCAGGCCGAAATCGAGAAAGCCGTTCAATTCGCGGTCTCCACTCCCTATCCGGACGCCTCTAAAGTCACCGAGGACGTGTATGCCTGAAGCAGCCCTGTTTGAAACCAAGACGGCCGTCCGCGAGCTGACCCTGGGCGAGGCCGTGCGCGAAGCACTCGCCGAGGAAATGCGTCGCGACCCTCGCGTCTTCATCATGGGCGAGGACGTCGCCGAAGCCGGCACCGCCTTCAAAGTCTTGACCGGCCTGGTAAAGGAGTTCGGCCCCGAGCGCGTTCTCGACACACCCATCTCCGAAGCCGGATTCACTGGTATCGGCGTCGGCGCCGCCATGACCGGCCTGCGTCCCGTGGTCGATATCATGTTTGGCGATTTCGCCGGGCTGATCATGGACCAGATGGCCAACCAGGCCGCGAAAGTTCATTACATGTCCGGGGGGCGATGGAAAGTCCCCATGGTGCTGCGCACGACTCTGGGCGCCACCCGTCGCTCCGCCGCGCAGCATTCGCAATCCCTGCACGCCTGGTTCTGCCACATTCCCGGATTGAAAGTGGTGATGCCGAGCACTCCCTACGACGCCAAGGGTCTTCTCAAATCCGCCATCCGCGACGACAACCCCGTGGTCTTCTACGAAGACAAGATGATGTACAAGCTCAAGGGACCCGTTCCTGAACACGACTACACGATTCCCTTGGGCGTCGCTGACATCAAGCGCGCCGGCGAAGACGTCACCATCGTGGCCACCAGCAGCATGGTGCAGGTGGCTCTGGGCGCGGCCAAGCTGCTTGAGGAATACGATGTCAGCGCCGAAATCGTCGATCCGCGTACGCTGTGGCCTCTGGATGAGCAAACGCTCATCGAGTCGGCGAAGAAAACTTCCCGTGTCATCGTCGTCGATGAAGGATACGAGCGATACGGAGCCGCAGCCGAGCTGGTGGCCGTGATTCAAGCCGGAGCGTTTTACGATCTCGAAGCGCCCGTGAAACGCATGTGCGCCATGCACGTACCCATTCC
>Ga0070733_10000907_pt1 | contig 22818 bp, 10 predicted proteins | sample Coa_R1_9_FD_66450 | JGI IMG/M metagenome (GOLD analysis project Ga0070733, IMG submission 66450) | Surface soil microbial communities from Centralia Pennsylvania, which are recovering from an underground coalmine fire - Coalmine... | ecosystem: Environmental > Terrestrial > Soil > Unclassified ...
GGTGTGATCCCTCCGATAATTGCGCACTCCATTTGCCATTGACGAAAGATAACGCTCGTAAGCGGCGTCCACATCGGCGCCCGAACGATGGAAATAAATCGTACGGTAGTAGCTCCTTTTGTACGCGCCGAATGCCGAGTGGGCCAGCCATTTCCGGAGCGACGGCTTCACTGGCCAGAAAAACGGATTGATCGGGCAAATCGCCAGTACGGGGGCGGCGCCGTCCCAGCCGGCGTCGAGCAGCCTTTTACGGCCGAACTCCGGTGCCAGCGGTTCGAACGTCCACGCGGTGTCCGTGCCCAGTTCCGAGCGAATTCCAAGCTTGCCGAGAACCGCCTGCGATTCGGGGTTCCGCGTAATGATGAGAGAGTCGCGGCAGAACCGTTTGCACATTTTTTGCAGAAAGTGGTCCATGGCTCCGGCTTCGCCGCCATAGGCGATGCTCAGCTTGTTCTGCACAGCGGCGATACCCAGCGCGCCAATCATCATATTCGCGAGGGCGTTGGCAAACTTGCTTTTGAACATTGAGCCTTCGCACGCGATCACGCCGTGCTGCTTCCGGATTTCCGACTGCAGAAACGGCGGGTAGACGTCCGGCAGATAGACCGGGCGGGCATTCTCGAAGTAACCCCGCGTGTGTTCAAAATTCTGAGACATGACGCTCAGTTCGACGTTGTCCGCTCCCAGAATCCGCCGAAGCTGCCGCACGATCTCCTGCACCCGCACATCCGATCCCGTGTTTCGCGTGCCGTTGTAGCCGGCCAGCAGAAGTTTCAGTTTCTCGCCGGGCTTCCAGGAATCGCCCCTGCCGAGCATCCAGTGGAGTTTGTTCAGCTCGACCAGGCCACCGACCCAAATTTCAAGAAGGAAATCGGCGTCGAGCATCAGCGTGGATCCTGAGCCGCGGCGCGAGCGGGCCAGCCGAGATAGGGGTACGTGAAATTGTTTTCGCGGCTGAAGCGCAGCAAAGGATAGCAGTACTGCGAGAAGCCGGCCGGCCGCCGGCCCATCTCGCTAACGGCGCGGCTGTTGTCGAATACCGTGTTCCAGATCAGGTAGGGCAGGAAGACTTTCAGCAACTTCGCGAGCCCGCCGACTTTGCCCGCCCGTCCTGCAAGCGCATTCACGATTTTCGACGACGGCGCTTCCAGGCGCGGCGCAAAAACGGGGGGACGCCTTCCTTGCGCTTTCGCCAGCGCATCGGTCAACTCGGCAAACGTCTCGGAGTCTCCTCCGGAGGAAAGGTGATACGTGTCGTGCTCCGGATTCGGCTTCTGGTGCAAAGTTGCGATCGCATCGGCCACGAAGTCCACCGGCACGATATCGATTTTGTCCGTGGGCCGAAAGGGCAGCAGGGGCAGTCCCGCCAGAAAAACGAACGCGCGGACCATCTCGAATTGGTTGGTTTCCGGGCGCCGACTGTCCCCTAGAACGATACTGGGACGAAATATCGTGAACGGAATTCCGGAGAGCAATTCGCGGATCATGTGCTCGCAGAACTTCTTGGTTCGGGCGTACGGGTCGTAATCTGAAAGGTTCCAGTCGATCGCCGAGTCTTCCCGAATCACTTCGTCCGCGCGCCGGCCCGCCACCGCAACCGTGCTGACGTGACTGAACCGCCGCAGCCCATGATGATCGCGGGCCTGGGTGGCAAGTTGAATCACCTCAAGCGTGCCGCGCAAATTGACGTTCAGACAGCTTTTCTCGGATTTGCGATTGAGCGAGGCCGCGCAATGAATCACCGAGTCCGTCGTTTGAACCAGCCGCGCGTACTCGTCGTCTCCCACTCCGAATTTCGGGCTCGTGATATCGCCAAGGAAAATGCGGATGCGCGACTGAAGGAAGCCCTCGAATTGGTCGAAGTCCACGTGCAACTGGAGGGAGCGCCACAGCCGCTCCCGCGCTTCCTGAAGGTTGCGCGCGCGCACAAGAAGATTGAGCGGATCGGAATGATCCGCGAGCAGATTTGCGGTAACGTGGGCGCCGATATAGCCGGTCGAACCCGTCAGGAAGATAGGCACGATTTCTCGACGTTAACCCGCCTGGCTCGAAGCGCTTTCCGTTCCAATCGCAACACTCTCCGTCCGAATCGCTAGGGGCACACTTCTGCGCGGACGCGTCTCCGGCTGGCGGCCTTCGAGGAGAGGATAGCACCACTTGCGCAGGGCCGGAATGTGGACGTTGATCCAGTAATTCCACCAATCGAGCGACCGCACGTCGTAGCCGAAGTCCGCGCGCTCTTCGGGAGCTAGCGCGGCGCTGAGCCGCTCGATGTTGGCCGCCTCGAAGACGTGGTCGTTGAGCAGAATGAACGGTTCGAACAGCTCGATCAGTTTGATCACCTTATCCAGTTCCCGCTCGCGCCGCGCAAGAGGCGGACGGATGAACGGAATCCCCTGCACGCTGCGGTTGATCGCCTGCACCACCACTTTTTGGGCCGGAGCGGAAAGCTTCTCGTAGCGCGACTTGGATACGGGGATTGCGTCGAATTTCGCGCGGACGCGATGCTGAAAATTGCTCTGGGCGCGATAAAACTTGCGATGGCCGAGGCCTGTGAGTTCGATCGAGCGGCGCATGTCGCAGGGATTCGTCACGGAGCTGGCCATCTGGTACACGCTCGCATGCCGTCGCGAAGCGAGCGCCCCGGCAATCAGAGTCATGCCCCGGCAAAGAAGGTCAACCGGAATCAGGTCGAGACATTTCGCTTCGTTCGTTGGAAGTTGGCGGAAGAAGGTCCCCAGCAGATACGAAAGCGACGCCGATGTATTGACGCCCTCATTCCATCCGCGAAATGGTTCGTCGACCGACGATTCCACGATGGCCGGCCGCACGACGGCGATGGCCGCGCGCGGGTTGGCATCGAGAAAATTTCGAATCAGGGACTCGGAGAGACTTTTCGTGAACGTGTACGTGTTGGGCCACCCGAGCTCACCGGCGCGCTCCATGCCGGCGTTGGTGAGGGTCTGGCGAACCCAACGGAGACGGTTCTTTCGGATCTGGTTGTCGAGCGCAGAGCCTTGCAGGCCCTTTGCGGCATGCTCCTTGCCCAGTGCCGCACGGCGGAGTTCTTCTCCGACCTCGTCCGTTTCAGCGCGCGATTCCGTCTGGCGAACGAGCGCCTCCAGCGACCGCCATTCTGTTTCGGCATCGAAGCCGGGTACGGCGCGCGGCGTGTAGTTTCTTGCGAGCTCTTCGAGAATGCGCCCGTCGCGGCGCCCCGCCACATAGCAGGTCGAGAGGTGCAAAAGCGCGGCGTGATCGCACTCCCGAAGAAAGTCCAAAAGATGCGCGGTGGCGCGGACATTTGTCGCTAGAGCGTCGCGTAGGTCCGGATTGAAATCTGTCAGACCACCACTGTTGATGATCACATCCACATCGCGAGCCAATGATCGACGCACATCCGCGCGCACGCCGAGTCCTGCCTGGGTCACATCTCCTTCGATCGTCTCGATTCGTTCGCGTAGAAAGTTCGCAAAATTCGGCCCGTGCTTTTCTGCCAGAGGTTCGAAAACCGGCGATTCCTCGACGAGGCGTTGAAAGCGTTCGAGCGCGGTCCGCGAGCGCTGTGGCCGAATCAGCAGATAGACCTTGCCGACTTCCGGAAGATCTCCGAGCAGGTTCGCAAGCCACACTTTGCCAATGAAACCAGTCGCGCCGATAAAAAGAACGGTTTTGCCCCGCAGCGATTCACGGACTGAAAACGGTTCCAGCGACCGATGCGAATTGAAGTGGACAACCGGCACATGAACGGGACTGGAGCGGCGGCCGGCCGGTTGGATTGCCCGATCCAGTGACCCAGGGTTTTTTTGAAATCGGAGGTCGGTGATCAGCTTCGCGCGCGGACGCCTGCCGTCTGGCGCGTTCTCTGAGAGTCGCGCAAAGGGCCCGCGCGGACGAATCACGGGCTTAAGGAGCCGCCCGGTCGCGATGCCATCCCGGAAATCGAGCCGGTTGCAGAGGATCTCGCCGACGCCCAGATAACTCGCAAGGGGGCGCATGACGTGGTCGAGTCCTTGGCTGACCAGTACGACGCGCCCGCCGGACGCCATCGCCTCTTTGAGCTTTTCGTGGCCGCTCCGTTTCAGGCGCGGCTTCAGCTCGTATTCGAAATATTCCTCTCCAAGAAGGTCCAGTCGGTCGCGGCTGACGCCACGCAGCACCATGTGCAGCAAGCGAGTGGCGAAGGCACGATTCGTCAGGTAAAACAACGGGCGCCCCAGCGCGAGCGCTCCCATAACGCTGCGGCGCGCCCAGCGCTCGAGAAAGGTTTGCGCGTTCCAGCTGAAGAAGGCGACGGGCCTGACGGCCGTGAGGTTGAGCAGGCTTCCCTCGACACGCCAGAAGACAGGATCGCGCCTGGAAACAGCTGTTCCGAACGCTTCGCCCGTTTCCGCTGAGCCGGATTCAATCGTATGAGAACGTGTCATCTTGATTGCACGAGAAAATACGCATCTTCAAAATACTTAGCATGCCGAGTGCATTCGATCAAGCAGCCAGTCTGCCGAGTCAGTGCCGCGCCGAATCTTGGTACCGGAAGAGATACACCGGCCCCGCGGGACCGGCGACGCCGCGCGTATTATATTCGAGTTGCCACCGCAAATGGCGGTCGTCGGCCGGGTAAGCGACTCCGCTCGGGTACGGGTATGGAATGAGGGTATGGAACGGGAGCGGCGCCACCGTATCGCCATGGGCCGCATAGAAATCCATGTCCTTCGCGAACCCGTTCGCATAGAAAAAGTAATCGCGCGCCCAGCCTGGCGCGAGAGATGGCAGACGCGTCGCGTCGAAACTAACAGCGACTTCGTCCCCTGAACCGAAGATGACGTATTCATCATCCGCCGCGCTCACCAGCGGGGTGACCTCGCCGTACCGCGTGTAATTTCCGATTTGACGCGTGTAGGGCCCTGTGGAACTGATGTCTCCGTAAATGTAGCGGATGTCGTTAATCGGATCGTCGTTCTTCGGATTACCTTCCACCACGCGCGGATAACCGCGGAAATCGAGCGACGCGTCGGCAAGAGGGATCTCAGTCGTTCGAAATGGCAAGTCAGCGCTTGAATTGTCGATCCGAATCCGATCCCAATAAATCTTCAGGTTCGTGGTGATGCGGATTCGGCGCGTGCCCGGAGGCAGCTTACCCGTCAGGTCAGCGACCATCGTCCGCGCGAGTCCCGCCGGGAATCCCATGTCATCCACAACGCGCACCCATTTTCCGGAAGGCCCCAGCGCTTCGACGTACGGCGCGATCGGCGTAACGCCCGCCTGCCATGCGGCGTACATCGAGTTCGCGGTGAAATAGTCGGTGAAACCGTCCATCAGCAATCGCAGCGGCTTCGAGGAATCCCACGGTCCGAGGTCGAGCGTGAGCGAGTGCATTCCCGCGAATCCCTGATACGGCGCCTGGGGAAAATCAGTGACATACCTGCGATCCCTATGCGCGAGAAGCGGTAGAACGCTCCGCCCGCTGCCGTCCCATGCCCCCGCCGGCAGACGCGCATTCTTGCTGACAATCACTTTGAACTTCGGGAACGGAGGATTGCTGGCGAAGCGTTCGTTGGGCCAGACCTCCACGCCCGCCGGATGATCGACGGCAAGCAATCGCACCTGGTCCAGGTAGTCGAGCTCCTCCATCGGCTCCAGCATGCGGAACAAAATCCGGCCATTCTGTGGGGCGACGTCCGCACCCGGAACCTTGAAGTACTCGTCGGGATCGGGAACGTCGCGTTCGTGCGGCCCGATCCAATGTCCGACGATTCCAGGACCGATCATGTCCGCGAGAAACTCGAATTGCCTCCCATTCCAAACGAACACGATTGGACAAGAGCTTCCACGCCGGTCGATTTCGGCGATCTCGCGTCGCTTTCCCGCCGCGACCTGCAATTCGTCTTGCGGGACTCCTGTTGGCCAAAGGAGACGCACGACGTCTGGCGCAGCTTCCGTTCCCAGGCCCGTCAGAATGTCCGTTGGACCCTGGCCGAGATAACCGGACGCTCCGGGAACTTCAAATTTTTGCCGTAGTGCGCCCGCAATCACGTTCACCTTGGTGCCAATCCCGCTCTTGTTGTCGTGCTGCCCCTCAAGCGCGATTTGAACCCAGTTGTACTTGTTTCCGCCCTCGTTTCTCAGCAGGAGAGGAGGAAGCCGGTTCTGAGTGATCAGCAGATCGCGCGCACCGTTTCCGTCGAAGTCGCAGGTGATCACCGACCTCGGATCGTGCAGCACAATCTTGCTGAGCCCCGTTTCTTCGGTAACGTCGCGGAATCCGGCCGGCCCCTCATTGCGAAGCAGGATAATGTGGCCGGCGCCGTCGAACCCTTCGCCCACCGCAACAAGATCGATCCAGCCGTCGTTGTCGTAGTCGATCGGCGCGATTCCCCAGCCGCGCATCCAGACGATGTCCGGCAGTTTCACGCGGCGGAACGATTTGCCTTCCACGTTCTGCCACAGACTCAGGCCTGGCGGCGCCCAGTGAGTGAACGCCAGGTCCATCCAGCCGTCCTTGTTGAAATCGAATGCCACCGCGCCGGCGGCGGAAGCGGGCATCGCGGTGGACCAAGGCTGTATGGAATGGAATTCGCCCTCGCGCGGATTGAGATAAATCGAGGGTTCGTGCAGATTTGTCACGACAAAATCGATCGCCCGGTCGTTATTGATGTCGCTTCCGATCGCGCTCACGGACGCGGCGGTTCCGGCGAGGCCTGCCTCTTTGGTCCAGTCCGTAAATTTGCTGTTTCCGTCGTTCCGCCAGAGGACGTTCCCCGGTGGCGGCAGGTTCGCCGGAAAAGAAAACGGTTGGTCCGGATGCGCAAGCGGAAGATCGTTGAACCGCGTCACGTACAGATCAAGATCGCCGTCATGATCGTAATCGATGAAGGTCATTCCCAGGATGAGGCCGTCGGTGCTGATTCCAGACGCGTCGGTGACATCCTTGAACGTGCCGTTGCCTTCGTTGTGGAAAAGGTGAACGCGGCGATTGATGGCCACGGCCAGATCAGGATGGCCATCGTTGTCGTAGTCTCCGACGGCGCAGCTCGTGCCTTCGCCATACAGGTCGAGCTTCGCCTCTTGCGTTACGTTCTCGAATCTCCCGTTGCCGAGATTTCGATACAAGCCTGCAAAGCCGTTTCCATTTGCGTTGACGAGAAAGATGTCCGGCTTGCCATCGCCGTCGTAGTCGATGACGCACGCGCCGCTGCCGAGAAACCCGGCAAGCGACGGCTCTGCGGATGGCGCGGCCGCTGGCTCCGCCGATTCTCGCTTGGACTGTTCTTCTTTTTTTGCGACGCGCGACTCAGCCGCCGAGCGCTCTGTTGGAAGGCCCGAGGCCCCGGTCACATTCACAAAATGAACCGGCACCGCAGGCGGAACAGGCTCCGGTGCCGGAACCATTTCCTCCGCGAGCGAGTACTTCCCCTGATCTCCGTATGTAAAGCTGATCGGCGTCCCCAGTTTTTCGGCGTTCATCTGTTGAAAACGCGCCAGGTGAACCTTCGCTTCATCTTTATGGCCCGACCGAAGCAGCGCCTGCGCCAGACCAAACTCCGCAGACAGATGGAACGGATTCAATCGCAGAGCGGCTTCAAACTCTGGGATGGCTTTTGCGTATTGCTGCTGCTCCGAGTGCAAGAGACCCAGGAAATAGTGCGTATCAGGGTCTGTGGGATCGATCTGGTCGACCTTCTGAAGATCGGTAATCGCCGCATCCGACTTCCCTTCCGCCTTGTCGATCAGGCCGAGATTGAACCAGGAACGCGGATTCGTCGGATCGAGCTCGGCGACCTTCGAGAGAACGCGGCGCGCGTCGTCGTAGCGCTGCATATTGAAGAACGCGACACCCATATTCATGCACGGCACATTGGACTGTGCATCCAGAACGCAAGCTCGCTGAAAATGGCCGAGGGCATCTGAAAACTGCTGGCGGTTCATCAGCGCGATTCCGATCGCGTTCTCTCGCGCCGCCTCAACGTGAAAATCAACCGCTTGTGGCGCGGACGTTTCCGCTGGAGTCTTCCGCGGAGCGGGACGGCGCTTCTTCTGACCTGCGCCCACCATGGCGCAAAGCAGAATGATCGCCGGTAGGCCAAACCGGATCAGCCGGCTCATGCTAGCCAGCTCCATTCGTTTTTGACGGAAATCTCATTCAGCAGAGGAGCGCTTCTTGCTCACGAATCGAACACCGAGCGCCGGCTCGGCGCGACAAACGGAAAACTCCTCAGGCCACCAGCGCTCGCCGGACGCGTTGCATTTTACCGTTTCGCGAACGGTTTGGCAGCAACAATGCCCTGGCCTTCTTTGACCGTTATGATCTGGTCCGCCACCACATTTGAGAGGTGATCGGTTTGCCCGCTGGGCCAGCGGATTTCGATTCCGTCGGCTTTTGCGTGGGAGGCCAAACCAAAGGTAAGAACCAATTCGCTCGAAGAAAGGTAGCTGGATCCGCTCGACAGCGTTCGGGTTTCCCTGTCCGTCCCCGCCGTGACGGTCACTGCGGCTCCGATGCCGTCGCGGTTCGATTTAGTTCCCACCAGCTTGATCCGCAACCCGTGATTCGTGACGCCGCGATTCAGGAAGAGCGCGGCGGGACCCCCGTTCGATGTGATCACGATATCGGGAGCTCCATCGTTGTTGATATCGCCGTACGCGGCGCCGCGGCCGACGCGGGGTTCGTCGAATGATTTGCCCATGGCGCTCGCCACGTCCTCGAACCGATGCCCATCCAGATTGCGGAACAGGTGCGGCGGCTCGGCATAGTGCACGCGCTGCGCCACGCGTTCGATCTGCGGATCGATGTGGCCGTCAACCACATACATATCGAGCCAGCCATCCAGGTCGTAATCGAAAAAGAAGCAGCCGAAGCCAAGCGTCAGCAGGCTGTCGCGTCCCACAGCCGTTTGGGGCGCCTCATCGACGAACAGACCATTCTTCTCGTTGTGATAAAGCGCCATCATTTGATTGGAGAAATTCGTGATCACCAGGCTTGGATAGCCGGAACGGTCAAAGTCTGCCGCGTCGATCCCCATCCCGGCGCGCGCCACCCCGTCTTCGCTGAAACCGATGCCCGCCGGGACGCCTTTTTCCGTGAACGTTCCATTCCGATTGTTGATGTAAAGCTTGTTCGGCTGCGTGTCGTTGCTGATGGCGATATCCGGCCAGCCGTCGCGATTCGCGTCGAAAACGGCGATGCCGAGGCTCTTTGAAGTTGCGTCGTCGAGCCCCGCCTTCTTCGTGACGTCCGTAAATGTGCCGTCTCCGTTGTTGTGCCAGAGGCGAATCGACGTGCCGTGATACGACTCGGGCGTGCAGTACGATTTCGTCTTCCCATCCATCGTGCAGAACAGATCTTTTTCGGGCGACCACTGGACGTAATTCGCCACCAGCAGATCAAGCCGGCCATCGCGGTCGTAATCGACCCATGCCGCCCCTGTGCTAAGGTCGTTCGTTCCCCACAAGCCCGCCTTCTTCGTGACATCGGTGAAGGTTCCGTTGCCGTTGTTGTGGAACAAATGATTCTGCCCGTAGCCGGTGACGAAGAGATCGTCGTAGCCGTCGTTGTCGTAATCGCCGACGGCAACGCCCATCCCGTACATGGAAACGGCCAGTCCGGCCTGCTTCGTCACGTCTGTGAACGTGCCATTGTGATTGTTGCGATAGAGCGCGAGCGTCGTTGCGCCATGAACGTGATGGCCCGGCCAGTCCTGGCCATTCACAAAAAAAATGTCCTGCCAGCCGTCGTTGTTGTAGTCGATGAATCCGACTCCGGGCCCCATCGTTTCGGGCAGCCATTTACGGCCAAAGGCGCCGTTGTTATGGACGAAATGAATGCCCGCCGCGCGCGTGACGTCCTCGAAATGGATCCCACTTTCGGCCGCAGCAGGCTTGGGAGATCGCCGCGCGCTGGGCCATCTTGCTGCGACTGCCGAAGCGAGGCATGCAAACGAAACCGCGGCTGAAAGCAGTGCGACGAACAGCCGGCTTCGAGACCGGCCGCTCATTGGCCGCCGCTCCTAGTAAATTTGCGCCCATATCCACGCTGCCGGGAGAGTTCTTCCGCGCTTTGCCCGTTCTCCGCCGGCTTGGATAGAAAGTCTGCAATGATCCCGGAATCGTGCTCGTGAATGCTCTGTCGTTCTAAATTGTCATACGGGTGCGCTTGCCGATACGGCCCCGTAAGAGTCTCAGACGCCTCGTCCGCCTTGAATCGCAGATAGCGCGTCTCGAATGCCTTCGACTTCGCCTGGTTCCCCATGCCCGTGTAACAAAGCATCAGGTTGTAATTCGCCTCGAGATCTTCCGGATCGATCGACAGCGTATGCTCGAATTGCGAAGTGGCCTCCGCGTACTTGTGTTGAAGGAACAGCACGCGCCCCATATCGTCGCTGACCACGCGGTCCTCCGGATACTGCTTGGCCGCCACTCGAAGATGTGCAAGGGCGCCGTCATAGTCTCCCTGCTCCATTAGTACGCGCGCGTAGAAGTAATTTGCGCGCGCCAGTCGTGGCGCGATATTCAGCGCTTTTTCGAGCATCTGCTTGGCCCCGGAAATATCGCCTTCCAGCACTCGAGCCCGGCCCACGTTCACCCAGCCGTCCGGGTTCGAAGGATTCTTCTCCGTAATCTCCTGAAACGCGCCTTCGGCGCCCTTCAAATCGCCTTGCAGCAGAAGCCCGATTCCATAGTCATTCCAGCGTTGCCATTCACTTCCACGGAACGCCGTTTTCGCTCTCGGTTCGGGAGCGTTGGGGGGCAACACGTCCAGATCCACCGCGTTCTGCGCCATCGTCACGATTGGCAGATTCGGAATCGCCTTGATCTTTCCGGAGACATCCGACAGATCGCCGCTATACGTCATCTTCCGATCGTCATACCCGGGCGCTACGTCGTTCGGATGCGTGTCGTGCAGCACGCCCGCAAACGCGAATTGCGTGTTGATCCAGGAAAATTTCCGGTAATTCAGCTTGGCCACGAGATGCAATCGCCCCTTTTCGTTCCTCGGAACCAGGAGGCGGTAATGAACCGTGTCCGCCGCTCCCGGCGGAATCAGGTGCACGTAAACGGTCGCCCGTTCCGCCCATGCATTTCGCCGCGTGATCGGATTCCCATGCGCGTCAATCAGCAACGACCGGTAAAAATGGGCGCTCGGATCGACCGGCCCGCGCCCGCCGTCTTCCACGCCGCCGCTCCAGAAAACCACTCGGCCCTGGTCGTCCGTCGCTTTCAGTTCCAGCCAGCAGTCGAACGCATCCACCGTGCCGCCCGGGAAGAAGTGCCCTACTGTCAGCGTGCGCACCACCACATCCACGCGAACGGTGTCGCCTGCGCGAACCGCGGCGTTCACCAGGTTGAGTGGCGCCGTCACGGGCTGCGGTGGCAGCGTCGGAACGGGCGTCGAAGGTGTCGGCATCTCCGTTTCCTCGCCCACCGCGAATGTGGTCTCGATTTGGGGCTGCTGTGGCTGCATTTCCGTGCGGCCCTTCGCCAAAGGCCTGTCCGGCGAGATGGCAAAAATATCCACGCGCACCTTGCCGTCCTTCAGGAAACTCTCCACGTCATTCAGCTGCTTCTCGTCCTTATTCGCATACGGAACTGCCGTATTTGCGGCGACGAATCGATGATTATGGATGAAGCCGTTGACGTTGCCTGCATCGTGCGATTCCGTCAGCGGCATATGACAGTCCTCGCAGCTCTGGGGCTTCGGCGGGTAATAGAACGAACGCGCCCCAAGGCCCGAGACGCCGCTCGCCTGCCAGTTGTCGTAATCGTCGAACCCGCGCACCCACCGGTAGTGGTTCACCGGAACGTCCAAATGCACCTTGTGGCAAACGGAACAGAACTCCGCCGTTTGTGTGCGCATAAACGGCTTGAGGAAAGTCCTGCGGTGCGGTTCCGGATCTTCTTCGATCATGAAATCGATGAACCGCCGCAGATACGGATTCTTCGTCGCCACCAGCTTGCTCAACGCAGGATATTGCAGAACGTAGTCGCCGTTTCCCATCGTGCTCTTGATCATGCGAAACGAGTGGCAGACCATGCAGCCGATCCCGGCCTGCGCGGCCGGCGTGTGGACGCGCGACGCGATCGGCGTATTGAAATTTCCCGGGAAGAAGAGCGCCGCGTCATGGCATCCCGCGCACCACTTCGATGGCCTCACGCCGACGGTGTCCTGCATGTAGACGATCGCCTGCCGGTACCATTGGTTGTTGAACGAGGAGAAGTGGTGCATCGAGCTTTCCCACTCGCGGTAGATATCCGCGTGGCAGCGTTCGCACGCTTGCGAGTCCATGAAAAAATCCTGCGGCACCGTCTTTCCCGTAAGGGTCTCTCCCGAACTCGGAAAGAATTGGCTCGTCGGGCCGGCGCCCTCCTGGTCCATGCTCGCCGGCGCGATTTGTGGGTTGCGAATCACGTAGGCTCGCTGCCAGGGAACCGTCCGCACCCACCAGGCCCCCGCAGCGATTCCAGCCGCTGCCGCCAGACAAAGCCCCAGCCGCAGCGCCGATTTCGCGCCACTCTCCGCCAGCCATCCCCGTTGTCCCGCAACCACGAACGCCAGGATCGCGCACGCAAGAATGCTGACAAGAATATGGGAGTCGAGGAGAGACCACTCTTGGCGGCGCGCGCCCGTGTAGATAATCGCCGCTCCGAGCGATCCTCCGACCAGAAGAATGATCCAGCCGATGCGCTCCGCGATCGACCCTTGCCGCATCAGCCGCAGAAGGTACGGGATCGCCATCAAAAGGAGCGCGACGCCGAGCAGCAGGTGCAGCAGGACGGTCCCCTCATAAAGGATCGTCGGCGTCGGCCAGCTGTAGAGAATGAGAGCGGAAATCGCCAGAGCCGCCGTCAGATACCCAAGAAGTCTTCGCAAAGTCGGGCCCTCACTACTGCAAAAGGCATCCCAGCGCTCGCCGGACTCCAGAGCTCCACTCCTCGAGCCACTGCCGGCTTGGCTGCCCCACGGGGTTGCAATCCGCTTAAAACTATCACTTTCTGAGCGAGGAATCGAAACGACAAGCGACTGCCGGCACCCCGGATCCACCCCGAAGCGTGACCACGATCACACCCGCGGCACCCTCGGTCAATAGTAGATTTCTATTAGTCAGTCTCGGATCGGGATCCCGAAGGCGCTTCTCGACGGCGGCTCGTGAAGCCGGCATTGAGCCCTGGTGACATGCCCTAAATCTCGTCTTCCGGGCTCCCGTTTTCGCTTTCGCTCGGTCCCGGTGATCGCTGTTTGCCGCCCTCAGAAGGACAGGCGCGCGCTGAGCTGCATCTGCCGCCCCGGCGTCATGGTCATCGTGTCGGTACCGAACTGCGGCTCGTTCACGTATCGGTTGGGAGTGCCGAGATTGACTTGGTTCAGCGAATTGAAGGCTTCGCCCCGGATCTGAAGCCCCAGCTTTTCGCTGACGCGGAACTCGCGCGCCAGCGAAACGTCCAGAGTCTGAAGGCTTGGGCCGTACAGGGAATTTCGCCCCGCGTTACCAAATGTGTAGGCGGGGGGCGCAGCGAACGCGGCGGGATTGAACCATTCTGCCGAAGAATGCGTCCCCGGGCCATAGATCGGCTGACCGGTGTAGTTCGCGCGAATCGGATTTTCGCCAAGGATCGTGCCGGCATTGGCGGTATCTCCGAAAACGGAAATCGTGAACGGCATTCCCGTCTCGAACTGGTAGATCGTCGCGAATTGCCAATTCTGCGTCAGCATCCTCACCCAGTCTATGCGGCGATAGGCGGGGATGTCGTATACGCTGCTGATGGCGATGCGATGGCGAACGTCGCACGCGGGCCCTTTCTCCGCCGCCAAATCAAAACTGTTCTGCGGAAGCACCGACTCGTCCATCGGCGAGCGGAAATCGGGCGCGGTTGCCAGGTACTTGGAGAACGTGTAATTCGCAAGCAGGCTGAGTCCGTTTGAGTAGCGCCGCCTCAGGTTCACGTACCCGGCGTCATACCAGCTCTTCGCCGTGTTTTGCAAAAGATTGATGGCGGGTGCCGTCAGTGTCCCGCCTCCAACCACTGTATCTTTGCTCGGGAACACCGTGTTCGGGACGAAACTGACCGCCTGAATCGGACGGCGCGGTCCGATCGGGCCCGGGCCCGGAGGCGCGTTGTTGATCAGATCGGCTTGCTGCAAGTGGAAGCCTCGCGACCCGATATATCCGACCTCGACGGTCGTGTCCTGGCCAAGGCTTTTCCCGATATGCGCATTCCACTGCTGGACGTATTCCGCCGGGGCGTGAGGATCGAAAGCCGTAAAGCTCACCGGCGTCCCGCCGAGCGACGCCGGCCCAAGCACCGGCGGGGCGAAATTGAATCCGATGGCGTTCGCCGCTGAGGACACGTCGTAGTTGTTGTTCTGTATCGTCTCTGGAAACACATTGGGCACGTTGTGGCGCTGGTTGCACCACGTATTCTGATCCACCGGCGTGTAGAAGATGCCGTACGCGGCGTGAAACACCAGACCAAAGCCCGGAATGTTTTTGGCGATACCGATCCGTGGCGCAAAGTTGTGCGTGTTTGAGTACATCAAGCCGCTTGGATAGCCATTTTGCCCACCGATGAAAATCGACGGGACACCATTGTCGAAAATCACGTTCGAATTCGTGTAATCGCGGTCCCACAGCGGGCTTTCAAATTCGTAGCGCAGACCCACATTCAGAGTCGTCGTAGGCGTCACCTGCCAGCTGTCCTCCGCGAAAGCGTCGACGCCCCAGTTGCGCAGGTTCATCTGCGGGATTCCGGCTTGCGCTTGTTTCGCAACCGGAAGGCCCAAGAGGAAGCTGGCCAGCGCCACGCCGGTCCCGTCATTTGCGCCCGTCTCGCTCGTGTAACCCGGTGTGAATTGATAGTAGCCGCGGTTCTCGAAAAATCCCCACATCGGCCAGATAAACCGCCGGTAGCTGCCGCCGAACTTCAGCCCATGGCGCCCCTTTTGCCACGCGAAAGCGTCCCGCAACTCGCCGACCGTGTCCCAAGCGTGCATCGGCGTCGCCGCATAAGTGTCGCCCATTCCCGTATAGCCTTGAACGGCGAACCACGGCGCACCCCATGCTCCCTTGCCGCCGTAGCCGACGCCGGTGATGCCAAGCTGGCTAACGATGTCGTTCACGTTGTCATTCTGTGATGTGTGATTCATTGAAAGCCGCGAAAGCGCGATCGAAACCGTGTTCAGCTTCGTGCTCGAGAAAATGTGATTCCATGAGCCCACCGACTGCTGCGACAGGTTGTCGAAATTCGTCCCGAATCCCGGCAGATTCTGCGCCGTGGTGTTCATCATGCTGCTCGTCGGTGTGAAGCCGTTTTCCGAGCCCAGTGAAACACGCCCGAAAAGCGTGTCCTGGTTGCTGAAGATGTGATCGATGCGCAGGGTGCCCTGGTCTGTGAAGTGCGTTTCATTCCGAGCGTCCAGATAGTTGTTCGAGTCCGGCCCCGATCCCATCATCATGTTCGGCATCGGTTCGTAGAGTTGCAGGAACGCCCAGGCTGCCGGATTGATCGGAGAGTTCGGGTTTATGGTGCAATTCGAAGGCGTCGGATTCGGATTCGTGCACAGCGCGGGGATTACGTTGCCGGGAAACTGCGGGCGCGGATTGGACACCGAGGGACTCTTGTTCGCTGTGGGATCGTAGACGTTGACGCCGCTCATGCTGAAGTCGCCGTTCATTTCGGCCTGCGTGGGCACGGTCAAAATCTGGGTGTCTGTCTGCGACAGCCGCAGGCCTTCATAGTTCGCAAAGAAGAACGTTTTCTTCCCGCCCAGCGGTCCTCCCAGCGATCCGCCAAAATTGTTTTGCACCAGGTGATTATTTCCCATGGAATCGAACGTTGTGGCATCCAGCGCCCCGTTGCGGAGGAATTCGTACACCGTAGCGTGAACCTGGCTTGTTCCGGAGCGTGTGGCCACATTAATCTCCCCTCCGCCTGCGCCTCCCATATCGGCCGTATAGCTGTTGGTCTCGACCTGAAACTCCTTCACTGCGTCGGGAGAGAGGGTCAAATTCTGCGCGTTGAACGTCGGATCCGTATTGGTCGAACCGTCGATGAGATAGAAATTCGCGTTTGGCCGTCCCCCTCCAATGCTCAGCGCGGAGTCTTGTCCGGGTCGCCAATACAGCGGGTTCACGTTTCCCTGCTGTGCGCCGAATCCCCGGTGCGTGCCCGGAACAGTCAGGACCAAATCCAGAAGCATGCGCCCGTTCAGAGGCAATTCCTGAATTGACTTCGGTTCCACAACTTCGCCGACGCTCGCATCCGTGGCCCGCAGAACATCCACACCTGCCGCAACTCGGATCTGCTGCGTCGCCCCGCTCAGCGCCAGCTGCACTTGAATCGCAAGCCTCTGGCCCACGTCTAGGTGAAGCGATTGCTTCACCGGCGCGAATCCCGCCGCCGATGTCGTCACCTCATAATCATCTGGTAGCAGTGCCGGCGCTTCGAAGATCCCGCTTTCATTCGTCGAAACGCGTCGAATCGATCCGGTGTCGACGGACTTGAATTCCACCGTAGCACCACGGATCGCTAGATGCTGTGGGTCTACGACGGTGCCCGTCACCACTGCGTAATTGCTCTGCCCTCTCGCCATCCAAGGCAAACCCAGAACACAGCACAGACACGCAAGAACCACCCTCCCCCGCATGAAAATCCCCCTTTTCGAAACGTCATCGCGAAGATCGTGATGCAAATCACACCCTGGTGTGCGGACGTTACGCGGCGCTGCACTTCCACGCAATAATTGGAAAATACTAGTCGCCGTTTGGTCCGACGCGGGTGGCTGGCCCTCGCGGGAACAGGGGGAGAATGCGCTCATGGTAGACTCCAACTCGCTGTCAGCCTTTCAGGAGGAGCCTTGAGCGAAGTGGTCCTCATGTCATTGTGCGAAATGGCGGACGCCATTCGGCAACACAAAATCTCGTCTCTCGATCTCGTCGAAGCCCACATCGCCCGCATCGAGCGCTTGAATCCCCGGCTCAACGCATACACGCACACCGATTTCGATCGTGCCCGCGCCGAAGCCAGGGCCGCCGACGCCGGCGTCCATAGCGCCGCCGGATCGAAGTCGCTCGGCTCGCTTCACGGCGTTCCTATGTCCATGAAAAGCTCGATCGACGTGGCCGGCTGGCCCTGCGAGTGCGGCAGCCTCCTGCGCCGAGACTACTTCGCGCCGACGGATGCGCCTCTCGTCGCCCGTTTGCGCGCGGCTGGCGCAATCATGCTCGGCAACACGAATGTCCCTGAATTTCTGATGGCCTGGGAAACGGACAACTCGCTTCATGGCCGCACGAACAACCCCTGGGATCCCGACCGGACGCCCGGCGGCTCGAGCGGCGGCGAAGCGGCCGCCATCGCTTCGGGTTGTTCGGCAGGCGGAATCGGCAGCGACGGCGGCGGCTCAATCCGGGTTCCTTCACACTTCAGTGGAATCTGTGGACTGAAGCCGACACCCGGTCGGGTGCCTTCGACCGGCCACTTCCCCGGCTCGGCCGGACCGTTCGCGCAACTCGGGGTCGTCGGGCCGATGGCGCGAACCGTGCGCGACGTCGAGCGCATTTTCCAGGTCGTCGCGGGCCCCGATCCCGGCGATCCGTGCTCCGCGCCCGTTCCCCTTCGGCACTCGAGCGATGCCGAAATCCGCAAACTGCGCGTCGGTTATTTCGCCGAGCATGTTCTCGCGCCTGTCACCTCCGAAACGGCTGCCGCAGTCCGCAAAGCAGCGGATGCATTGCGTTCGCAGGGATTCGAAGTTGTCGAATGGCTTCCGGAAAATCTCGACCGCGCCCAGAAGCTTTGGTTCAATCTCTTTTGTCGCGCTGGACAGATGGCCTTCTCGCCCATGCTCGAGGGCAACGACAACCGGATGAGCCCCATTCTGCGCCAGTTCCGCGATCGCATCGCGCTAGAGCCGCCACTCACCTCAACCGAACTGCTGGACACCTTGCTCGAACGCGACGTGCTCCGGGCGCGCTTCCTTGCCAAAATGGAGGAATTTCCGATTCTGCTCTGCCCTGTGGCCTCGATCCCCGCATTCCGCCACGGCGAGCGTGAATGGATGGTTCAAGGGCGCAAAGTCGAATATCTCGACGCGATGGCCTACTCGGCCTGGTTCAATCTCCTCGGCACTCCCGGAGCAGTCGTTCCGGTCAGCCCCTCTCCCGAGGGCTTGCCCATCGGAGTGCAGATCGTCGGCCGCCCGTGGGAAGAGGAAGCGACTCTCGCCGTCGCCGCAAAAATCGAGCAAGCCTCCGGCGGCTTCCACTGTCCCCCGATCTAGGTCCTGGAACTTCGCGCAACGATGATTGCGGCGCCCGAATCTTAGGATGCAAACTGCTTTTCCGTTTTGCGGCCTCCATTGGCGCTCCGAATCTTGTTTGGGGAATTGCCAAGACTCGGCTGCCCGCCGAATGCGTTCGCAGATTGGCGGAGGGGGATTATAATCAGTCTTAACTTGTGAAGCGGCGCGGACGGCAATCGCTTCGACCGAGAGCAAACGGATGGTTTGGGCGATCAGTGCGGCGATATTCCTCGGGACCGTGCTTCTCGTGTTTGTCGGCGCCCTCATCTGGTCGCGGCGCGCGGAGATTCGGGCGGCATTCAAAGAGCGGAGACGGGAACGCCGAATTGCGGCAGACGTTCCCCTGGAACTCTCGGGTGCCGACGAACCGTTCATCCATGAAACGGCATGCACTGAAAACATAAGCCGTCATGGTGCCCGCGTGTTGACTCGGACGCAATGGCGGCCGAAGGATCGAGCGCTCGTTGCTCTGCCCGGAACAATCGAACGTTCTCACGCTCGAATCGCTTACTGTGCCCCTCTATCGGCACATTCTTTCGCCGTGGGATTGAAATTCTCTTCTGCGGTTCCTGCGTGGGGATTGGATTCGGAACGGTCGGACCACCCGTTTGGGAAATAGAGTGAAGCGCTGGCTCCGCACGCGGCCCCGGAAGCAACCCCAGGACGCACCCTTGCGGAACCGGCAAAGCGACCCGGTGCCCGGCTGATCTGCTCGCAAAAGCCTACGTATAACGAAGCCAGCGGGCCAGTTCGGGGAGCGTGGGGCGCTTGCCGTACATCAGCACGCCGATGCGGTAGACTTTCGCGGAGGCGTAGATCGCGGCGACGGTGGTCGAGAAGAGGAGGACGATCGATAGACCGATTTGCCAGAATGCGGGCGTTTGCAGCGAGATGCGCAGCGGCATCAGTACAGGCGCAAAAAACGGAATTTCCGAAAGCACGATCGACATGGTCGAGGAAGGGTCGCTCAGAACCAGGCTGTAGATGCACATCGTGAAAACGAGCGGAGCCATGGCCAGCCACTGCAATTGCTGCGCGTCGTGCTCACTCGAGCAGGCCGCACCGATTGCGGCGAACATCGCTGAATAGAGGAAGTAGCCGCCGACGAAGAAGATCACCGCGTAGGCGATCAGCGACGCCGGAATGTGAACGCCCGCGAAGGGCGAGTCCGGACCCATGGTTCCCGCCATGGCCGCGCCGTAAGACAAAAGCAGCAGCAGCGAAACGATCCAGATCAGCAGTTGCGTAAAAGCGGTCGCTGCCACACCAAGAATTTTCCCCGCCAGCAAATCAAACGGGCGCACGGACGAGATCAGCACCTCCATCGTCCGCGTCGTCTTTTCCTCGAGGACGGAACGCATCATGATGATGCCGTAGATCAGCAGCGACATGTAGAGCAGCAGCACGAGAGCGATAGCAATACCTACCGACTGGCCTTTCTCCACCGTCTCGCCGGATTTGGTGATCTTGATGAGTTCGAGATCCGCGCCGCGCGTGATGTCGCTGGCGTCGTCGACGTGGATGCCGCGCGCGTTCAAACGATTGAGAATGATCGCGTGATTCAGCGCAGCCGTAAGCGGCCCTTGCAGGGCGAAATCGCCCGGATTCCGAGTGTGCAACTGCACGGACTGATCCAGGTCCGCGGGAACAAGAAGGTAAGCGTCGAGTGAGCCCGAATTGATCTGGCTCCGCAGCTCATCCTGGACGCGATCGAGAGAGGGAGGCCGCTCGATCGTTTTTAACACCGTGAACTCGGGCTGGCCGTTTGGAAGCTTGGCGTCGAGGCCTTGAGCGATCGACGTCCCGAGGCCTCCGGCATTGTCCACAATCGCGAGCCGGAATGTGCGGCTCGGCTGATGGTTCACGAGAAACAGAATCATCAAGAAGAAGCCGATTCCCACCAGCGGCACAAGGATCGTCGTGATGACGAAGGCCTTCGTCTTAACGGCCGTCAAGTACTCGCGCTTGATGATCAGGCCGATGTTACGCATGGCCTGTTTTCTCGATGAAGATGTCGTTGAGCGAAGGCTCGAGCAATTCGAAACGATCGATGCGCGCACCAGCCTGCAAGGCGGCCTTCAGGATTTCCTGCGCGTCGGCGCCCGGCTTCAGCTTCGCCTCGACCCCGCTGCCGAACCGGTTGACGCTGGCGACGCCCGGATGGGCGAGAAACGTGTCAGGGCCGCTGAATTCAATGCGCACCGTGTTCTTGCCATACGACTGCTTGATCGCGCGCAGATCCCCGTCGAGAACTTTATGCCCCTTGTCGATCAGGCAAATGGAATCGCACATTCTCTCTACCTGCTCCATAAGGTGGGTGGAAAGGACGATTGTCGAGCCCCGGTCGCGCATTTCCAGCATGATGTCCTTCACCATCGCGGCGTTCACCGGATCCAGGCCGGAGAAAGGCTCGTCCAGAATCATTATTTTGGGCTGGTGCAGCGTGGCAGCGATGAATTGAACTTTCTGCTGCATGCCTTTCGAAAGGTCCCGCACTTTCCTGTCGGCCCAATCGCTCAGTTCCAGCCGCTTCAGCCATTCGTTCGCCCGCCTCTCGGCATCGGCCTGGGACAGGCCCCGCAGGGCCGCAAGGAAAACGATCACGGCGCGGACTTCCATCCGCGGGTAGAGGCCGCGCTCTTCCGGCAGGTAGCCGATGGACTGGCGCGTCTCTTGGCTGACGGGTTTTCCGAAAATGCAGATCTTGCCTTCGTCCGGGACGAGGATATTCATCACCATCCGGATCGTGCTGGTCTTTCCCGCTCCGTTGGGACCGAGCAGGCCAAGGATGGCCCCTTCGCGCACCCGCAGGCTGACGTCGGTGACGGCCGTGACACCGTCGTAGGATTTCGTCACGTTCTCCAGAGAAATCGCGTCCACGATCTTCCTTCTGGCCGGCTGGGCTCGGATCAGAAACTCTTGCCGACTAGATACGCGCGGTGGCAGCCCAAAATTTCGTGCGTGCCAAGAAACTGCAATTCCAGCGGAAAGTCAATAAGCAAGCTCATAAATGCAGTTTAGGGGGTCGGAGCTTTAGCTCCGCCAGCTTGCTGAAAAACGCCTTGTCTTCAGGAGCGAGTCTCTTCCACCACTCACAGCATTTTTGAGACAGCTTGTAGTCTCGGCTCCAAGAACCTCCGAATTCCCTCCGAATATCCTCCAACTCCCATTGGGTGCGGCGCTCTTTATGGCACAATCGTCAGGCACGTTTCTCGTGGAGGGGCGATCGTGAAATATCGGAGGCTCGGGCGGACCGCGATTCCCGTCAGCGACATTGGCTACGGGCTCTGGGGCATGAGCGGCTGGAGCGGCTCGGACGACCGCGAGTCCCTCGATTCGCTGCAGCTTGCCGTGGACCTGGGATGCAATTTCTTCGACACAGCCTGGGCCTATGGCAATGGCAAGAGCGACGGCCTGCTCGGTCAAATCATTGCCCGCAACAAGGACAAGCGTCTCTACGCCGCTTCGAAGATTCCGCCCATGAACGACCAGTGGCCCGCGCTGCCGAGCTACAAGTACAACGACGTTTTTCCCCCCGAACATGTTTTCAAGCACGCCCGGCTCATTCGCGAAAAACTCGGCGTGGACAAGATCGACGTCCTGCAATTTCACGTCTGGGACGACGGTTGGACGCAGGAACCCGAATTCCGCGAAACGGTCGAGAAGCTCAAAACGGACGGCTGGATCAACTCGTTCGGCCTCAGCCTCAATCGCTGGGAACCCGAGAACGGCCTCGAGGCTATCCGCACAGGCCTGGTCGACGTCGTCCAGGTGATTTACAACATTTTCGATCAGGCGCCCGAAGACAAACTGTTCCCTCTCTGCAAAGAGATGAACATCGGCGTGATCGCCCGCGTTCCGCTCGACGAAGGCAGTCTTAGCGGCAAATTCACGCCGGAAACGAAGTTTCCATCGAGCGACTGGCGTTCGAAGTACTTCAATGCGGAAAATCTGGCGAACACCCTCGCGCGCGTCGACGCCCTGAAGAAGGTCTTGCCCGACGGCATGACGCTGCCCGAGATGAGCCTGCGCTTTGTTCTGTCGAATCCCGCCGTCGGCACAACTATCATCGGCATGCGCAAGCCGGACCATGTAAAAGAAAACGTCGCCGCCAGCGATGCCGGCCCCCTCGATCCCGAACTGCTCCAAAAGCTGAAATCCCATCGCTGGGACCGCAAACCCCAACGCTGGTCCGATTAGCGCCCTGGTTGGCTGTAGTTTTTCTTCGAGCCTCACGACCTACTCAACATCGAGCGACGATCTCTTGCGGAACGGCCGCATACTACTATACTGATCGATCCGTATGTCGCTTCTCGGCCCGACGCAAAATCAACAACTAGTCGCCAAGCCAGGCCTCAACTGGAAGCGGGGCGCCATCGCGCTCGTGTTCGCAATCCTAGTCGTTGGGCTCGGGCATTTATATGACCGGCGTTGGCGGCTGGCGATTGCTTACGAACTCTTGTTCCCAGCACTACTCTCGCTGGGACGCGCAGCAATCTTGCACAACGTGTTTGCAGGCATCGCGATCC
>Ga0070733_10000908_pt1 | contig 22817 bp, 23 predicted proteins | sample Coa_R1_9_FD_66450 | JGI IMG/M metagenome (GOLD analysis project Ga0070733, IMG submission 66450) | Surface soil microbial communities from Centralia Pennsylvania, which are recovering from an underground coalmine fire - Coalmine... | ecosystem: Environmental > Terrestrial > Soil > Unclassified ...
TCACGTTCAACGGCTGTGCGGCGCCGTTCGACACGGTGTTGTCCACCGTGGTCCCCGTGATCGTATACTTCCCCGCGCCGTCAAACACGATGGTGCCGAAGGACGCTGCGATCTCGGCCGGATCGCCGTTGGAATCGACATTCAGAACGGCTACATGCCGGAACCGGAAACTGCCATTCAGCATGCCATTCCCGCTGGTGTCCTGGGTCTGACCGTTTGCAACCGCCAGCCCCAAGAGCGCCAGCGCCGCCACGGGGAACAGGGATGTATTTTGCCTTAAATGCATGAACCCTCTTAGATTTAGATTACCTGACAAGGCTTGTCCGCGTCGCTCGAAAACGGAAGCCACGTCCTTTGAGATGCGCGGGCCGGTAGCTTGCGTTCCTTCGAATCAATCCCGGATGCATGTTCCAACCGGCATAGGAAACTTTTCCGGTACTCGCGCGAGCCATCCGGTTCGTCAAGCTTGAGTGTAGAGCTTCTTGAGTTCCCTCGTCCCCCGAGAAGCTGTTGTCCAGCTATCATTAACTCAAACGCATGTTTCAAACTCGTCGATTGTATACCGTTGTTTTGTGCGCCACGGTGCTGCTCATCGGCAGCTCTGTCGCGCTCATGTCTCAAACCCCTGGCCGCCGCGCCGAGGCTCTGATCCACGACAGAGTGGATGAAACGAGACTGGTCACACTGGCGGGGAACACCCGGCCCGAGGTCATTGCGGAGAACGATTTAGGAGCAGTCTCGGACGACTTCGCCCTGAACCACATGACGCTCCAGCTAAAACGCTCGCCGCAACAGGAACAAGCGGTGGTGCAGTTTATCGCCGAGCTTCACGATCCCCAATCCCCCAACTTCCGCAAGTGGCTGACAGCCGATGAATTTGGGGCGCGCTACGGCCTGGCGGAGTCCGATATTCAGACCATCTCGGGCTGGCTGGAATCGCACGGCTTTGTGGTCAACACCGTCTACCCGAACGGAATGGTGATCGATTTTTCGGGCAATGCCGGCCAAGTGCGGGGCGCCTTTCGCACCTCCATTCACTATCTGAATGTAGAGGGCGTGCGGCACTTCGCAAACGTCAGCGACCCGCAAATTCCGGAGGCGCTGGGGCCAGCCGTGGCGGGCGTCGTCGCGCTGCACGATTTCCGGCCGCACAAGATGAGCCATCCGAAATACACCGTTACGTCTTTTGGGCAGACCACGCAGATTGTGGTCCCTGCCGATCTGGCGACGATTTACGACTTCAATCCATTGTTCGCCAAAGGGATTACCGGCTCGGGGCAGACGGTGGTGGTGCTGGAAGACAGCGATTTATACAGCCGTGCGGACTGGGTCACCTTCCGCAGCGCCTTTGGACTTTCGGCATACACCTCGGGAGCGCTGACTTCGCAGCATCCGGCGCCGCCCACGGGAACCAACAATTGCACTCCGCCGGGGGTCAACGGAGATGACGGCGAGGCGATCCTGGACGCAGAGTGGGCCAGCGCCGCAGCGCCGGGCGCCACCATCGTCGTGGCTGCCTGCGCCGAAGGTCCGCTGGCGGCCATGCAGAACCTGGTGAGCGCGAGCAATCCTCCGGCGATCATCAGCCTGAGCTACGGCAACTGTGAGGCGTCTGACGGCTCCGCGCAGAACGCCTCCATCAACGCGCTGTTTCAGCAGGCGGTGACCGAAGGTATCTCCGTGTTCGTTGCGGCGGGTGACGAGGGCGCAGCCAGTTGTGACGCGGGACAATTTGCCGCGACGCACGGTATCGCCGTGGACGGCTACGCTTCCACGCCGTACAACGTCGCCGTCGGCGGGACGGATTTCTCGGATGTACTGAACAACACCACCAGCACCTATTGGAGCAAGACCAACAGCAAGACCTACGGCTCGGCACTATCCTATGTTCCGGAAATTCCATGGAACAACTCCTGCGCGAGCATTGTGCTCGCGAATTACATGGGCTACACGACGGGCTACGGGCCGGGCGGATTTTGCAATAGCAACGCAGCTATTATGGGCGGCTTCGTCGCAGTCGCCGCCGGGAGCGGAGGTCCCAGCAACTGCGGCATCGGCGCGCCCTCGATCGCGAACGTTGCCAGCGGTACCTGTCAGGGCTACGCCAAGCCCTCCTGGCAGACCGGGCTCTCCGGAATCCCCAACGACGGAGTGCGCGATCTCCCCGACGTTTCCATGTTCGCTTCGGACAATCCAGTCTGGGGACACTATTCAGTGGTTTGCTTCTCCGATCAGTCCAATTCTGGAACACCGTGCACCGGACCGCCCAGCGGGTGGGCCGGATTCGGCGGGACCTCGCTGGCAACGCCTGTGATGGCTGGAATTCAGGCGCTGGTAAACCAGAATACCGGCGCAAAGCAGGGCAATCCGAATCCTGTGTACTACGCCATGGCGGTGAGCACGCCCAGCGCGTTTCACATCGTCACCCAGGGAGATATCGATGTGGACTGCGCCGGACCTCACAACTGCTACGGTCTGATCGGGACCGTTGACTACGGCCGAGGCGGCCGCATTTTTAACACCACCTGGGGCGGCGCTCTCTCAGTCTCGAATACTTCCTTCACACCGGCCTACGCCACCGGCCCGTCGTGGAGCTTCGCGACTGGAATCGGCAGCGTGGACGCGAACAACCTGGTGACGAACTGGCCGAAAGCGCCGTAGGCTCATTTATCACCGCCGTGATTTGCCCTCTGCCTGAAGCGACCGCACTTCTTCGGGCGTAAGCTCGCGGAATTTGCCGATTTCCAATCCGTGAATCTCGATGGCGCCAATTTGCGTGCGCACCAGCTTCAATACCTTCGCGCCAATGGCCTCCACCATTCTCCGCACTTGCCGGTTGCGTCCCTCCGTTAGCGTGATCTCGAAGAAGGTGAACCGCGCGGAATCGCGCACGCGCCTCACTTCCGCTGGCCGCGTGGGGCCGTCGGAGAGCTGGATGCCGTCGCGCAGGCGCTGGAGCTGCTCCTCGCTCAGAAGTTCGGACGCCTTCACGAGATAAGTCTTGGGGACGTGCGATGCCGGGTCGGTCACGTAATCGCCGAAGGCGGTGTCATTGGTGATCAGGAGCAAACCGCTCGAATCCTGATCCAGGCGGCCCGCGGGAAACACCCATTCGCGGACGTCTTTGAGGAGGTCGTAGATGGTGGCGCGGCCCTCCGGATCTTTGTACGTGGTCAGGTAGCCCTTGGGCTTGTAGAGCAGCAAGTAAACTTTGCGGACCGCCTGAAGGGGCCGGCCGTCGAAGGTGACGCGGTCGCGCTCGGGGTTCACCCAAACGTCGGGAGTGAGCACCTTCTTGCCGTTGACTGCAACACGTCCGGCGGCGATCCAACGCCTGGCCTCCGTGTGCGAGCCCAGGCCGGCGCGGGAGAGAACCCGGTCGAGAGTCTTCTCCGGCTTCTTCGGCTCTAATGTCTTTTTCAAGAGGTGCAGTTACAATCTTAACGATGCTTGAGTGCGTCCCGAATTTTTCCGAAGGCAAAGACACGGCGGTGGTGCGTGAGATCGTCGCCGCCATCGAAAGCGCGCCGGGAGTGCTGCTGCTTGGCTGGGAGTCCGATGCCGATCATAACCGCAGCGTCGTCACGTTCGCCGGCTCCGTGGATGCTGTCGTCGAAGCCGCCGTGCGCGGAGCGGGGAAGGCCGCCGAGAGGATCGATTTGAGCCGTCACCAAGGTCAGCATCCGCGCGTGGGAGCCGCGGACGTGATTCCTTTCGTGCCCCTGGATGGATCGCCGATGAGCGATGCCGCGGCGGCGGCGCACCGGGCGGGGGAGGAGATTTGGCGCCGCTTCGGCGTACCCGTGTATTTTTACGAGGCGGCGGCACGAGGCACAGAGCGAGAACCAGCGCGGAAGCGCCTCGAAAAGGTTCGACGGCCGGGCTTCGATGGGGCTCCGCCGGATATCGGGACGATTGCCGCGCATCCCACCGCCGGAGCCGTGATGTGCGGCGCGCGCGGATTCCTGATCGCCTATAACGCCGACCTGGAAACCCCTGACGTAGAGATTGCCCGCTCCATCGCCCGCCGCATCCGCGAGTCTTCCGGCGGCTTTCGCGGAGTGAAATCCATCGGACTGTTTTTGGAGTCGCGGCGGTGTGCGCAAGTGTCGATGAACCTCACCGATTTCGCCTCGACCCCGCTGGACCAGGTTATGGTGGTGATCGATGAGGAAGCCGCGCGGCTGGGCACGCGCGTGAGCTCGTGCGAATTAATCGGGTTCATTCCACGCCGCGCCTTCGAGCAATCGCCGGCCTTCTTCCGCCGCGCCGCGAATTTCGACGAGTCGCGCGTCATCGAAACGCGCATATCGCAGCTACAACACCAGTTGCTACACTCGAAATGAGTGCTGGTCACGATTGAATCTCCAACGCCTCGGCCCGCCTGGCTGAAGGCGCCCGCTCCGGTCGGCGACAACTACCGCAACCTCAAGCAACTGGTTCAGGACCTGGGCCTGCACACGGTTTGCGAGAGCGCGGCTTGCCCTAACATCGGCGATTGCTGGAACCGCCGCACCGCCACGTTCATGATCCTGGGTAACGTGTGCACGCGCCGCTGCGGCTTCTGCGCGGTCCAGAAGGGCGGGCCTTTGCCGGTGGATTATGACGAGCCGCGCCGCGTGGCCGAGGCTTGCGCCGCGCTGGGGCTGAAGTTCGCCGTCGTCACCAGCGTCAATCGCGACGACCGCAAGGACGGTGGAGCGGAGTTGTTCGCGCTGACCATCCGGGCGATTCGGAATCGCCTTCCAGGCTGCGGCGTCGAAGTCCTGGTGCCCGATTTTCAGGGCTCGCACGCGGCCATGGACCTCGTACTCGATGCCACGCCCGACATCCTGAATCACAATACGGAAACCGTGCCCAGGCTCTATCGTCAGGTGCGCCTCGGCGCGCGGTATGAGCGATCGCTGGATATGCTGGCGTATGTGAAGCGCGTGCGCACTTCCACTCCCACCAAAAGCGGTTTGATGCTAGGCCTGGGCGAGACCATCGGCGAGGTGCTCGAAGTGATGCGCGACCTTCGCGCCGCTCAAGTCGATATTCTGACGCTGGGGCAATATCTGCGGCCGTCTCCCAAGCACTTGCCGATTCTGCGGTATGTGAGCCTGGAGGAATTCGCCGAGCTCAAGCGCCAAGGCTACGCGATGGGGTTTCGCCACGTGGAGAGCGGTCCGCTTGTGCGCAGCTCCTACCACGCCTCGGACGCGGTTGCGAATACGGCCCCGGGAGTGTAAACCGCGGGGACACAGCACCCGTCCTGTTATGCTGGGCCTGATGTCCCCCACCCTCCTACGCGCTCTCACGATTGGTGTGCTGCTATCGCCCGCTCTGATTGCGCCTGCCGCAGCGGACGAAGGGATGTGGCTCTTCAACCAGTTCCCCAAGGACGCCGTGCAGGAGAAATACAACTTCGCGGTCACTCCGGAGTTCTTGGACAACCTGCGGCTGGCTTCGGCGCGCATCCCCGGCGGCTCGGCGTCGTTTGTCTCATCCACGGGCCTGCTGCTCACCAATCAGCACCTGGTTTCGGGATGCCTGGCCAAGGCCAGCACGACGGCGCACGATTATCGCAAGGACGGTTTTTACGCCGCCACGCAGGCCGCGGAGCTGAAGTGCGACGGCCTTCAAGCCAGCGTCCTGATGTCCATGGAGGATGTCACCACGAAGGTGAAGGCTGCGGCCAAGGAGAACGCTCCGGCCGCGCAGGCAATGGAGCTGCGCAACGCGGCGATCGTAAAACTCGAAAAGGAATGCGCCGACAAAGCTGGTTCTGAAAAGACCGGAGCCCGCTGCTCCGTCGTCAAGCTCTTTTCAGGCGGCCGATACGATCTTTATCAGTACAAGGTCTACAGCGATATCCGCCTGGTTTTCGCGCCCGAAAATGAGCTCGCGCTGTTCGGACATGAACGCGATGCGGTCACCTATCTGCGCTACGGCCTGGACGTCGCTTTCCTGCGCGCCTATGAGAACGGCAAAGCGGCCTCGACTCCCCACTATTTCAAATGGAGCGCCGCGGGAGTCAAGCCGGGCGACCTGATCTTCACCTCCGGCAATCCGGAAATCACCTCGCGCAGCATTACCGCCGCGGAGCTCAAATACCTGCGCGATTCCGTGCTTCCTTTGACCGTCGCCCGCCTTAAGCCCGCGATCGAGCAGATCGCGACTTTTTCCGCCCAAAGTGACGCCAACCGGCAAGCCGCGGAATCCACGTTGACCGCGTTGCTGAATGACTACAAATCCGCCGCCGGCAGACTCATCGGCCTGCGCGACGATCGCATGGTCAATCGCAAGACTACGTTTGAAAACAAGATCAAGCGGGCCGTGGAAAACGACCCCAAGCTGGGAGCCGCCGCTACCAAGGTGTGGGACGACATTTCCATGGCGTACCGTTTATGGGCGCCGTTTGAAAAGCCCTACGAGATTCTGGAAGGGTCGCCCGCCCCCGGCTCGACTCTGTTCCACATCGCGCGCGGTCTGGCGCGGGACGGATCGCTCGACCCGGCGCTGGCGTCGGCGCCCGTCAATGACAAGGTCGAGATCATCCTGCTGACCCGGTATCTCGAAGAGATCAAGTCGCTCACCGATAAGGACGCGCCAGTCAAGGCCGTGCTCAACGGCAAGACGCCGCAGCAGGCGGCCGAAGCGGCGATCCTGGGCACGACGCTGAAGGATCCGGCCGAGCGGAGTAAGCTGAAGGGCAACCTCGCGGCCGTGAAGGCCTCCACCGATCCGCTGCTCAAGCTGGCGCTGCTGATCGACGATCCGGCCCGGAAACTGCGCAAGAAGCACGAGGACATGATCGGGTCGCTGGAGGCGACCGCCGAGGACAAGATCGCGGGATTCCGCTTCAAGCTCTTCGGTCCGGCCGACCCGCCCGATGCGACCGGCACGCCTCGCGTCGAATTTGGAGTTGTGAAGGGCTACACCGACCGGGCCGGCTCACCCGCTCCGTTCGCGACCAGCTTCGGGGGCCTGTACTTTCGTACGAACAATGAGGGTCCCTACCAGGTTCCGCAACATTGGGTCGACCTGAAAGCGACGCTGAATCTGGAGACCCCGCTCGATTTCGTGAGCACGTGCGATATCGGCGGAGGGGATTATGGCAGCCCGGCCCTCAATCGCGCCGGGGAACTGGTCGGGATTACGTTCGACGGCAACCTGGAGAGCATGCCGGACACGTACTTGTATTCCGACGAACAGGCTCGCGCGGTGCATGTGTCCGCGCAAGGCATCGTGCAAGCGCTGGATCAGGCGTATAAGGCCACGGCGCTCCTGGCCGAACTGGGCCTCTCGCATTAGCGCCGCGCGGAACGGCCGCAGGTTTATGCCACAACCCGGCCCGTTTCCCTGGCCGTCTCCTTGATAATCCAAGGCTCGATGTACACGGGGCAGTTGACCAGGTTGACGTCATCGTTGCTCAACTCAGCCAGAAACGTCACGCAATGGCGATCCAGCAGGGTCACTTCGCCCAGGTCCAACTCGATACGCTTACGCATCCGCCGGGCCCGGTCGATTTCGCGGCGCAGTTCACCCAAACCCACTCCGCTGAGGAGCCCCGCAAGCGCAACCTTGACCGTATCCTCGCTCTCCGTGGAGACTGCGATCCTCATGGCTCGTGCTTTCTAGTATGCGGCATCCGTTAGCGGTGGGACGCAGTCTAGTGGTCAGGAGTTGCTATGCCTTTCGGCCAATCACAAGGACAACGCTACGACAATCCCTGACACGCGGCTTCCACCGTCGAATAAAAAGAGAAAACAGTGTCCAGCCTCGTTACATGAAAAGAATCCCGCACCGTTCCGGTTGCTCCCGCCAGCCGCATTTTGCCGCCAATCTTGGCGAGGCGTGTGTAAACATCGATGAACCGGCCGATTCCAGTGGAATCGATGTGCGTAACTCCTCGAAGGTCGAAAACCAGGTTCTTGCGGCCGCTGGCGATCAGTTCCGGAACCAGGGCGGCCAACCTCGCGCTTTCCTGACCCAGCAGCAGTTTTCCGTTGAGCGTGATCAGCGAAGTCGCGGGTTGGATATCCTGACGTTCCAGTGCGAGAGGCATCGCGCGAGTAAGTTCCTCAAAAGAGTGTACCACTCGCACGATGCTGCTGACGGGAGGCTAGCTGACGGGAGGTTATTCGATCACCTTCGGCACAACCACCAGAATCAATGCGTCGCCGGTCTGGTTGATGCTGGACTTGCCGACCACGACCTTCTGACCGTCGCTAAGGTCCAGATCGGTGCGGATGGAGGCGACGGTGTTGCTGCCCCGCTGCTTCCCGTCCGTGCCGTAAACCGGCGTCCCCGTGAGATTGATGGAGAGTCCGTCAATGTGCACCATGTAGGGTTTTTCGTTGGAGATCCGGACGCGCTGGTAATCGAACTGATAGTGCAAGCCTGAACCCGGCAGGATGCCCTGCGTGCTGGCATACTGGGCCCCCGGTCCACCTGTGCTCCGCCCGCGCAAGATGAACGACTCGGCCAGCTTGTAGCCTTTGTAGAGGAACAAGCTGTGCAGGTTCTTGACCGTGGCCGCGAGGTCCTGAGGAACATCATCGGCGGCCGGCGTTTGAACTCCGGAGAGCAGGTAAACCGTCAGCTCGACATTCTTCACGGATGGCTCGGACGGCGGCGCCGCGGCCTGACCCCAGGCAATCGTGAAGGGCATTGCGGCTATGGCCGTGAATAGACAAAGAGAGCGTTTCATCTGGATTCCTTCCTTGGGTTGCCGATTCAGTCTTCGATCAACCAATAAATCACTATGTCCGGGTCGGGCGTCAGCATTTTGATTTTCAGCGGCTCAACCTTTTGGGGATGGAGCCGGGTAGGCTGAGCTTTCGCCGTTTCGATTGGCGGCGGCAGGGGCTCGGCCCGGGACGCCACCGGGGCGATAACCGGAGATGCTACCGGTTTCAGCGTCTGAGGCCGGGGTATCAGCAGGGCGAACGCGAACATCGCCGCAGCGGCCACCGCGACCCAGGGAAATACACGCCGGCCTCGGGGAAGCTGCACCGCAACCCTCGGCAGCTCCTCACTCCGCAGCGATTCCAGGGCCAGCGCATTCGCCAGCAGATCGTGGCTGAGAGCGCGGCATTCTACACATCGCTGCAAATGCTCTTCGACTTCGCCGGTAACCTGGCCTTGAGCCAAAATTAGTTCGCAATCCTGACAAGTCATTGCCGGCTCCTTACATATTTCGCGAGCTTCAGACGGGCGCTGAACACCTGGCTGCGGACGGTCACTTCCTCCACTCCCAGAATGCCCGCGACCTCGGCGGTGGAAAGCCCCTCGATGTCGCGCAGAACCACCGCGGTGCGCTCGCGCTCCGGGAGCGTTTCCAACCCCTCTGTCACCAGCCGTTTGCGTTCCTCGAGCGCCAGGGCCCGCTCGGGATCGGGCGCCGGATCGGCCGGGGAGTACGGGCGCGAGTCCAATTCAACCACCGTTCTTCTCCGGCGATGATGATCGTTGCACACATTTACGGTCACCCGGTACAGCCACGACTTGGGATCGGCGCCGATCCGGTCCAGATTCCGGAACAACCGTAGAAACACCTCTTGAGCCGCGTCCTGCGCGTCTTCCAGCCGCCCCAACAGGCGAAAGGCGACCCGCAGCACCATCCGCTCGTGGGCTGTTACCAGCCCCTCGAACGTCTGCCCGCGGTCAGCGTCCCTCGCGAATGTCGTCAGCGCTATCTCTCCGACTGTCACTGCACACGATAATACGCGTGCCGGGCCGGATTCGTTGAGGGCGGCTTTCACGAATTCTAGTGTACTGGGGCGCTAATGTGCCGGGCGAGTATAGCCGAATCGGCCCCAATCGACGACCGAATCGATCTGGGGCCGCCGCTGATCGTCCAAGGGGGACGCGATTTCAAAGCCCGCGCCCGAGATCGTGTTCACGGCGTCGGCGCCTTGCGACGGGTCCATTTCCCAGTACGAGTCGCGAGGTTGTGGATTCGTGACCGTTCCGGAAAATGCCGCGAACAGCCGCAGTGGCGAGCCTTCCTGGCCGGCGGCTTCGATCAGACCGGTTGAGCCCGGGGCGTCGGGAAGCTCCAGGACCACCCTGCGCGCGACCTCGTGAAGAATGCGAGGCAGCGCCTCCGCATCCTTAACGTTTTCCGGATGATGCAGGACCACCGCCCGCACCGCCGGGCAGCTCACCAGCAAATGCTCGATCGCCTTGGCATCGGAGGTTCCAAGCCCGACGGCGAGATCGACGCCATATTGCGACGCGGTTTGGGCGATGGAGCGAAGCATGGGGAGGACCGCCAGCGCCGGCCCCGTCTCGAAGGTCACTTCCAAACGGTTGAATCTGGCGCGAGCCATATCCGCGAAGTAATGCTGCCAGAATTCGCCGGAAGTAAACCATCCGGCGGCGGGATCGGCAATCACGTGAATCCCGCGTAGCGCCAGCGCAGGGGCGCCGCGGGTGAGCTTCAAGCGGCCAGTGGTGCGCATCTGCTCGGCTGCTTCCAGCAATCCGTACATAAGGCCACGGAGATCGCCGCCGGTGATGTGGGCTCCTCCGGCGGCATAGGTCTCAATGCGGAACGTCTCCGGCGCTTCGATGTCGAGCTCCGCTTGAATCTTGGGTTTGTACTTGAAGTTGCGGGCTTCGATGGCGGCGTTCAGCTCCGCCATGCCGAAGTCCACGGGACCGGCCATCGCGGAAGAGGTAACGGCGCCCGCGAGGAGAAGGAAGCGGGCGAGCCCGCTAATCGGCAACCGCATGCCAGCCTCTCCTCGACAGATCGCGATAGATGATCGCCAGTCCCACCGCGCCCATGCCCAACAATGCCAAACCTGGAAGCATCTCGTGCAGCAAAAGTTTCCCCGTTCCGAAAAGCACTCCGTAGATCAGCATACAACCAGCGGCCCAGTCGAGCAGATTCGCGAGGCCATCGCGCGACGGTTGGATCTCCGGCGCGAGCCGCGCGATAGGCCCCCAACCCGCCGCGGACGGCCGGGTTCGGCGGTAGAACGCAACCAGGGTCTCCTGCGGCTCCGGCGCGGTAGCGAACGTCACCGTCAACCACACCGCGGTGGTGATAGCCACGGTGATGATCATGAGCCACGCGAAATCGATGGGCTTATCGGTGTCGAAATGCCAGACGGTTTGTAGCGCCAGGGAAACGACGAACGCCGAGAGCATCGCCGACACTTCGCTCCAGGCGTTGATGCGCCACCAGTACCAGCGCAACAGCAGGACGCCTCCCGTGCCCGCGCCGGTGACCAGCAGAAGTTTCCAGGCTCCGGCGATGGAATCGAGTTGCGAGGTCACCGCCGCCGACACCAGTGTCAGGAATACGGTGGCGATCATCGACGCAATCACGTAGTGTTTCGGCTGCGCATCCCGGACAACGAAACGGCGGTAGAAGTCGTTGACCAGGTAACTAGCGCCCCAGTTGAGCTGGGTGGCGATGGTGGACATGTACGCGGCGGCGAAGGCCGCGATCATCAGGCCGCGCAGCGACGGCGGCAGAACCAGGATCATGACGCGGATGTAGCCGGTCTCCGGTTTGGCGAGCCCCGGGAACAGGATCAGCGACGCCAGAGCCGCCAGAATCCAGGGCCAGGGCCGCACCGCGTAGTGCGCCACGTTGAACCATAGTGTCGCCAGCAGCGAATGCCTCTCATCGCGGGCGCAGAGCATGCGTTGCGCGACATAGCCTCCGCCGCCCGGCTCGGCGCCGGGATACCAGGTGGCCCACCAGTTCAGCGAAATGTAAACCAGAAAAGCGATCAGCGGCATCCAGGCGGAATGCAGGTCGGGAACGAAGCTGAGGACTGAGCCTTGATTCCCACGCGTCGCGTCGAGCAGCGTGAGCTTCCGCTTCATGGCATCAATGCCGCCCACCGCGCGCACCGCGTACACGGCCAGCACGATCACCATGCCCATCTTGATCACGAATTGAAATACGTCGGTGACCAGCACGCCCCACAGTCCGGAGAGTGTCGAGATGGACGCCGTCACCGCGATCATACCCAGGACGATCAGCAGCGCCTGCCGTTCCGTGATGCCCAGCGTCAGCGTCAGAATGTCGACCATGGCTTTGTTGACCCAGCCGAGAATGATGCAGTTGATGGGAATGCCGAGATAGAGTGCGCGGAAGCCGCGCAGAAACGCCGCGGGTTTGCCGGCGTAGCGGATCTCGGCAAACTCGATGTCGGTCATGACGCCGGAACGCCGCCACAGGCGCGCGTAGAAGAATACCGTCAGCATGCCGCTGGCTGCGAAGCACCACCACAGCCAGTTGCCGGCGATGCCTCCCACGGCCACCATGCCCGTGACTGCGAGGGGCGTATCCGCGGCGAAGGTGGCCGCGACCATGGAGGTCCCCGCCAGCCACCAGGGCACGTCCCGGCCGGAGAGGAAAAATTCGTCGACGCTCGATTCAGCGCGCGCTCGATAGTACAGGCCCACGCCCAGGTTGAACGCGAAGTACAGCGCGACGACGGCCCAGTCGAGAGGGGTTAGCTGCACTTAGGTGGTATTATACTCAGGATCATGCTGCAGCGGACGCCACAGGAGAAGAAAGAGTTGAGCTTGGCCAAAGACCGGCGCAACACCTAGCCAAGGCTCCGCAGGTTTGGGATAAGTGTCCGGACGCCCCACTCGGCCTCGTGATCTCTCGCAAACAGCAGCGGCGCGCGGCTCCCCGAGTGCGCTAATGCGTCGGCGCCCCACCACACCACACTGAACGGCGTGCCCAGCATTTGCAGGCATCTCGTCACCAAGGCCAAGAGTAAAGGCAGGGTACCTTGGACAAGAAGTCTTTTCAAGAGGACAGCGTCAGGCTCTTGCGTTTCTCGATTTGATTCGGACGCCGGCTAGGATCGACAGACCGAGCGCGCCGATCCCAAAGGTGGCTGGTTCCGGAACTGTTGTGCCTGTGACGCTGAACTCATTTGCGATGTTCATTGTCGTGGGCCCCCAACCAATATTGACGCCCGTGCTCGTCTCCGCGATGGGTAACTCTATACCCGGAAGGCCGGCGGACGCCAGCCCCCATCCGATGCCCGTGCCGATCGGGTCGATCGGTACCTCGGAAAGCCAATACTGATGTCCAGCCACCAGCAACGCGTCGGTCACTGAAGTTACAGTGGCGATCGTCAACGATGTATCGGTTGGACTCAGAGGGACGATCCAGCTCTCGATCTGCGTGCCAGGTGAGTTGCTGCTATCCGCAAACAGCGTGAGCAACATCGGAGCCGTTCCGGTAACCCCGAATGACGGAAAATCTTCGTACTCCACGGCCACGCTGATCTGGAAGAGGTTCGCGCTGACCAGTGGTGTAAAAGCATCCGCCACAACCGTGCCGCCGGTCCCAAAGACGGGTCCGGCGCCCGTAAGAACCGGGGGTTGGAGGAAGAGGGGACCTGGCGGAATTGTGTTCTCCAGTGTGACTACTGCTGCGTGGCTGGCGCCGGCCGCCGCAAGAACCAGGACTAACGCTTTCGTCATCCTTGTGAACATCAGGTCTCCTTTCGGCCATCGGCACTGCAGATCAGTGCCTTTTGGGGCACTTGGGTCAATTGTACATCGCCCCCTCATCGCTGCTGGAACGCCCGCTCCCTGAATGGAGTGATCTCCCGCAGGAAAGTGCCGAGACCTCGGGGGAACCTATGTGCGGATCGCCGGTTCGCGCGGCGCCAAGCCTCCCAGATATTTCCCGCCAGCACGCCCGCCAGCAGATAATAGACCACGCCGGCCCACTCAAAAAACGCATAACTGACCGCCGCGACGATTACGCCGCACACGATTTGATCGGGATATTTTGCGGGCGAGGTCGGCGGATCGCTGAGGATGATGAACGCGAAATACAGCACGGCTTCGATATCGGGAGAGCGGAACACCTCGGCGACCCACCGCGCATCGCCCACGAACGCCGTCACGGTAAACAGCAGGAAGTAGGTTCCCAGAAACACCAGCACCAAGGGCATCTTGTTGACCCTGTCGGCGATGAATATGCCCGCCGCCACCAGCACGATCATCCCGATCGGGCCGATTTCGGTCATCGCGCCCCACCAGCTTTGACCCGTGTGGAAGACGTAGAAGCTGCCGATAATCGCCAGCGCCGCCGGATTGAACACGTTGGCCGATCGCGAGCGGAAAATGTACTTGCTGAGAATCGCGGCCACCGAGGTAAGCGTAGGGACGTACCACGGCTCCTGCGCCCGCAGCACCATGGTCACGATGATGGCCGTGAGCACCGCGCCGCTGGGAAACTCCCAGGCCTTCTTCATCGCCCGAAGGATCAGCACGTCCACCGAGCCAGCCGCAATCGTCGCGGCCGCGAGCCCAATTGCCGCGCCGCGTCCCTGGCTGGGAGCAGCGAGGAAGGCGAACCCGGCCAGAATGATTGTGAGCAGGCCCTTTGGTGTTTTGAAGAAGTTCTTTACCCTATGCGCTTTCACGTTAGGACCCATGACACAGGCCTCCGGTTTCATAGCGCTCCAGCTCTGGCGTGACGATCAGCCCGTCCACGCCCAGGCGAGTAAGGAGCTGAATGCCGGCCTCCGGGCCAAGTACGAACGCGGCGGTTGCCAGCGCATCCGCCAGCATCGCTCCGGAGGCGACGACGGTAGCGCTCGCCACCGACTGGGCCGGGGCCCCGATGCGCGGATCCAGAATGTGATTTCCGGCAGCGTCTTGCCTCGAATCGCTGGCAGGAATCCGGCGCTCATAATCTCCCGACGTGCACACCGCCTTATTCGACACGCGCAAGGAAGCGATCAGTTCATCATCGCGCCGCGGATGGCGAATCCCGACGTACCAGGGGTCACCCTCCGGGTTCGATCCTCCCAGATACAGGTCGCCGCCGGCATCGATCGCGAAATCCCGGAACGGAGCCAGCTCGCGCGCGGCGCTATCCACTGCCAGACCCTTCGCCACGGCGCCCAGGTCGAGCGTCAACGGGCGCCGCAACGTGATGGTTCGCCGTTCCGGATCGAGCTCTACATCCCGATAGCTGACATCGTCTTCGGGCGTGATCGCCGTGTGCACGATCGCTCCCGTGCGATGTTCCCGATTGAAACCGCGGGCCTCCATGCGGTGGCCGACGGTGGGGTCAAACGCGCCGCCGGTTTCCTCCGCCAACATCAGTGCGAAGCGCACGGCTTCGTAGAGAATCGCACTCGCCGGAACCGGCACGCCGGCGTGTGCTGTGAGCTGCATCAGCTCGCTGCACTGGTCGAATCGGGTACACCGCGCTTCGATTTCGTGAAACCATTCGAACGCGCGGGCTATCGCGGAATCGACGCCACCAGCACCATCCGCGCCGGCCGCATCAAACCCGGAATCGACCACGTGGATGGTCACCAGCGTTCCCATCACGATGTCGCTGTGGAGCGGCACGCCCCTTGCTCACTTCGCCTTGCTGAGAGCGTCGACCACCGCAAAATAGAACGCGTTGGCGCTCTGGGTGGCTCGCGAGACATAGTCGACATCGGGACTTTGGCGCTGGGCTACTTCAGGCGGCAACTGTTCGATGACTGAACATGGATAGCGCGTGCGGCATTGGGAGATGGTCGCGGAGATGCGCCCGCCTTCGACGACCACCTGGGCCTGGATGTCGCCGTGGCGGGAGGTGCCCCAGCCATAATACGTTCCGTCCTTCCACGCGCGTGCAGCCGGCGGGGCGGCAACTGCTTCAACCTTGTGTCCCGCGGGCGGAGCCGGCGAGGGGACAAAAGATTGAACTGCTGCGGGTGCGGCGGCGACTGCGACTGCCAGCGCAGGCGTCTCTACAGTCGACGGCGCAGTGGACGGCACGGTCGGCGGCGCTGTGCCCTCTGAGACGCTGGCCGTCGTCACAGGATGTACCGGTTCATGTGCCGATTCTGGCGCCGCAACTTCCGCCGGAGCGATCGAGCTAGGCGTACCGACGGCAATGCGAGCCGGATCGGAGGAGGCCGCTTCCGCGAAAGCGGGGGGAGCAGGCGCCGGCGGCCGGAGCGTCGGCATGGGAGCATCGAGGCGCTGCGGCACCGGATCGGCAGCCCTACGCTCGGCGGCCTGCGCTTCAAACTGATCTACCGCGGCTCGGGTCCGAACATATCCCGCGGTATAGACCGCGAGCACCGCTCCGCAGCTTACGGCTACCAGACCGTTCGCGACCTTCTTGTTGGAGCCGTTCTGCGCCATTCCTAATGATAATACGCGCGAATGGATGAATCGTTAGCGCCGCGGGTCTTCAAAACCCACTCGTCCGCACCCACAAGCTGTCGGTCCAGGTGCTGCCTGGCGGTACGCTTTGCAGCTCGGGATATTTGCCTTCGTGATTCAAGTTCACGGCGTTGGTGATACCGGCCATCGGCTCGAAGCAGATGAACTCCTGGGGCTGGCCCTTACCGTCGTTGGGCTCCCAGACGACCGCGGCCTGCCACTTCGGCCCGAAGAATACCTCGATGGTCTTTCCCGCACTGGCGATGTAGAAGCGCGCGCGGCCATCCGCGTCGCGATCGAGATCGACGAAGCCGTCGTCCAAGGTGCGATTCTCCAGCAGAAAAGGATCGGCCAAATCCATCGGCTTGTATTGCCCGGTGGGGATCAGGCGAGTGTCGGTGACCACGCGCCGGCGCGCCGGAATGCGGGCCACCCAGTCGTTGCGAGGAATATCGGGAATCCGGAAATAGGGATGGAATCCGATCGCGAGAGGCATCGGCTCCGAGCTGAGGTTGGTCACCGCGATGCGCACTTCGAGCTCGCCGTTCGAGAGAATATAGGTCATCTGGTATTCGTGCGCGAAGGGCCATTGCCGGATCAGCTCCGGATATTTCCAGAATTCGAGTTTGCTGGTGACGCTTGCGGACTGCGCATCCGCCTTGGCTTCGGTGACGCGCCAATAGGAGGAGTTGGTGAGCAAGCCGTGAATCGGAATCGCTCCGCGCACGTTGCCGACAGTCATGTCGAAGGCGTATTTCTTGCCGTTGGCCCAGAACGCCTGCTGATCCAGCCGGTTTCCCCAGGGACCCAGAAACGGAATACCGCTGAGCGCCGGCCGCTTCTGAAACTCGGCGACATCGGCGAAGGGGAAGTGGAGAATGTTCTTGCCGTGCACGTTCATCTCGTACGCCTCATTGCCGACGGAAGGCACGATAGCCACTTCGACGCCCTTCGCGGCATCGGTGAGGCGGACGATGGGAACTCCGTGATCCGAGGTTTGCTCGGCTTTATAGTTTTGAGCAGACATGGTCAGAGAGAATGCGATCAGCGGGACAAGATATTTCATTGAACCCTTCGGGGCTGTATCGGGTACATTATATAAGGTATGTTGACCCATCCGGAACGTCACAAGGTCTGACATCAAGCGGGATGGTGTACGCAGGCTCTGGCTACATCGGAACAGGAAACGGAATGCCGGGGAACGTGCCGGCGCTCGGACCGGAATAAACACAAACTATGCTCTTACCAACGACTTTGGTCGGCTCCTATCCGCAACCGGATTGGCTGATCGACCGCGACAAGCTTGCTCATCAGATGCCGCCACGCGTCCGCGCGCAATCGTTATGGAGGGTCGCGCCGGAGTGGCTGGAGCAGGCCCAGGACGATGCCACTCTTCTAGCGATTCGCGATCAGGAACGCGCGGGGCTCGATATTCTCACCGACGGCGAGATGCGCCGCGAGAGCTATTCGAATCGCTTCGCGACCGCGCTCGATGGCATCGACCTGGATAATCCAGGCGAGATCGTCAGCCGCAGCGGGCGCAGCATTTCGGTTCCGCGCGTAGTGGGTCGGATTCGCCGCAAGCATGCGGTGCAGGTTCGCGACGTCCAGTTCCTGCGGGCGAATACGGATCGCAAGATCAAAATAACGGTGCCGGGTCCGTTCACCATGTCGCAGCAGGCGCAGAACGAGTTCTACGGGAGCGTCGAGGAAATGGCCCTGGACTACGCCGGCGCCGTGAACGCCGAGATTCTGGATCTCTTCGCCGCGGGCGCCGACGTCGTGCAGATCGACGAGCCGTGGATGGAGGCGCAACCGGACAAGGCTCGCGACTACGGCCTCGCAACGCTGGGCAGGGCGCTGGAGGGAGCTGCGGGAACCACCGCGCTGCATATCTGCTTCGGCTATGCGGCGCTGGTTGCCGGGCGGCCGGCGCAATACTCGTTTCTGAAGGAGCTGGAGGGCTCGCCGGTGCGGCAGATCTCGATCGAGACGGCCCAATCCGGGCTCGACTGCTCCGTGCTGGCCAAGCTGCCTTCGAAGACCATTCTGCTGGGCGCGCTGGATCTTTCCACGCACGCGGTCGAGACGCCGGAAATCGTTGCCGCGCGTATCCGCCGGGCGCTGCCGTATGTGGACGCGAAGCGGCTGGTCATCGCGCCCGATTGCGGCTTGAAGTATCTGCCTCGTGAGGCCGCGTTCGGCAAAATGAAAGCCATGGTCGACGGAGCGCGGATCGTTCGAGGCGAACTCGTTTAGTTCGTTGCGGCCTTCTTCAACGGCCAGAATTCGAAAAACTCGGCATAGAAGATCAGGAACGGAAACGTGACTCCCAGCAGCGCGGAGGCGAGCCAGCGCTCGAAATCGTTGCCCGGAGGTCCGGGAGCGAGCTCGCCGCTGACCGCCGGCGCCAACCCAGTGTAAAGTAGCGCGAGGCCCGTGCCAATCACCGCCGCGGCCCCCGCGCTCAGGATTCCCTTCAGCGGCTGCGCCTGCTTTGTGATCAGCGACCCTTGCAGCATGTTCAGCACGATAATTGTTCCGAAGATGAACGGAATCGGAACCCGCACCATGAACTGGAGCGGGTCCATAGCCATCGCGAACACTCCGATATAGAAAAGAATCCCGCCGAGCACAAGACAGATCGCGGTCCACACCAGGCCCAGCGCCGGCTGCTTCATGACACCCGCGAATTTCGTGAGAGGCCATAGATCGAAGTGCAGCATCACAAACATGATCCCGATGGCGGACATGTAGAACACCAGCGCGAGATTGGCGTTGAAGAGCCCATGCGGATCGAGCGACTCGACATAGACCGGCGCGCCGCGCATGAATTCATAACTGAAGAACAGCCGGAACAGCAGATAGTTCACGACGTAGCACGCCGCCAGCATCGCGAGCCCAGCGGCCACCGGATTCTTGATCAACGTCGTGAACGGCCAGCCGCCCCAGATGATCGCCGCCCAGAACGTGACGATCACGGAGGCGATCGTGCACATCATCAGCATGGGCGAAATGGGGCGGACGCCTCCGCCGACAGTGAAGAAATACGCGCCCACGACAGCCACGCCGGTGATCGCCGCCAGCAGCGCCAAGAGGGCGCCCTTGACGGGTTGAGCGAGTTTGACCGCGAACCCGGGTTGCTTGCATCCCCACGTGATCCCGATCACGATTTCCATGGGGATGATGCAGATCAGGCAATAGGTGACGCTGCCGAGAAATTTCGCCGCGGGGAAGATCGCGACAAATCCCAGTGAGATCGCAATGACGAGTGCCGAGGCGACAAGGCCGAGCGCTGGCTGTTTGAGCATCCTATGGAGTCTATACCAGCAGAGGCCCCACTGCCAACCCGCGGGCTTACACCAAATCCGCGGCCTTAATCGGCAGATTGCGAATGCGCTTGCCGGTGGCGGCGAAGACGGCGTTGGTCACCGCCGGAACGATCGACGGAGTGCTGGCCTCGCCGATGCCGCCGGGGTTCTCGTGGTTGTCCACGATGTGAACTTCCACCACCGGCATCTCGTCGATGCGCAGCGGATCGTAGTTGTTGAAGTTCTTCTGCTGCACACGGCCGTGATCGAGCGTGATGCCGATCTTGAGGGCGGCGCTCAAGCCATACACGATGCCGCTCTCGATCTGCTGCGTGACTCCGGCGCGGTTGACCACCTGGCCGCAATCGACCGCGCAGACTACTTTGTGCACCTTCACCTTGCCCTGAGTGACGCTAACCTCGGCCACCTGCGCGTTGAAGCTGCCCAGATTATTCACCACGGCGACTCCGTGGAAGTGGCCCGCCGGAAGCGGCTTGCCCCAGCCGGCCTTGTCGGCGGCGATGTTCAGCACGTTCAGGTAGCGCGCGTTCTTCGGGTCCTTGGAGAGCAGGCGGCGGCGGAACTCCACCGGATCTTTCTTGGTGGCCGCGGCCATCTCATCCAGAAAGCTCTCCATGAAGAAGCAGTTCTGCGAGAAGCCGACCGATCGCCAATAGCTCACCGGAATGCCAGCGTCGGGCGGATGATACTCGATGTGCGTATTGGGAATGTCGTAGGTGATGCTGACGATGCCTTCGACCCCGGTGCTGTCCACGCCGTTGCGCAAGCCGCCGAAGGACGGGCACGCGACGCGTCCGGTGAATGCGACGGGCCAACCTTCGGCGTCGAGCCCGGCGGCGAAAGTCGTGTAGGAGGCCGGGCGATAGGTGTCGTGCTGCAAATCGTCTTCGCGGGTCCAGGTGAGTTTCACCGGAGTGCCGGTGACGGCCTTGGCGATCTCCACGGCTTCGCCGATGAAGTCCGCTCCGCCGCGGCGTCCGAATCCGCCGCCGAGGTACTCGGTATGGATGTCGATCTTGGCCGCCGGAAGCTTGGTAATCCCCGCCGCGGTCTGCTGCGCGGCGGACTGGATCTGCGTTCCGGCCCACACGTCGCAGTGGTCGGCGGTCACGTGCGCCACGCAGTTCAGAGGCTCCATGGGGGCGTGCGAAAGATACGGGGCTTCATACACTGCCTCGATCTTCTTCGCCGCGCCGGCCATGGCCATTTCCGCGTCGCCGGTATTGCGAGCCACGGCGCCGGGCTTGGCGGCGAGATCCATGAACATCTGCCGCAAACTGGCGGAGGATGTGTTGGCTCGCGACCCTTCGTCCCATTTCATCGACAGAGCCTTGCGGCCCTCCATCGCGGCCCAGGTATTGTCGGCCAGCACGGCCACGCCGTTTGAAATTTGCACCACGTTCTTGACGCCGGGAACGGATTTGGCTTTGCTGGCGTCGAAGCTGGCGACTTTGCCTCCGAACACGGGACAGCGCTCCAGACTCGCGTACAGCATGCCCGGCCGTTTTATGTCCAACCCGAACGTCGCAGTGCCGTTGACTTTGCTCGCGGTGTCCAGCCGCTTCATCGAAGTGCCGATGAGCTTGTACTGGCTCGAGTCCTTCAACTTGATGCCGACGGCCGCCGGAACGGGAAGCTTCGAAGCCGCGTCGGCCAGGCTTCCGTAGCTGAGCTTGGCGTTGGTCGCGGCATTTACAATCGAGCCGTTCTCCGCCTTGCATTGCGATTTATCCACGCCCCATTGCTGCGCCGCGGCGGCGATCAGCATCTCGCGAGCCTGCGCGCCGGCCTGGCGCAGAGGCTGCCAGGAAGTGCGGATGCTCAAGCTGCCGTAAGCGCCCATCATCGCGCCGTACTCTGGGCTGACGGGCGGGAATTCGGTGCGGATCTTGCTCCAGTTGCACTCCAGTTCCTCGGCCAGCAGCATGGAGAGCGAAGTAACGGTTCCCTGACCCATCTCGGACTTGTGAATCATCAGTGTGACGCTATCGTCGGCGCCGATGCGCACAAAGGCGTTCAGCTTGGACGGAGCTGCTGTCGCGGTCTGCGCGGCGAGCCGGGATTTCTCGGGCAGATAGAAGCCGATCATCAATCCGCCCGCGGCGGTCGCGCCGGCTTGGAGGAAGGTTCTGCGATTTAGCTTTTTCGTGAGGACGGGGGCCGATGCGCGGTTGATTGTCGGGGTCATGCGATTGCTCCTTCCTGGGCCACTGGGTTCGAAGCCCGTCGCAAGCGGGCGGCCGTATGCACCGCCCGGCGAATCGCTTGATATGTTCCGCAGCGGCACAGGTTGCCGCGCATCGATTCGTCGATGTCGGCGTCGGAGGGATTGGAGGCCTTCGTGAGCAACGCCGCCGCGGTCATGATCTGGCCGGATTGGCAGTAACCGCACTGCGGCACGTCCTCTTCGATCCAGGCGCGCTGCACCGGATGGCTCGCACCATCGGCTGAGAGTCCCTCGATGGTGGTGACGGATTTGCCCGCCACGGTCGAGATCTGCGTGACGCAGGAGCGCGTGGGCTGGCCATTAATATGGACCGTGCATGCGCCGCACTGCGCGATGCCGCAGCCGAATTTCGTGCCGGTCATCCCCAGCGTGTCGCGCAGAACCCACAGCAAAGGCATCTGGGCTTGCACGTCCACGGTCTGGGATTTTCCGTTCAGGGTGAACTTTACTGCCGCCATTCGAACCCTCCTTGGTCGTCGGGAGACTCGGCTCCAGTATACAACTCTAATCGAGTGCAATCACTATGGCGCCGGCGGCGATCAGCAGCCCTCCCACGCCCTTGCCCCAGGTCAATCGCTCGCCCAGGAACACGGTGGCAAACAGGATCACCAGGACGACGCTGAGCTTGTCGATCGGAGCTACTCGGGATGCGGGCCCGGCCTGGAGAGCGTGAAAGTAACACAGCCAGGAAAGACCGGTGCCCAGGCCGGAGAGGACCAGGAACAGCCAGGTCCGGTGGGAGAACGCCTGGAAACTGGCCGGCTGGCGCGCGATATAGGCCAGCAACCAGGTGAACACCACTACCACGGATGTTCGCACCGCTGTGGCGACGTTGGCGTCGACTCCGGTAACTCCGAGTTTCGCCAGAATCGCTGTGGCCGCCGCAAAGAAGGCCGAGAGTAAGGACCAAGTGAGCCAAGTCATCGCTTTGAACCTAGCATGAGCGAAACTCGCGGCAGGAGCCCTCAAGCTGGGTCGCGTGTTAAACTGGCTTTAGTCCTGCCTTAAAAGCGCGCCCGTAGCTCAGTTGGATAGAGCGTCTGGCTACGAACCAGAAGGTCGCATGTTCGAATCATGCCGGGCGCACCACAAACAAA
>Ga0070733_10000909_pt1 | contig 22807 bp, 33 predicted proteins | sample Coa_R1_9_FD_66450 | JGI IMG/M metagenome (GOLD analysis project Ga0070733, IMG submission 66450) | Surface soil microbial communities from Centralia Pennsylvania, which are recovering from an underground coalmine fire - Coalmine... | ecosystem: Environmental > Terrestrial > Soil > Unclassified ...
TCGGGAACACAGCCGTGGCAAGCGCGTAGTTGCCGAGGTATTGATACATCAGCGACGTGACGATCGGGCTACCCAGGCCGGTGATGAAGTCCCATCCCGGTCCGGCCGTGAAGGCTCCGGCCGTGCCGCTCGTGATATCGCGGAAGTTGGCGTTATAGAGCGCGGACGAAGGCGCAGCCGCGGCGGCCAGGTACAAATCGCCCAAGGTCCCGCTAAGCGGCGCGGCCGGCCCGCGAACGCCATTGGCGACCGCTATGATGCCGGCGTACATCTGTACCGAGAGACTTGTGCCGTACAGTTCACCCCAGCCTCCTTGCAGTGAGCAATAGGTGGCTACCGCGTTCTGGTCGCCGCCGGACATCGAGACGTCGGGCGCGCCGCGCATCGAGCAAGCGGGGCTCACGGGGAGAAACGAGACCTGGAACGGCAGCGAGGATTCGACCACGCTGCAGCCGCCGCCCGATCCCGACCACGCCATCTCGAAAAAGGACGTCGCGAGGCCTCCGCCTGGCGCGGGGGTCAGTTGCGTGGCGCCGACGCCGATCACGAGCGGACTCGACGCGGGATAGCTGAGTGTCCCGCCGGCGTCGCCCGAGGAAGCGAGGAAGGTAACGCCCGTTCGAATGAAGGCCGGATCGTATAAGGTTTGTCCTGGCCACTCCGGACCGCCCCAGCTCATTGAGACGACCGAGGCCAGCCGCTCGCCGGTCGCGACCGATGTCATCTGATCGGGGAAGCCATTGGTTGTCGACTCCACCAGGATGATCTTGGCGCAGGGCGCGACCGCGTGAACCCACTCCACATCCAGAGTGATCTCGAGCTCCCATCCCGCGTTGTAGACGGGCAGCGGTGATGGCGCGCCGTTCTGGTTGAGTTTCTGGAACGTGAAGCCCGGACACGAGATGCCGAACTGCGCGGAGAATACCGCGAGGTCGGCCGCTATGTTGGGGGCGTCGTAGGCGTCGACGATCGCGACCGTCGTTCCCGCGCCGCCGGTGGTTTGGATCCCGTAGGCGACGCGCATGTCCTGGGGCCAGAAGCCCAACGGGAAACGGGAGCCTTCGATGAGCGCCGGCCTGAGCCGCGGCGGGGATTTGATCCAGGCGTAGGGGCGCGTCTCGCCCGGGCCCACCGACGAGACCACGGGGCGCGGTTGGGCAAAGATCGGGATCGAGAGGAGGAACAGGGGAAGGAGGCGCAAAATGGGGGAAGAAAGCTATCAGCCGTCAGCTATCAGCCGTCAGCTTAAAATCACAGCGCACATCTCGGGCTCGGCGGCCCACGAGTTGACCACGTCGAATCGCGTGAAGAAATGCTCGCCGTCGTAAGTGCGAATCATGCGGATCGTCAGGCCCGTTGGCTCGTCGAAGTGCGCCGCTTTGCGTAAGACTATCGCGTGGTTCGGGAAGCACAGCGGCTTGGGCGCGACTGCCGCAGCGAACGCGCCCGCGATGGCGGCGAAGAAGGCGCGGCGCGTCATGAGTTGATCGCGACCACTGTAAAGCGTATCGGCTTGCGCACGTAGATCGTGTCGCCGATCTTGGGCTCAAATGTCATGGCGGCGTACTCGGCGGCTACGTTCCGCTTGGGGTTGAACAGGTTGCGATCAGCGCCCAGTATGGTGAAGGTATCCCCTACGGCGAATCTCTCGACGCGCTTGTCGAGCGCCCAGCCGCAGCCGGTATCATATGATACTTTTCCGCCGGAGCGCGCGCGCGAGCGCCGCGCTATACGTGCCGAGAACGAGAGCGAACCAGGCGCGGCGGGTCATGCGAAATACTCACCGTCGTACTCGTCGGCTAAGCCGGAAACGCCCACCCGCGAGGGCGACACCTCGATCTCATTGAGCTTCCCATTGGCGCGCACCTCGAAGAGCCCACCGTCCGCCGTGAACGCGAAGAGCCGGCCGTTACTGTACATGAGATGCGAGACCGGCGACGGCAGCAAGACGAAATAGTGGAGGCCGGGGCGAAGCGCGGGTTTAGCTGACGGCTGAAAGCTGATAGCTGAGAGCTTCTTGAAGCCCAACGCGGCGGCGAGGGTCGAGAAGAACGCACGGCGCGAGGTCATAAGAATAAGCTATCAGCTATCAGCTATCAGCCGTCAGCTCGCGGTTTCATGCGTATACCAGACAGTCCGCACGGCAGTACGTCTTGCGGTTGCGGATGTCGTAGTCCCGGTAGACGCGCCCGATGTGGACGCCGTTCTGCGTGTAGCGGCAGGCAAATGCCAGACCCCGAGGCAGTTCCAACGGCAGGAACACCGGATCCCTCCTGCCTTCGCGCTGTGTCCACTCCTCTACACTGTTCGCCAGCGACGCTAGCGCGGGCACGACATACCGATCATGAAAGTGGTGCACGTCCTCCCACCCGTCGAGTTCTATATCCACCGCAAACTGCCGCAGCTCCGGACGCCGGATCACGGGCGGGATCGAGATGAGCTTGGGTTTCCAGAGCAAGCGCTCGGGATCGAGCGTCGCGCCCGCGACGAGCGCGCCCAGCGCTCCGAGGAAGCCGCGGCGGGAAGTCATAACAATAAGCTATCAGCTATCAGCTCTCAGCTTTCAGCTCCGGACGCGCCTAACGCGGCTGAAAGCTGATAGCTGACGGCTGACAGCTTCCTTAAACCATCCATGATCTATCTGTCTCGAGCCGCCGCACCGGAACCTGCGTCGGCCGCTTGCCCGTCACCGCCATCAAACGCTTGGCGCCCTGGCTCCAGGCGTCGACCTGATCGTCGTTGACGCCCGCCGGGAACGCGGCGCACTCGTTGATGAACGCGTCGACCCACGGCGCGAGTTTGGGGTGGGGCAGATACCAGTTGCCGCTCTCGAGTTGCGGGCTGGCCGCCGCCGCACGCGAGATCTTGCCGCCTTCCGGATTCACTTCGACGAACCCCGCGATCTCGTGGCGCAACGATTGAACGACAGCGGGCCCGTTGGCTTTGTCCTCGACGAGTTTCAGCGCAACCATCGGCCACATCCCGCACATTTGGCGCACTGCCAGCAACGTGCTCGGAAAGTCCATGCGGTCGCGGGTTTGCGCCAGCAGGAACCGGTCGCCGCCGCGCGCGCCCATGACCTGGCCGACCACGAAATCAGCGGTTTTGGTGTCCTTGAAGGCCATGTCCCAGGTTTGTAACTGCATGTCGAACGCGGCGGGCAGATCGACGGGCTGGCGCTGCTCGATTGTGCCATCCGGCAGCCGGACCATGACCGGCGGCAGGTTCGCGCCTTTCGGCTGCCAGTAGCGCCACCAGTGTTTCTTCAACATGCCGCCGCCCATGGGTGTAGGCCGCTGTTGATGCTGGCCGGCGAAGCCGGCGCTGCCTAGATCCTTCTTGGCTTGTTCGACCACTTGGCGAGGGAACAACTCTTTGAACAGCAACTCGCCGGGTTGCGTGCGAGGGTCGCGAAAGCCGATGCTGCTTTTGTTCGCCTGGCCGGGCTCGTATTCGGTGGGCAGTCTCAGATGTTCGTAGCCGCCGGCGCGCAGTACGTGGCCGCTCAAATCGCGGTCGCTGAGGCGCTGCATGATGATGACCTTGGCTCCCACGCGCATATCGTTCAGCCGCGAACTCATCGACTGGTCCCACCAGATGAGGCACGATTCGAGCATGGCGTCCGAGTATTGGTCGGTCGCGTTGATCGGGTCGTCGGCCACTACGCAGTCGCCGCGGAAGCCGGTTCCTTTGCCGCCGACGCCCAGCGCGATGCGGAAGCCTTTCAAGGAATTGGCGAAATGTTCCTTCTGGTCCTGAGCCGGGTTGAACTCCCAGGCCGGCTCATAGGTGGCGCGGTACCACTGCGAGCGCATCAGGTCCCGGCAGCGCACCGAATCGCGGTTGGCGAGGTCCTGCGCGTACGAGGCGAACAGCGCGCGCCATTTGCCGCCCTCGGCGCTGCGTATCCACATCCACGCCGGCCAGAGTACGGATACAATCAGGCTCTTGGCATGCCCTGGCGGAACGTTAATAAGCAAGCGCTGGATATGGCCTTCGGCAACCGCCTGCAGGTGATCGGCGATCGCGTCGATATGCCAGTTGGGTACGAACTCCATCGCGGGCTCGACGATCGGCCACGCAAACTCGACGAAGTTCCGAAATTTCTTCGATCCATCCTTGCGCTCCATCCAGAGAATCGATTGGTCTAACTTGCGGGCGCTGGCGGTGATGGGGAGGCAGGGCATTCAGGCGCCTGTGATTCCGGCGCGGTCGTAGGCGGCGCGTCGGGCTTGCGTTCGAGCGCCCGTTTTCTGGCCCGCACCAATTCCTCATGGCTGAACAGCTCAGCCAGGTCTTTGGCCTCATCGCTGATTAGCTCGGTCGTGCTCACGTCGATTACCTGTTTCCACTCGCCGAGCTCGATCGCGATGCGCTCCAGGTAGCCGCACTCCTGCTCGAGCAGCCCGGTGTCGAGCGCGAACTCCTCTACCTTCTCCTGAAACAGGCCGCCGCCGATCGATTTCACCGTGCGGACTTGCACGCCTTTCTGCGCGATGGTCGTGCCCGGCGCGTTCGCGTAGCTCGGGAGCTTGCCGCGGGCGCGTATAACGCCCCGCAGGATGGCTGCGCGGCCCATCAGCAGCGCGATGCGGTTCGACTTGAGCGCCAGGCCCTCGTGGCTCAGCTTGGCGCGCCAGGCCGCCAGGTGCTCGTGGACGCGGCCGCGGAACTCGGGGCAGCGCTTCCAGTCCTGGATGGTTTCCCTGCTTACGCCGCAGGCTTCGGCGATTTGTTCACCCGTGCGCGAGCCATCGGCGATTAGTTCAGCCGCGCGCTCGCGTTCGGCGCTCCAGGTCCAGGGTTCGAGAGGCTCTCGCATTCAAAAAAGTGTAAGGTTGTGAGGAGTTGGAGGCGGTTTTGGGAGCCTGGGGTGACTTACCGCGTCGTTCACGGTCTGCTTCGGGCGTTCGCGTTTAGCCCCTTTTGACCCCAGACATGGCTTGGCGGGCGATATAACTTTTTTGTTATATCAGCACAAAATACGCTGTGAATGCCACCGCCGTCGATGATCGCGTGCGCCCATTCGAACATGAGGCCGTCCGTTTGCGCCGGATCGCTGAGAATGATCTGCGCCGCTTCGAGGTTCGCTCGATCGATGCGCGCCGCTTTCTCGTAGATCGTGGTCTTTGCCATCGATAAAAATGGACAAGTCGGATGGTTGTCCATAAAAATGGACGAACAACGGACTAACAATGGACTTCTAGATTATCTCTTACTCGAAGATTTCCAATGCCGCCGCGCGAATGGTCGACCAACGCCGGCACATCGAGCAAGGTCCAACGGAGTCGCAGGCGCCGCCGGTGTGCTTCGAGATCTCGTCCAGGTGATCGAGGATCAGGTCGAGTTGGTCGCGGGCGGCGTCGTCGCGCGTGGCATAGATGACAGGCCGCGCTCTGCCTTTGCCAGTTTCAAGGAGATTAAGGCGGCCGAAGATCTGACCCACGTTATCCTCCTCATGAAAGCTGATCGAATACGAGCGCCGCGGCCTTGTCGCGCTCGCGGCTGCGGAAACGGCTGTACACGAGACTGGATCTGATGTCTTCGTGGCCAAGCCAGTCCTTGATCGCCATCACATCTATCTGGCCGGCGAGGTGCGTGCCTATCGAATGCTTCAGGCAGTGCGGATGTTGCAGGCTTTGCGGCAGGCCCGCGCGAATCGCGTACCGGAGGTAGAGCACGAACACCATTTGGCGGCACACGCCCTTGGTTCCTTGCCTCGTCGGAAACAGCGGGCCAGGCGCGGCGCCGCGTTTGCGGTACCACGCTTTGAGCGCGCGATTCTCTGGGGGGGAAAGCGGGTAGGAGCCACTGATCGACCCCTTACCCCGATGCACGAAAAGTCTGTGCTCGGTGCGGTCCCAATCCGACAAACGAAGCTGCCCGACTTCAGAGGCTCGCAGACCTCGCCAGTACGAAACGGTGAAAATCGCGGTATCGCGGACCGACTCGATGCCTCGGAGGAAGCGCGTAAGCTCGTCTTCTGTTAGGTACTTGCGCTGTTCTTCCATGGCGGATTTGAGTTGGTCAATATACTGATTCTGTCCAACTCACCTTCAAAAAGGGCATGTAAACGAATGATTCCAGGTAGGCTCAAAAAGTGGTTTTTCCGTAGTAATGACTAACTGGAGGCCTTTGGGTCTGTCCTGTCGGCGGTCGGATCTTGCTGGCTGCGCGTTGGAACCGATGCCTTTTGCGGCTCGAAAAATAACCCGCAGAATTTGCGGGATAATCTGCTTTATGGACAATCCGAACGAGCGGCCACCCGCTGTCGAACCGAAACCTATTCCACCTGCAATCAAGCGACTCCTCGAAGAGGTCGAGCGCGAGCGCGAGACGCCTTCCAGTTATGACCGGGCGCACAACCGGCACATGAGAAGCTGAAAGCTGATAGCTGAGAGCTGACAGCTACCTTCCGAAATACTCCCGCACCCGATAGAGCGAGTACGGCCGCGTCTGCCCGATCGCCCGGCCCAATTTCACTTCCATGAGCGAGATCCGCTTGTAGAAGTTCCGTTCCAGCTTGAGACGCTCGACGCAGGCTTCGCGGTCCCATCCCTCGAGAAAGAACATGCGAAACAGCGCGTACTCTTCGTCGGTCAGCGTGCGGCGGCCGAGCATGGCGAAGTCGGCGCAGTACTCCTCGCCCGGCATCGAAAGCTCATAGCCGTTGGGGCCATGCCGGTCGATATCCACCCGGCGCATGAACTTCGGCCACTCCGCAATCTCGACGAACTTGCCGTAGCTGATGCGAAAGATCCGGCTCAAGACGCAATCGCAAGGCAGCGGGCTGCGTTCGCCGTTCGGCCCGATGCTGATTCTCGAGTGGCACCCCAAACCCGAGCATTCCGCGCAATCTCGTACGGCCAGGAAGCGAAGCTCTCTTGCGTCCCACGCGAAAAAGGGAACGGCTACCCGAGAGGGGACTCTCTGACGCAGGGTGAGGCTTCTGACTACCGGGGCGGGCGCTGACATCGACTTACTTTGCGTGTGTGTAATGCGTTCCAAGAAACCATGTCTCTTAGATCAGGATTGCCGCCATCTTCCAGTTCAAAGATGTCTGAGAATACCCACGGCTTTTGTTTTGGATGTGGGGATTTCATATCTTTGTGTTGGCAGACCTTGGGTTGGCCCGTTTTGCTGATCTGTGCGGTCGGGAGCAGGCTTTAGTTGCACGGGTCCCGCAAGGTGGCGGCGAGCAAGCGTTATAAAACCAAGCGCCGCAGTGAGCGGGAGCACAGCGTTGCCCAGCGTTCGTAATCGATCAACGCGAGGGGACGATTCGCGTCGGTCCATCCCAGTGGAAAATTCATCAACATCTCCACGAAGCGCGGGTTTAAGCGAGGCGTCCCGTCCGAGAAGTTCGCGCCACGCTTCGAGGTCTTCAGGGCCGGGAGGGAAAAGCGTATAGCTTCCGTCTGCAAATAGAGGACGGTCGCAGCCACCAAATCGTGCGGCTTGTAATGATGGTCGGTCAGCTCGAAGCCCTTGCCCCGTGCTCCCGTCGCATCGTGGCTGTTCGCCGTGGGCCAGTTCGTCGCCTGCTTCGCGAATTCGCCGCCCGCGCCCATCTTGCCCGAGTGATCCTGATTGCTCATCCCGTGCGGCGTGTGCCACATCTTTACTTCCATCGCGAGTGGGGTTGTCGCGCCGTTGCCGTTGTATTTCTTGAGCTTCAGCTTCTCTTTTCTCGCCAGGAACGTGACCGGCGATTCCCCGTCGTTGAAGACTCCACTGTCCGGCGTGTGCCAGGACAAACAATCGTTTCCTGAGGTGAGGCGCGCCGACTTCAGCCGCGCTAAACAATCCCGCCTCGACTCGATAACCCATCGCTCGTAGCTCGCGGGCGACTGCGTAAAATCCGATGCGCTGGTGATTGGCGACGTTTTCGAGGAAGACCCATTCCGGCGCAACTTCGCGGATGATGCGCGCGACGTGCGGCCAGAGGTGGCGCGGATCTTTGACGCCTTTTTGTTTTCCTGCGCATGAAAAAGGCTGGCAGGGGTAGCCGGAATTGAGGCAATGAACGCGGCCACGCCACGGCTTGCCGTCGAAGTTTTGGAGACTCGTCCAAATAGGCGCATCATCGAGGGCGCCGTCTTCGATACGCGCAACCAGCTTTTCGCAGGCTGTGATTTCGTTCTCCACGTAGCAAATCGAGCGAGACGTCGGCACAGCGAGCTTGAGGCCGAGGTCGATGCCGCCGATTCCGGCGCAGAGGGAGAGAACTTGAAAGGCGTGTGAATCCACATTCATCGGTTGGTGTCGTTCGCGGCTGAAAGCTGAGAGCTGATAGCTGAGAGCTTGTTCCTCAAAGCAGTTGATTTGAGTGCGTAATCCCCTGCCCTTCCAACTCTTGTTTCAAAACTCCGAGCACCCTTTGATGCATTCTGATAGCGCTCCATCGGGTAATGCCCATAATGAGCGCAGCATCATCGACTGACTTATCCATGTCATACAACAAGATCAACAGAAGCGCCTGTTTCCCGGTCAGCTTCTGCTGGCCCATCCGCATAATGGCATGGCACTGCGCGGCGATCGCACGAGCAAGAGGCGAGTACTCCTCGGGGGCTGGAAGAATATCGGCGAGCCTTAAGCGGCCGTCTTGAGCGGCGGAGCCAAATGTCTTCGACTGGCGGGAGGAGGTACGCATCGCTTGCGGGGGCGGCGGGATCGCTGAATCTCCCGCGCGGCGTTCAGGATTTCATCCCAGGTCCAGGGCTCGATGCGCTTCGGCCGGCAGGAGGCCATGACGGCGTAGAAAAGCTCGTGCCATACCCAATCGGGAAGCTTGGGCTGCATCCAGGTGGCGCCGTCCAGGTAGGGCTTGCCCAAGGACTGGCCGCGGATGATGACGACTTTGACGGGCTCGCGTTTGTGGGGGGGAACGGGGCGGATGCCCTTGACCTTGCCTTTGCGGTACATCAACTCGACCAACCGCTCGTGGAGTAAGCGGCGGGCGCAGTCGTCGGTGACGCTGCAGCCGGTCCATTTCGAGTCCTCGAGACGGAACAGCCGGACCAGGCCGGGGAGGTCGCCCTCGAAGATTTCGTTGGCCGGGATTCGCAGTTGGAGCTTGGGCTTTAGTAGTGGGCCGTGTGGTTCTTTAGAGCCATCATCGCCAATGGCTTCGCTCGAATGAGCGGGGACTACGGGGGAAGAAGGCTCTTCACCACCTGAAATATTGTACAGACGGGAAGCCGTTTCCGTGCGGGTTGGGCAAACTATATTTTTCATCCGTCATTTCTAAAGGCTTTAGCTCCCCCAATAGCGCAGCGTGCCGAGGATCAAGGCGATCTCGATAAGAGTCCCAAGGACCCGCTCGGCCGGCGTGTTGTCGTCCTTGGCGATCTGAGCCATCGCGTTCAATGCGAACATTCCCACCAGGAGCCACTTGAACCACATGGCTATCCCACTCTCTCGTTGATCGAGCGCATCTGGCCCACGAGCGACGCGGCGCGCTGGCAGGTGTCGGCGAGGGTCGCTTCGAGGCCGCACGGTTCCTGTTCCTTCTCGCAGCAGTTCGGCTCGCTGAAGAACAAGTTGCCGCGCAGCCGCGCTACCTCCGCGTTGAAGTCGAGTATGTAGCCGCGCAGCTCGTGGGCGCGCTGCAGGAGCGCGGGCTCGGTGGCCTCGGGCTTGTCCAGGCAGGCGCTTGTTCTCCGGGGGTCGGGATTCGCCTGCTGCAAGATGGCTGCGCCGGCCATGTGCATTGCGGCCTCTTTCGCGTTCCGGTCGTTATCTCGTCCGTACATTCGTTTAGCTCCTTTTCTCTTCGAGGTACGAGCATTCGGGGATTGCCTGATCCGCTGGCTTGCGGGCCCGCGCGATCGGCGGCAGCGCGAGGCCGGGAGGTCCGAACGGCGCCGTGGTCCGGCCGCTCCAGTTCGAGGCCTTCGAAGCATCGTCGGACTCCAGGTGATACATCACGATCTCGGGGATCAGGGCGCGCTTGGCGCGGGGCCATTTGGTGGCGAACTGGACGTCGGTGCGAGCCGCGGTTGCGTGCTGCTCCGGATACTCGAATACCTGTGAGGCCGCAGGGTTCCACAGTTGCGCGAATCCTAGCGGGATGTAGCCTGTGCGCTCGATCATGAGCCTTGTGCCGATCGGAAACTTATCCAGGTGGATCCAGGTATTACTCTCGTGCTGCAGTTGCGGCAGCGCGAGAAACTGTCTCCAGGCCGCGGAGCCCTGGCACATATGACGGTCAAATCCGTAGAGCATGGTCGGGTCGAGATCGGCCTCGGTGAGCAGTTTTCTTGTGAGGGGCGGACACAGCATGTCCGCGTCGAGGTGGAGTACCCAACCGTCTTTGTCGAGGGCTTGGAGGCCTACGTTGATGCCCGCGCCTTTTGCGAACTTGCCCCAACGGGTTTCAAATACATCTGTTGGGATACAGGTCACATTCCAGAACTCACAGACTCTTCGGGTGTTTGAGTCTTCTGGGGCTGTGACTACGACTGTCTTGTCAAATAAGACTCTGTTGTGAGGAAGAACCTCAGAGAGAAAGTCTGAGTAGTCACAACAGGTGATGATAGCTTCGATTTTCATGCGGTCGCTTTTAGAACTTTGGCTTGCTCCGTCCTGCTGATCTTTGCGGTTCGCTGCACGCGGTTCGATACCGGAGCCTCCAGGATGCCGAGGCGCGAGCGCGCCATCCGCACGTATCGAGGATCGATCTCAATTCCTACCGCTTCATCCCAACCGGCGGATCTTGCGGCGAGCAGCTCGCTGCCCGATCCCGAGAACGGAACCAGCAAGCGGCGCGGCGTTTCACGGACGGGCGGCAGGATAAGACGCGCAAGGTATTCGAGCAGCTTCAGCGGCTTTACCGTGGGGTGCGTGTTGCCTTCGCCGCGTTCTGATCGGCTCGCTTTTGCGCAATAGAAGAATCGAGACGCGCCGCCGGAATTGGTTGGTCGACGCACGAGGCATTGATCGCCGAATCCCAGGCCGTAGATGTCTCGCGTCTTGGGTGAATGGCGAACCGCCGGATTGTTTCCGCTCGTCAGTGTTCCGCTCTGCAGGTCTAGCGCCGCCGCCGCCGTTCCGTCGAGCAGCACGTTCGCGGGCCAGCGGCCTTGAGATTCGGCTTTAGCAACGGCTTCTGACGCCCGCTGTATGCTCGCCTCAACCGCCCGCTCATCTTTCATCCAAGGGCGCCGCCATCCTTCCGCCGCCGCTTGTCTGCCCGTGGTGTTCTGACCGCCGCCTAAGCTTTCGCCATTCGCGGGAATCCGCGCCGCGTCAATCGCCAGCGCGCGCTTGCCCTTCTTCCACGCCAGCGTGATCGGCTCCCAGGCCGGTTTCAGTTGCGCGTGCCCTTTCGGAAAGCCCTGCCCGTGAAGCCAGCACAGCGTATCGGAGATAATGAAGCCCGCGTCTTCGATAGCGCACGCCAGCCGGTGATACGTCCGTGTTCCGCCGAATGCTAGCAGCGGCGCGCCCGGCTTCAACGCGCGGAGCACTTCGGCCCAGACTTCGGTGCCTGGTATCATGCCGTCCCACGCCATGCCCATAAAGCCAGTGGTGACGCGAGCGCGACCGCCGGGATGGTCGAGGTTGACGGAGGCCGGGCCGCTGCCTCCCTTCTTACCGGAGGTCAGGCCGTAAGGCGGATCGCAGAGCACGGCGTCAAAGCTCGCGGCGGGCATCTTACGCAGCTCCGCGAGCGCGTTGCCTGTGATGAGGCGCGTGGATGGTCGATAGCTCATCCCACGCGCCTTTCACAGTGCTTGCAGACGGGTTTTTGATAGGGCGGGTAGTAGCGGCCCGTTTCCTTGCCGAAATACCAGGCGCCGCAGACCGTCGGCGTGCCGAGCTCGCCCATGAGGATGTGCTTTTTCTTCTCTGCGCCTGCTACATACCGAAAGCGTTTGATTGTGCTCAAAAGCGCACCTTGGTCGCGTAGACGCCCGCGCGCCGCCGCTTGCCCGTCGCCTGATTCGGCAGCATCCCGTCCTTATCCCGCTCCCGCGTATCCCAGCAACGCCGGTTGTTCTCTTCCTTCGCCGACTCCGACATCACGCTCAACACGCCGAGGGGTTTTCGCTGAGAGCTGATAGCTGAAAGCTGAAAGCTGCTTTTCTTCCACCGTCGCCACTCGCTAGTCTCGGTCACCTGCATCGTAAAGAGATTCCGCAGAAACCGCTCCGCGAATAACTCGTACTTGGCCTTGACGAGTTCCTTGGTGTTGGTCGAAAGAGCCCGCGCGATGATCCACGCGGCCCGTTTGTTCCAGCGCTCGGTGCGCTTCTGAATCTGAGTAGGCTGGAACGGCTCGATCGCGCCGGTGGTCTTGCGGATCGCCTGGCCGCGGTCCGGCTGCCGGCCGAACTTCAAGACGAAGGCGCGCTTCAGGGCTTTCGCGCGGTGGCCGTTCATGCGGCCTTTCGCTGAGAGCTGAGAGCTGATAGCTGACAGCTTTCTTCTTCCGCCGGCTTCGCGATCACATCTACCTTCCTGCTGCCCGTCTTGCCTTCACTGATGAACGCGGACCTGTCCGGCTCGATGACGTGATTGTCGAAGTCCTTGAGCGAGAGTTTGGCGAGCGAGAAGAACTTGGCGCCCAGGTAGCGCGCGAGCGAGCGAATGCGGATGAGGGTGCGCTCGTTCGGACGCTCGGAGATGGTGACGACACACGTTCCCCCGTCGACGGCAAAGGCCTGATCGGCGGGGGAGTCGTCGTGCAGTGCCTGGAACTTCTTGCGGAGAGCTTCGCGCCGGTCGGCGGTTGGCTTGTGGAGTTTGCAGGCCTGATCGAGGGTATAAAATTCGCGGGCTTCTTCGGGGAGGGTGGGAACCAGCTTCATCTACTCCTGTATTCGAGATGGAGCGGCGGATTTGGCGGATTTATTTTCGATAAGAAGCTGTCAGCTATCAGCTATCAGCTATCAGCGCGCGTTCGGCGGGTTTTGCCTGACGGCTGAAAGCTGATGGCTGATAGCTACGCAGCCCGTCGAATCGCCGCTTTTTGCCTCGCTTTGAGTTTCGAAATGGCGCGTTCCTCGATCGCCCGTACTTCGCCGCGGCTCATCTGAATGTGGCCCGCGATCTCCTTTTGCGAGAAGCCGTCGAGCCTTCGAAGCAGCACCTGGCCCTCGAGCCCGGGCAGCGATTCGATTTCCAGTCGCAAATCCGAGAGCGGCTTCGCCGGCGCGGCCGCGTCCACCAGCTCGAGCCGGGTCGACCTGTATCGATACGGCTCACCTTTGAACGAGTCGAGCATCGCGAAGTAGATCCGATGGCGGGCATAGGCTCGGAAGTTTTGGCCGGTGTCCTCGCCGGCCGCCTCGACCAGCGCCAGGGCTCCCGTCTGCACCAGATCATCGAAGTCCGTAAAGGGGTAGCGCTTGTGAATGCGCCGCGCGGCCCGGTTCACGAAATCCAGATACTGGCCGATCTTTTCCTCGCGAATGGACGGGGAAATAGGGAACGAAAGGGGGACTACAAGGCGAGACATTGTGCCTCAACCCTATCACGCGGGAGGCGCAGGAAAGGGCTATGCGCGGCTTTTATTGAGCCTTAAGACTTTGGATTATCGCTAGTACCTTGGTACTTGAGCAGACAGTATTGCTCGGCTTCCGGCAGAGCCGTTTGCGGTCGCCAGAGGATGACCATGCCGGCGAGGCGGCTTAATCTGCGAGCTTCCGCTATCGTGATTGGCGTGGGCTCGGCGACGACGGCCGCGCTCACTTGTTGCGGCTCCGGATCTGCTCCCGCACGCTCGCCATCGCCGCGTCGAACACGGCTTGGATGTCGATGGTCACGACTTTCCCGCCTACCCGAACTTCGATCTCGATATCGACTGGTGGACTTTCGGGGATCTGGACGCGCTTCTTCAGCGCGTGAATGACGCGGCTCTCTATTCCCTCGCCTTCAAAGTACTCCGGCACTCCCCGTCTTGCTACTCGGTGATCGTGGGAAGCGGAGTCCAGCAGCCCGGGGTGGTTCCGTACAGCGAAGATGGAGCCGTGAAGGCGGCATTGCGCCGCTGCACGAGTATCTCGGCGCTGCCGTCCTGGTTGACGCCGGTGATCTGGCCGGCACAGATTCTGCCGTTGTCGTTGTACTGCACCGGCAGGCCTGTCATCGCCCTCGGCGTGGCTCCTGCTCTCTGAGCGGCGGTTCCACCACCTGTGGCTCCGCCTGTAGTTTCCTGTTCATTCAGCATTTAAAGTGATTCTCCCTTCGTAAACGAGAGTATCACTAAATCTTATAGATTGAGTTAATAAGACTCAGATTTACTAAGGCTTTGACGTTTTAAGGGGTGGCCCGTTTGGCTGATCTATGCGATCCGGAGCGGGAGTTGGTTGCACGGGTCCCGCATAGATGGGTGGGGATTCGAGGCGCGGCACTGTCGCCTGCAGGAGGTAGGCTTCCCACTCTTCCATGAGTTCGTGCCGGCTGTAATCGGCGCCGCACCATCGGCGGATCATTCGAAGGTAGGCTTCCTGTTCCCAGTTCGGCGTGAACCACCAGCGGATCAAGAACTTTCTCATGGGATTTCCGTCCGGGGCGCGGCCCGCTCCGCAACGCCGGCCAGGCGCCACGGGCTCCTTATGGGCCGCGCTCGAACGATTGCTCTGGCTAACTTCCGCGCTCTCCTTTCCTCGCCTCGTCGATAAGATCAAGTCGGCAAGCGGCCTTTCGGCGGTGCAGCCCTTAGTTTAGTAGAAATCACCTGCCTCGGGAGGGGCGCAGCCGCCCACCAACCGCTCACGGGTAGGGTAGCCAGCGCCGGCCCGGCGGAAACAGGATAGGGGATTCTTACTGTGACTCTCGCACACTCTGGCGCAGAACTTCCCCGACGCCTCACCATCGGTGTGACCGCACCGACTCGAAGGGCCATAGGACCAGGATCGCCCCATTCTACGGCGGGTTTCCGGCGGCGGTCAAGGAGGAATATGCGTAACAAGTTGTTACGCATATGAATAACAAAATGTTACTCATATCAGTAACAAGGTGATACTCACTACCTTATTGATTGGAAAGCATTTGAGATGCCCTTGACGTCGTCGTCTGACGCCCGATTCCAGCCAGCCCAAAAGTACCCTTGCCTGACGGCCACCAACCCCGTCCCACCGAAGGCGACGAAGGCAAGGCGGCGGCCAACCTGAAACCGGCGGCGGAGCCGAAAAAGGCGAAAACCAAAACCCGGGCGAACGCGACGGCCCGCGCGCAAACGCGGCGGCGCGGGGGGGGCGGAGGCAAAACGGAGGCAAAGCGGAGGCAAAGCGGGGAGGGGAACGGACGCAGGAGGCCCGAAACGAGTGGGGGGGGCTGGCTGCGTTAGTGCGCACCTGCGCAAAATGGCCGCCTACGGGACCCCGGTTTTGGGTCGGCGGTACTGCACAGTTGTGCTGTATGGGCTGGAGAGGTGTGTGCGTCCAGACACAACAGACGGTACTACAGGCACAGGTGGAAACTTTTCACTTGTGCCCTTTGCCGCTTATCCTGTAGACTATTCCGACAAGGGGCACTACCGGCACAGATGGAAAATTGCCAGGTGCGCCGCTTGGGGAGGCTGTATGGACGACGAGAAGGAGTGGTTGGATCTGGTCGAGGCCGGCGCGCTGCTGGGTAAGGGCGAGAAGACGGTGCGCAAGCTTTCGAAAAGCGAAGCCTGGAAGTGGAAGTATGCTGAAAGGACACCGGGCTCGAATGCGGCGCTCCGGAAATTATTTCTGGCGGCCGACGTGCGCGCGCATCTCGCAAAGGCGCAGCCGGCGATCGATCCGGATACCGGCGCGGTGGTCGCCGAGACGCCCGAGCGGCGGGAGAACAACGGCAAAGGCAACGGCAAACCATCGAGCGTCGTGATCGCCGGGGATGCGATGCGGGAGTTAATCCAGGCGTTCGCGCCGGCGCTGAAGCCGGTCGAGAACGTGTACGAGTTTCACGAGATCAAGCGCAAGACGGAGCTGCGCGGGCTCGCGAGCCGGGAACTGAAGCAACTGTGCAAGGCGGGTACGCTGCGCCATGTGCTGGTGGGGCCGCCATCCGGAAAGCGCTACAAGGTGCGACTGGTCGACATCGATGCGATGCGCTGCTCGGCCGCAATGGAGTACGCTCCATCCCTGTGAGACAACGCCTGGACAGCTTCTTGATCGTCGCCTTCATCCTCCAAGGATTTGCTGTCGGGCTGCAAATTCAGATGCGGCACTGGTTTGAAGTGACAGCCGGGGCGCTTATCTGGATCGGTTTAGGCTTTCTGCTCCACTCGCGGACCATTCAGTGATGAAAGTGTGTACTATTTGACACAATTTCGCCCTTTAATCGCTGGGAGTAACCCTTGAAATCCTGTGGAAAACAGGGAATGGCTTGCAAAAGAGGTTCGCGCCGTTATATTCTCGAAACCAGTTTCAAAACGATTTAGTACTAACCCGACCTGCATGTCCCCTGAGAAGGCTAACGGGTCGGATTTAAAAGAAACCAGACGATGACGACAACGGCGCGAGAATTAGTATCACAAAAAGATTGCAGCAGTTCAAGACTTTACAAAGCGATTTTTTTTGGGCATACTATTTCTGAAATCCGACGTTTCTGCAGATTCGTTTGGTTTCGTAACAAGATTTGCAGAGGAGCGGGTGCCGCGAGCCCCGCTCTCTTTGCAAAGCTCTTCCTCGCGGGGGGAGTTATGGTGCAAACCAACTCACCAACTCGTTGACAGTCGGGACCGCCGGGAAACTGGCGCTTACTCCTAATAACACCCCGGTTCGTATATTATGTAAACTTGTCCAACTTCGCGCCCATGGGCTTATCCGGCGGCGCGACTTCTGGATGGAAGACGCACGCCTGGCTGTCGCTGGATCTCTGCATTATCCACCGAGGCGCAGGGCCCGGGCCTTTCTGGGTCTCTTACGTTATAGGTCACTCCATCTTGGTAGTGATGGAATCGGTGGCGATAAGCAGGGAAAGTTTCTGATCTATGCGGCTGGATTGTTGTATGCCGCAATCACAGGCGTCCAGTACTTTTCCGAGGAATGGTTCGCCAGCGCGGCCCAAAGTTTACAAGTTCTGTGTGGGCTAGAGGGCTTACGCCGCCTCGGCCTTATGGAGTTTGAATTTGAGAATTCCTACAAACCATTTAGCGGCGCGGACCTACGGGTAAAGGTTTATCCGGAAGACGCTCCGAATCCCGATGTGGAAAAGTTTTTCTTCGGGGGGCCGTCCCTGTGAGCCAACCCGAGCTTGTTTACGATCTCATCGACGTCGACATCCCAGATCCGAGTTTCGATGCCCAGGAGGTCTACCGGCACAAAACCCTCTCGCGCTACCGCAAGTCTCAGGTGGACGACAAGGGAAAGTGGAAGCTCGGATCCCAATTCGCCCCGATCCCGCGGCGCTGTGTTCCGGTAAAATCCGAAGGCCGCAACAAAGGAAGTCTCATCGCTTCTGTTATGACCGATCCCCAATCGGCGTTTCGCTGGAAGGTGATCGACATAGCCGAGGGGCGCATCACGCGGAAGGTTCCAGGAGTAACTTGCGAAAAGATCGGCGAGTTCAAGTACAAGCTCTCGGGCAGTATCACGGGGATTGCCAAGCTGACGGGCTTCGGGCGTATGACCGTACGCCGGATGCTGCAGGCCTTGGAGCAAAAGTGCATTCTCCGGCGCACTGAGGTCGTTCACCACAAACACACGGGAAGCGTATACCTTTTCGACGACTACCCAACCATCATCGAAGCCTGGAAGCGGGGCGGTTACGGGGACACGACGGATACCGAAAAGCGCATCGGCGTCGACCCCGGACTCTGGCCCTGGCATAACGGCCGCAATAATTCAAAGAAACTGCTCAGCCAGAGAGCGATCGAGGATTGGCACATAGCCGATCTGTTCCAGCCGGCCGCCACGCCGGCGAAGACGCAGCCAGCGCGGAAAGCGCCAGCGCCGGTTACTCCTCCCGCGGCGGCGCCGGAGCCCACGGCCGTACCTGGAAGCATCGTAGAGGTAATCCTGACGGGGGCGCCCTCGGCCGGCGCGAGCGATCAACTTGCAATCTACAAAGACGCGATCAGAGCCGGTGAGGAACTGAAAACGACCCTCACCGAGGAGGAGATAGCTGAGGCGATCATTGACATAGTTCGCAAGATACGCCATCGCCGGGACATCATCAGTCATGTCGGCTACATTCGGGATTGCCTCCCTGAAAAAGTCAAGGCAGTGATCGGCAACAGGGAGGCTCGGTCCAGGCAGGACAAGGCCGACGCGGAGAAGAAATTCCGGCGTCAGATTGATGACTGCCTCCGTATCGTCTGTCATCTCATCGAGCCAGTCACAGAAGAGGAACGCCAACTCCTTTCACGGGTGCAATTCGACTTGGAAGCCTATCGCAAAGAGAGCCCGCAGATAGTCGCCGAAATAGAGGCGCTATGGCAACACGACATTGAGCGCGAACGGAGCAGGCCAAAGCGAAAGCCAACGCCGCCTCCTCCGGACGGAGTGGACGTCTTCCACGAGCTCGCCCACGAGGACGATAGCCCGCCCGAACATGGCGGTTATTGCCCAGAGTGCCGCCAGTACCGCGTGTTCAAGGATGGCTGCATGTCAACCCAATGCCTTATGCAGAGAGCGGCAGAAGCAAAAAACACCAAGACCCGCACGGCCGGGAGTTGAGCGTGACGATACCGGAAATGCGCCAACAGTGCGACGAGCAAGCGGACCAAATCTTCGTTCGCGACCGCGACGCCTTGGGCAAGCTGCGGACGATGGCCTTCTCCGAGTTGACGGACGAGCAGAAGCAAGAGTGGGTGAAGACCTGGATTGCACGGCGCGATAAGGGCGGCGTACTGAAAACCAAAGGAGGTTCTAACGAATGAAACCGACACTGCTGCTGATAGCGCTCCTGAGCTGTGCTCAGGCGCATGACCACTACAAGCCACCGATTGTGACTCCTGAACCTGCCAGCTGGGTACTTATGGCATTAGGAGTTGGAGTTGGTGGGGCATGGCTCAAATACAAAAATAAGGGTTGACCGATACCCTGCCGTGCGTGCTGCGTACTGTCACCGTTCCCGCGGATGTTGGTGTCAGTTGCAAACGGCGACACTACATCGGTCTCAACGCGCAGCCAGCAAGGAGTGTCCACAACAGAACAGACCCAAACCTAAAGGAGATGGTTTATGACCGGCCATGAAGTAGAAGCAGTGATCGAAACGTATCTAACCAATCGTGGATGGCGGAAGGACTTGACATACAAAAACGGAATGTACTGGAGAGATCCGCAGGGGCACTATCCCTACTTTTGGGCTGAAGCGTTCACCAGGGAAAGACACCGTGAGAATGTCGAGATACTGACGGCGAAAGAAAGAGCCAAAGGGAGCGCCGCATGACAAACGAAGCGATCTCACCCAAATACCCGTTCGCCAATGAGAGGGCTCTTAAAAAAGTCAGGAAGGCTGTAGCAGTAAGAGGCAAGCCCGTTCTCTTCACGCAGTCGAGCCACGAGGAATACCTGCGCGAACTCGATGAGGACGAGCGTTTCGAGGTGCAGTACCTCGATGAGGAGAGCGGCGAGTGGCGCGTCTTCGACACTACCGCCGAGGCGAACGGCGGCAGCGCCATGTACTGGGCGACGATCTGCGGCTTCACGCCTGCCCGTGTCGTTGCCCGAAGTCCCGTGTTAGGCCGCGCCATGGCCGTAGGAGGCGCAGCATGAAAAAGCTGTCAGCTATCAGCCGTCAGCCTTCAGCTCGCGTTGGCCGCCACGCGGTAAAAGACAACTACGGCGGTAAATGCCGCGTCTGCAAATGCAGCGAAGAGCGCGCCTGCGACAACGGGTGCGGATGGGCGGGGCCAGGACTCTGCACCAATTGCGCGGAGATCGTCGAGGCGCTCGCCGAATACGTCGAAGTGGCGTACCGCTTCAATCAGGCCGGGCTGATGCGCGAGTTAGTCGAGCGGCGTGCCGGCTTCATGCGAAAAGTGAGGACAGCGGGAGGCGCGGCGTGAGCCCGGCGCGACAAGAGCTGTCAGCTATCAGCTATCAGTTGTCAGCTCGCGTTTGCCAGCTACTGCTTCCGATTCAGAATTTCCAGTTTCAGTTGAAAACCCTCGGGTTCAGCGATGATTACGAAAAGACGCCGCCGGCTCGGACGTCGTTCTACTGCTTTCTACACTGTAGAGGGTGCGGCGCTGATATTGGCGGCTATTTTGCGGTGCTCGTTCCCGGCAAGGGACCGTACCACGCCGCATGTCTGCTTCGGCGCGGGCAGCGGCCGACTCGCAAAACGCGGGCGAATAGCCGCGTCATCGAGATTACGCGAGGACGGGTTGGCGCGTGACTGCCGAACAACTCTGCCAGTGGATGCTCGACGAGCAGGGCTTCATCGTGATTTGGCATATGGGCGAAGCTCGGGCTATCGGCGATGTCGTGCCGGCATTGAGTGGTTTTGTTCACGGCGATTTGGAGCATCACACCGTCGTCATTGCGAATGCGACCCGAGAGGAATTTGATGCGCAGAGCAGAAGATTTTCCATATCCCCACTGGGGAACTTTGAAGGCTTAATGTTCTACAAGGTGGCAGCGGAGTGAGCGAAACCCGACCCGTCGCCGCATCCGGCCGACGTCGCGTTCTGGAAGGCAAGCCAAGAGATGCATCGTCGGGTTGAGGCAATCTGCGAAATGGAAGCGCGGTACTTGCGCATGCGGAAGGATGGGCTGGAGGAGTACAGGGCGGGATTCGAGCAGTTGTGGCCTGGAGAATGGGAGTAAAGAAGCTATCAGCTGTCAGCTTTCAGCCATCAGCGCGCGTCCGGCGCGTCCGGCGCGTCCGGAGCTGATAGCTGATGGCTGATAGCTGAGAGCTTTTTAGCGAGGTGGTGATGGAGAACCGTGACGAGCATCTGGCCTGGGCGAAGAAGCGAGCCCTCGAATACGTTGACGCCGGCGAGCTGGCGAATGCCGTGGCCTCCATGGGGAGCGATCTCGGGAAGCATCCGGAATTCAAAGGAGTCGCGTACTCGACGTTGACCTACCTGGGGATGATGGAAATCCAGCGGGGTCCGGAAGCAGTGCGCCGCTGGATCGAGGGATTCAACTGATGCCTAAGCTATTCGAACGAGTATCCCGTGAAGCCCAAACAGTGAATTATGTAGTGGGCGAGCGCGACGAGAAGCGCGGATTGCATTGGACGTGCTCCATGTGCGGCGCGTGCGTGAGCTTGAACTCTACAGCGCAGCGGCTGGTAGGAAGCGGAGCTTCGATAGTCTGTAGGGAATGCTTTAAGGCGATGGAAAAATAGCAGTTTGGGTCTGTTCTATTGCTGCCGGCTGCGTGCTGGCTGCGCGTTGAAACCGATGTAGTAAGGCGGTGAATATGAAGCCAAAGCCCATTTTCATGGGATCGACGAAGATCGATCCGCAGAAAACCGCGAGCGAAATCATGGCCGTGCTGGTGGCGTCCGGCGCACGCCAAATTTCCTCCGACTACGACTCGACGGGAAGGATTAGCGGGCTGAGATTCGTGATCGAAACGCAGGGCCAGAGTCTGGCTTTTGCATTGCCCGTGCGCGCCGAAGCCCTGATGAAGCGCCTACGAAACGACCGAGCCCAGGCCGAGCGCGTCGCATGGCGGCAACTCTTGCGGTGGGTACAGGCGCAGCTCGCAATGATCGAAGTCGGAATGGTCCGCGCCGAGGAAGTCTACATTCCCTACATGCTCGAATCGAGCGGCAAAACGCTCTACGAGACAATGTGGGCCTCCCGGTTCAAGGCAATCGCCGCGCCTGGAGCCAAGTAACGTGCCCATTCGTCCAGATCTCCGCAAATTCTACGACGGCAACCCTGAATGGCGCGCCGCCCGCGAGATAGTCCGGCTGCGCGAAGAGGACCGCTGCCGCCACTGTGGCGGGAAAAACGGCGCCATCGGATTTCACAAGCGGCTCTATCCCGGCCGCCGGTTCATCGAGTTGACCGAGCGCGATGCGCAGGCGATGGCGCGCATCGACCCCAGCCTGAAGATAGTCCGGATTCAGTGCGGGTGCTCCCATCGCTTTCCCGTGCCGCCCATGGACTACCGGCCCGAAAACCTGCTCTGGCTTTGTCGGGGCTGTCACTTAATCTTTGATAAGGGGGGCCACAAACGCTCGCGCCAGGTGCGCCGCGATCGCGGCCGCCCGCTGCTCGCGATGCTGGAGGCAACAGGATGAAAGAAGCTCTCAGCTCTCAGCTCTCAGCTTTCAGCGCCCTCGCCGTGTTCCAGGGATCTGATGGTGATCTTACGAAGCGCTTCTACGCCGAGCTGCAGAAGCGCGGACCCATCGGATTAGTCGCCGTGAACTTGTTCCGCGCCCAGAAGACATCGACGAGAGCCAAGTTGTATCGAGGGGGCGTGAGGGGAAAGGGCTCGTACAAGTCTATGGCCTACGACACGAAGCGCTGGTCGATGGAGAATCTGGTGAAGGTTCTCGAGCTGCACGGCGCCGCGCTCGGGATCGCGTTCGGGTGGAAGGAAGACACGGCCACGGTATTCGGCGAGCGCGCCTCGTGGGTGCTGTACTGCGATCTCCCAGGCTTTGGACAAGTCTCCTTCCATTCTCCTGACCGCCTGGCAGGGCCGTTGTACGCGGGCGAGTGGGATAAGCAGCATCTGTCGGCCGAGCGCGTGATTCAATTCGCGGACGCGGTGTTGAGGCTGAACCCGCCGCCCGAGTCGGTCTCAACGCGCAGCCAGCAAGGAGTGACCGCAACAGGACAGACCCACACCACCAAGGAGGAGATGTGAAGCAGTTCACGATTAACGGAACACGTTATGTACTTCAGTTCGATCATCATCGTCTTCAATCAGGATCAGCTCCCATCCGG
>Ga0070733_10000911_pt1 | contig 22775 bp, 21 predicted proteins | sample Coa_R1_9_FD_66450 | JGI IMG/M metagenome (GOLD analysis project Ga0070733, IMG submission 66450) | Surface soil microbial communities from Centralia Pennsylvania, which are recovering from an underground coalmine fire - Coalmine... | ecosystem: Environmental > Terrestrial > Soil > Unclassified ...
CATTCGGACCCGGGGGCAGTACCCGGCGCCTCCACCAAAACCCGAAATCAGCCGTACTGGGCGGGCTTCGGCGGGGGCGAAACAGGATCGACGAGGGCGTAAAGGACGCGTTTTTTCTCGGTATGGTTCCGCCGATATCGGGCCATGCAATAGTTGCAAACGACAACTATGCTCCGGTTGCTCAGGCCGCTTAAGCGGTTTGAAAGACCAAGTCTAAAGTCCTAGTGGGTTAAGCTCCGCTAGGCGGGGTTCGGAGGCACCTGGCAACAGAAGCCTCCACTTTATTTTTGCCTCGCTTTCGGCAAGTCGGGCGGAATTTCCCCCGTCCCTGCAACGCCTGCTGACCTCCGCCCGCCGACGGAGTACGATGGACGCAAAGCCGAGTCGGACCACCGGCAACGTTGCTTACTCACGCAGCGGCATTTGAACGCGACAGGACTGATCATGGCGACCGATCACATCCGATACGACGTACTGGCGCGCGACGCACTGCGCGGGGTGCTGCGCCATGTCTTGGCGGATGCCGCAGAGCACGGCCTGCCCGGCGAGCATCACTTCTTCATCACCTTCCTGTCCACCGCCGAGGGCGTGAAATTGTCGCCGCGGCTGTTGGCGCAATATCCGGAAGAGATGACGGTGATCCTGCAGCACCAGTTCTGGGATCTGGCGGTGAGCGAGGATCGTTTCGAGGTCGGCCTGTCGTTCGGCGGGGTTCCCGAGCGGCTCGTGGTTCCGTTCAGCGCGATCAAGAGCTTCTTCGACCCCTCGGTGCAGTTCGGTCTGCAATTCGACCCGCAGGAGGCGGCAAGCGAAGCGCCCGCGTCGGCCAACCTGCCCGCCACGCCGCCCGCCCCGGCCTTGCCGGCGGCCGAGGAGCCGCCGAAGGAGAACGAAGGCGCCACCGTGGTGCGGATCGATCGTTTCCGCAAGAAATAATCCGCAGGAAATTCGGCGGCGCTGTAGGATGGCCGTTCCCGCTCACGGGTAACCGGATGTCGTTCATGGCCCGATCATCCCCTGGTTCCGTTTCCACGCGCACCGAAACCGACAGCTTCGGCCCAATCGAGGTGCCCGCCGACCGCTATTGGGGCGCGCAGACCGAACGATCCCGGCAGAACTTTCGCATCGGGCAGGATCGGATGCCGATCGCCATCATTCGCGCGCTCGGCATCGTCAAACTTGCGGCCGCCGAGACCAACCGCGAGCTTGGGCTGATCGACCAGCGCCGCGCCCGCGTCATTATCCGCGCCGCGCGCGAGGTGATCGAGGGCAAGCTCTCCGATCATTTTCCGCTGGTGGTCTGGCAGACCGGTTCGGGCACCCAGACCAACATGAACCTCAACGAGGTGATCGCCAATCGCGCCAACGAATTGCTGGGCGGCAAGCTCGGCGCCAAGGCGCCGGTGCATCCCAACGACCACGTCAATATGAGCCAGTCGTCGAACGACTCGTTCCCGACTGCGATGCACATCGCCGCCGCTGCCGCCATCACCCACGAGCTCATTCCGGCGCTGGAGGCGCTGCACCGCGCGCTGCGCGGCAAGGAGAAGGCGTTCGGACGTATCGTCAAGATCGGTCGCACCCATACCCAGGATGCGACGCCGCTGACGCTCGGCCAGGAATTTTCAGGCTACGCCGCACAGCTTGCGAGCGCCATCGCGCGGCTGCGCGTGACGGTGAAGGATCTTTACCCGTTGGCGCAAGGCGGCACCGCGGTCGGAACCGGCCTCAATTCGAAGCCGAAATTCGCTCGCATGTTTGCGAGAAACGTCGCTGGGATCACCAAACTGCCGTTCACCAGCGCCGCCAACAAGTTCGAGGCGCTCGCGTCCAACGACGCCTATGTGTTCGCACACGGCGCCGTCAACGCGGCGGCCACCGGCCTGTTCAAGATCGCCAACGATATCCGCCTGCTCGGTTCGGGTCCGCGGTCGGGCCTTGGGGAGCTGATCCTGCCCGAGAACGAACCGGGCTCCTCGATCATGCCGGGGAAGGTCAACCCGACCCAGTGCGAGGCCGTCACCATGGTCTGCTGCCAGGTGTTCGGCAATCAGACGGCCATCACGGTCGCCGGCAGCCAGGGCCACTTTGAGTTGAACGTCTACAAGCCGGTTTTGGCATATTGCATGATGAATTCAATACAACTGATGGCCGACGTCAGCCGCTCGTTCCAAGAGCATTGCATCGAGGGCATACGGGCCGACGAAAAACGCATCCATGAACTGATGGAGCGTTCATTGATGCTGGTGACCGCGCTCGCCCCGAAGATCGGCTACGACAATGCCGCGAAAGTAGCCAAATCGGCTCACTCCCGGGGCACTACGCTGAAAGAAGAGGCGGTGCGGCTGGGCTTTGTTTCCGCTGATGAATTCGACCGCCTGGTGAGGCCGGAGAGGATGACCCGCCCCGGATGAACGGCGCATGGCTGCCTCCCACCGTAAGCTTGCGTCATTGCAAGTTGTCCATCATATCGCCTAAAGAATAACGTAAGATTCACTTCGCCGCGGCGCGGGCTCGTGGTAGAGGAAAAAATATTTCGAAGACCGCAGCACATTTTTTGAAGCTACCAGGCGACATAATGGGGAATTTCTTAAATGACGACCGAGCTTACTAGCCCATGTCCTCGGAAATTGGATGCGAGGGTTGCGCCCCGAACTTGCGATTTTACACGGCTAACCGGACTGCCCCAAATGACCGGCAACCAGCATGGCAACCACAAGTGTTGCGGGCGGATTGCGTGAGGGGGGCCGGCATGGGGGATTTGGTCAATCTGAGGCAATTTGGGAAGCGCGCCGCGCGGGATCGGTCGGAGAAGGAGGCCGCGGCCAATCGGGCGCGGTTTGGCCGCACGAAATCCGAACGGGTTCTCGACCAGCGCCGCGCAAGCCGCGCCAGCGATTTGCTGGATCAGCATCGTATCGATGGCGAGGACGCATCATGAAATCGCCAGTCGTCAAGCGATCGATCGTCGTCGCCGGCCACAAGACCAGCGTCAGCCTCGAGGAGGCATTCTGGAACGGCATGAAAGAGATTTCCGGATTGCGGAATATGACCTTGTCCGAACTGGTGGGCGAGATCGACGGCAACCGCCAGCAGGGCAATCTCTCGTCCGCCATTCGTCTCTTTGTGCTGGAATATTTCCGCTCGCGCGCCAACGAGGCAGCACCGGCACCTGAATCCAAAATGCACGCTTAAGCCGCAGGGCGGGCCTCTCGAAGCGGAGCCGCGCCCCTCACTCCGTCTTGAGATTCAGCGCGTGACAGGCGTTGCAGCGCTGGCGCAATTGTCCGATCAGCGGCCTGAACTCTTCCGCCCGTTTGGCGCGGCTGGCGTTCCAGGCGATCTTCGAAGCTTCGGTCGCGCGCCGGTAGAAGTCGGCAAAATTGGACCACAGATCCGGATTGGCGAATGTATCGGTGGCCGGATCGCGATCGACGCCGGGTTTCCACTGATTTGTGTCTGGTGGAAACAAATGCGGGAACGCCATCAGCATGGTCGAGATGGTCTCCGCATGCTCCCGTGCATCCGAAAGCACGAGCTTGCCCTCCGGCGCCAGCATGGTCTCGATCTCGTCCATGTTCATGTCGATGGCGCCCATCAGGATCTTGCGGGCAAAGATCGTGTCCTTGGGCGCCGGCCGATCTTGCGGTGCGGATTGCACTTGTGCCGACGCAGGCGCCGCCGGCACGGCGATGGTTATCGCCGCGACTGTGACGGCGCACGCAGCTTCCAATCGGAGAGCAAAGCGCATCGGACCAAGCCTTCTTGCCCGAACTCTATTCCAGTCCGGGCCTTTCCTGGTCGCGGATATTGGCGGCGAACACTTCGCCGGTCGCAAGCACCGTGAGCTGTCTCATGAGGCCACTCTTCTTGTCGGCGTCACGCAACGGATAGAACACGACCTCGACCTGATCGCCAGGCTTCACCACGTCGCGGCGCCAGCCGCCGACCCGCACCAGATTTCCGGGGCTGGTCGTCTCCATCAGCCACTCGGCGGGGGCCTCGCCCGGGTTGGCCGAACCGGTAAGGGTCAAGGTGACGTGCGGGTTGACCCAGCGCAGTTCCACCACGGTTCCCTTCATCGTCACGGTCTTGGAGAAATCGAACATGGCGGCTGAATGGTGCGCGGCGACTTCGGATATTCCCGCAGCCAGCACCGCAAAGGCGGCAAGCGCGCCGATCGATTTCATGAGTTGTCGCATGGATAGCTCCTGTTTGTTCTTGCCGGCTATTTCGCCGGAACTGCTGTCGTGTTGCCCCATTCGGATTTTTCGACGGGCACGAAGATGTGGTCGCCGTCCGCATTGACCCGCTCGACCAGATCGCCGGTGGCGCAGACGCCCTCGACAATGTCGAACTTGCGCGCGCGCTGGCGGAAGAAGATGCGCGTCGTCTTCCAGGGCTTGGTCAGTATCTTCGGCGCGATGATTTCGAGGTCATCGTGCAGGATGTCCTTGTCGGCAAGGTGAATGCGCTCGATCACGTGCATGTCGCCGTTGTTGGGCAGGCCGACGGCCTCGCTGATCGCGAGCGGCGCCTCGGGCAGAATGTCGACAGTATCGACGACGAGCGTATCGCCGTCCCAATGCCCGATCGAATGGCCGTGGAAGGTCGGATCGGAAGTCTCCGGATGACCGCGGCCGTCGGTATAGATGCGGCGGAGGCGGTTGCCGTCGGACTCGCCGAGCATGGTGACGCGGCCAGGCGTAAACAGGATTTCCATGGCGTTATGGGTGACGAGCATCCACGATGGATGCGCCTCCGGAAGACAATGGGAGAAGACGAGGAAGGGGCGGCCAGCCTTTTCCTCGGCAAACAACTGCGCGGCCTTCTTGGCGGCCGCTTCGTTCCACGGTGGCGGATTGGTTTTGACTTGGGCGTCCTGATCGGTGATCTTCGGATTCCACACGCCGGTCCAATCCGGCAATTTGGCAAGATTGGCCCAATCCTGAGCCGTCGGCGGCGGATTGATGACGGTTGGCGGCTTCTTGGACGGTTGCGAGTTGGGGGCTTGCGCGAAAGCGATGGACGGCGCCACAAGCGAAGCGATGAGACCGGCAAGGACGATGTTGAGGTGAGCAGATTTCACGCGCAATTCTCCGAAAGGCAGTAGGCCGACGGGCCGATTATACGTAGCGATTACTTGTTTCATTGTGAAGTCAGTGCATGGTGAAGCCGATCCCGCGGCCGAGCGCAACCACGCCGATCCATACCGCAAGCGAGATGGCGGCGGCGGTCTTGACCGCCATCGGCGTGGTTCCACTTCCCGTGTCCCAACGCTCGATGTCACGAACGCTGAACAGGTGAAAGGCCGCCATGTTGAGACCGGCCAGCGCGAGCAGCACGAGCTTGCTCTGGAACAGGCGATTGTGGGCGTAATGCACGGCGTCCGAGGAAAACATCAGCGAGCCGGTGATCGCGGCAACCGCAAACGCGCCCCAGGTGTAAGGTGTCACGTCGCGCATCACGCGGCGGATGGTGAGATCGAGCGAGGCAACGCCGAGCAGGCGCAGATCGACGATCGAGATCGTGCCGACCACGAGCACGATGGCCAGAACGTGAATCGACTCGATCCACGGAAACAGGATTTCATTTTCGCCGATCGCGCTGGCGATAGGCGTTGCCTGGAGCCACCCCAGCGCGCGGTCAATCTCAACCAAAACAATCTCCGTGTTTTATGCCGGCCGATGTTTCGAGCCGCCTAGGCGTAATAGGCAATCCAGCGGCCCGCGAAGATGATCGAGGACCACAGCAGCATCGAGACGACCGCAAGCGTCGTCGCAGCCGCGCGCGGGCTTGAATGCAGGTCGCCGAATGCGGCATTGCGACGCTGGAAGGCTTGAAACAGCCAGGTGACGGTCAGCGCCGCGATCAGCAGCGCCATCTTGAGCTGAAAGGCCGGATTCTTCAGCGAGCGCGCCGGCTCCGCGGTGATCATGATGATGCCGGTGGCAAGCAGGACCAGCAACGGCCACCAGACCAGCGGCAAGAACCGCGCGGTGACCGCCTCGATCGGCCGGCTCGCCCAGAACACGCCGATCAGGCGAAGGTCGATCATCAGCGCCGAACTTGCCACCACCGCGATCGCCAGAATGTGGATCGTCTGCACCGCCGGCACGACCCAGCCGGCGGTCCGGATCGACTGGCTCAGCACCGTGTGGTCGATCCAATGACAGATCTCGTTGAGCGTCAAAGCCATGTCAGCGGATGAGATTCAAGGAACGGCCCTTCAATCAAGAACCCCGGCGGATGAGGCGGCAACCGTACCTTGCGCGCGGTGACGCGAGAAGGGCGGTTTTGACATGGTCGCATGTACCCGAGGACGGGCGGTTTACGGCTATCGTTTGAGCCCACAGAGCAACGATAGCCCGATACCCATGACCTTGTCAGCGCTTTTTGGCACCCCTTGGTGCCCGGCGCGCGGGCCTAACCGTACGCTTTCGCCGGCGCTGCAGCTTGTTATCGGGGGCCGGAATAGCCATTTGACGGGATAGCGTAATCGGATCGCTTCAATTGCGGCGCCCCCGAACGCAATGTATTAGCCACGCCAAATCCGACAGACGATTTCGACCAACGGCATATCACCTCGATGTGCGCGTGACGGGTCAGGACACCAATGGCCATCGAACATGCCACCGTGCAGGTCGTGCGCAAGCCGTGGGGGGTCGCTGATCTTCATCCCTGGAGCCGCATTGACGGTTCCAATGATCCGGTCGGAGAGCTGTGGTTTCAGCGCGCCGATCGGAACGCGACGACTCCGGCCTTGTTGGTCAAGCTGCTGTTCACGAGGGAGCCATTGTCGATTCAGGTTCATCCAGACGATGCCTTCGCCCGCGCGATCGGATTGCCGAACGGCAAGACTGAAGCATGGTACATCCTCTCGGCAGCTCCGGACGCAAGGGTTGGCCTTGGCTTGAAGCGGCACCTTGCGTCACCGGAATTACGCGCAGCCATCAGGAACGGCTCGATTGCCAGCCTCGTTGATTGGCGTTCGGTCAAGAAAGGCGACGTTATTTTCGTCCCTGCCGGCACAATCCACGCCATAGGCGCTGGAATCGTGCTCGCCGAGATCCAACAGCACAGCGAGGCGACTTTCCGTCTGTTCGACTATGGCCGGCGGCGCGAGTTGCACGAGGACAGCGCCGTCGCCGTTTCCGATGCCGGACCGATTCAAGCTCAAGCCGACCCTCGACGCCTCACTGCGACCCGGACAGCCCTCGTCGCAAGCCCACATTTTATCCTTGAGCGGATCGATCTTCCGGCGAATTCGACCTGGTCCCTCAATGCGACGCAGGAAACCTGGATCCTCGCGATCGAAGGGCACGCGCGGGTCGGACTGACGAACATGACCGTCGGCGACGCCGTATTTGCCGAAACCGATCGCGTCGGGATCGACGTCGAGTCCGATCGAATGAGCGCTTTGCTAGCCTACCCAGGACCAGATCCAGTCGTTGCGTTACTGGAGGAAAGTGGAGAACACATGACTAAATCCGCTGGCACGCCCGCTGCGCGCTCGTCGAATCCAGAAGAGATCGTCGGGGTGCAGATATGACGCCGCTCCGCCGTCTCGCCTTCATCGGAAATTCGCTTCCTCGCCGTTGCGGAATCGCCACCTTCACCACGGATCTGCGACAGGCGATATCGACATCGCGCCACGACCTCGACACCCACATCGTTGCGATGACCGACCATGGTCAAACCTACGACTATCCCTCTTCGGTCGCTTTGCAGATCAAGGACAACAACGTCGAGGAGTATGCGCGTGCGGCAGATTTCCTCAACGCCGGCCGCTTCGACATCGTCTGTCTCCAGCACGAATTCGGAATCTTCGGCGGCGAAGCCGGCGCCAATATTCTCGCGCTGTTGTCGCGCCTCACCGTTCCGGTGGTAACAACGCTGCACACCGTACTAGCCAAACCTACTGCGGTCCAGTGCGCGGTGATGACCGGCATCATCGAGGCATCTTCGAAGATCGTGGTGATGGCCGAAAAGGCCCGTGACTTGCTCCGAAGCGTATATCGTGTGTCGGATGACAAGATCGAGGTCATTGCCCACGGCATTCCCGACGTCGCATTTTCCGGGCCCGACGCAGCGAAGGCCAAGCTAGGATTTGCCGGAAGGCCGGTCATTCTGACATTCGGCCTGCTGTCGCCCAACAAGGGCATCGAGGTCATGATCGATGCCATGCCGTCGATTCTGAAGCGCCGCGCAGATGCAGTATACGTCGTCCTCGGCGCAACCCATCCAAATCTGGTGCGAGACCAGGGCGAGGCCTATCGCGAGAGCCTGATGGCGCGGGTGCGCGAAACTGGCGTCGAAGACCACGTGGTGTTCCTCGATCGGTTCGTCGATCAGGCTACCCTGCTCGAATTCATCTCGATGTGCGACGTCTATGTTACGCCTTATCTAAAAGAAGCGCAGATGACGTCAGGAACGTTGGCCTACAGCTTCGGACTGGGGAAGCCGGTCGTCTCGACGCCCTACTGGCACGCGCAAGAGCTATTGGCCGACGGACGCGGCGTTCTGGTGCCTTTCGGCGACGCGGCTGCGATCGGCAGTGAAATCGCGGAATTGCTCACCGATGATGCTCGCCGACAGGCAATGTGTCGGCGCGCTTACACGGTCAGCCGAACCATGACATGGCAACGCACCGCCGACCATTACATGTCCGTCTTCGAGCATGCCCGGCAGGGCCACTGGCTCAAGGTCGTCGCCCGCTCCGACGCTGACTTGCCCGAACCTCGCAGCCCCGCGGCGCCTGACATGCAAATCGGCCATTTCCTGACAATGTGCGACGATATCGGCCTGTTCCAGCACGCGGTGCATTCGGTGCCCGATCGCTCGCACGGCTATTGCGTAGACGACAACGCCCGCGCGTTGCTGCTGGCCTGCGCCCTCAATAATCCCGGCGAACAGCCCCTATCGGAAGTCTTGACGGCCCGCTTTGCCGCCTTCGTGCAGCATGCATGGAATCCTGATACCAAACGATTTCGCAATTTCATGGGCTTCAATCGAACCTGGCTTGAAGACAGAGGCTCCGAAGACAGCCACGGGCGAACGCTTTGGGCCGTGGGCGAGTCCGCTCGCAGAGACGCAAGCCCGTCGCGGCGCCGGTGGGCTACTGCTTTGTTCGCCCAGGCATTGTCTACCGCGGAGAGCTTTCGTTCTCCCCGTGCGTGGGCATTCACGTTATTGGGTCTGGACGCCTATTGCGCCATGGCTCCGGATGATCTCCACGCCAGGGAAGTCCGGCATTCTCTTGCCGACAGGTTGATGTCCTGTCTGGCGTCGGTCGAGACGCCGGACTGGGTGTGGTTCGAGGAAGGGTTGGCTTACGACAACGCGCGCTTGCCGCAGGCTTTGATGGTGACAGGTATGGCGACGCAAACGCCTGAATATGTCGATGCCGGATTGAGGTCCCTGCGTTGGCTGATGACGCAACAAACGACGTCGGCAGGTCATTTTCGGCCAGTCGGCACCGCCAGCTTCGGCGAACAGCGGCAATCTCCCCGCGTCTTCGATCAGCAGCCCGTGGAAGCAACAGCGACGATCGCTGCCTGCCTCACGGCATGGCGGGCGGATGGCGATGCCGTGTGGAAAGCTCTCGCAACGCGCGCTTTCGGATGGTTTCTCGGCAGCAACGACCTGTCCGTCGCGCTTGTCGATCCGCACACCGGCAGTTGCCGCGACGGGCTGCACCCCGACCGCGCCAACGAAAATCGCGGCGGCGAGTCAGTTGTGTGCTATCTCCTTGGACTCGCGGAGATTCGTCAGCTTGCGCGCGCCAACGCCAGCCTGACAAAACCCACGGCACTGCGAGCCGTGGGCGCTTGAATCTCACCTCCTCCTCAAGCGAGCCGAGGACGCCGTGTCACAAGCTAGCTTCCTGAACCGGCAGGCGCTTTATCTGCGCCCCGATCCCTCCCGGGTGATCGTACGGGCGTTCAAGCCGGCAACTGAACCCCGCGATCTGAATCCGACCGACAAAATGCGCGCCAATCATATCGTCGCCCGGGTTCTTGCACTCGATCCCAAAACCGTGGCCAGCCAGCTCGCCGATGTCCTGGAGAACTTCCAGGGCCGGCATCGCAACCTGATGGAGACCTTCGAGGCCCGCGCCGACGAAATGGAGGAGGCTTTCGCGAGGCATGGTGTCTTTTCAAAGATCCAGCGCCAACTGGTCGGCGCCTATTTCCTCAACGAATATTCGTTCGAAGCCTCCGCCCTGTTCAATCCCAGCATCGTGCCGCACCCGGATCAATCGGGCGTGCGAGAAGGCGGCGTACGCTTCATTCTCAGTCTCCGTGCGATCGGCGAAGGGCATGTGTCGTCAGTGACGTTTCGGACCGGCACGATCGCGGCCAACGGCAGCCTTTCCATTGATCCGGCGGCTCGCCTGGCCTCGATTCCCCAGATTCGCCATCGCGTATCCGGGCCAGATGGCGACTGTGTCGAGTTGATTTTCAAGCCCGAAGAAGACTTGAGCGAGCGCGTTATCTTTCCCGTCACCGAATCCCAATCGAACGGCATCGAGGATGCGCGCTTTGTCGAATTCCGCGATGAGAACCGGAAAACATACTACGCGACCTATACCGCCTATAATGGCCGGGCGATCCGTTCCGAATTGATCGAGACCAGCGATTTCATGTCGTTCCGGATGACGCCTCTGAAAGGTGCCGCGGCGCGGAACAAGGGCATGGGGCTCTTCCCCCGCAGGATCGATGGCAAATACGCCATGATCGCGCGGCAGGACAACGAGAACCTCTATCTGATCTATTCGGACGACCTCTACACATGGGATGGCGGGCAGGCCATCCTGAAGCCGGAATTTCCCTGGGAGTTCGTTCAGATCGGCAATTGCGGGTCGCCGATCGAACTCGACGAAGGCTGGTTGCTGCTGACGCACGGCGTCGGCCCGGTCCGCAAATATTCGATCGGCGCGGCACTGCTCGACAAGAATGACCCCTCCAAGGTGCTTGCGCGCTCGCGCGAGCCATTGTTGCGGCCAGCACCATCCGAGCGCGAGGGATATGTCCCCAACGTCGTCTATACCTGCGGGGCGATGCGGCACAACGACATGCTCATTTTGCCATATGCAGTGTCGGACACGTTCTCTAATTTCGCAACCGGCAAGATTTCGGCGCTGATGCAAGCGATGCAAAATTGATTGCCTCCTCCGCTGCTGCAGAGCGCGGCTTTCGACGACTGACATAAGAAAACCCGCAGGGCTCGCAAAAGTGAAATTCGCACCTCTGCTGATACATAAGATCTACACGCAGGGCGTGTCAGCGAGGTTGAGCTAATGAAGGCCATATTGAAACTCAGCCGCCGTATTGAGGGGCAATGGGCTGAACAAGTTGCGGCTCTGATGCAAATTTTTGGTCGAATTGACGTTAGGGCCGAGCGCGCGTGGCAACGCATATTCAACTATGACCGCTCGCTGACTCCTGCTCCAGCCAGAGTCGTGAACCGGCGACGATTTGATCGGGTTCGATCACGTGATTGATTTTCCAAATCATAGTCGTTCCTATGACCAGACACGGCGCGCCGTACGATTTTGGGGACACGACAGCGCCATAGAAGCATCATTCTTCATTGACGAAGATGCATTGAGACGCATTCAACCCGATGCCCGCCCCGATGAGTCGGGCTTTCTGAATGCGTTCGATTCCAACCGTGATCTGATATGTGCCGCCGCAGCGAGGGTCTATGTCCGCGGAAGCAGAGGCTCCTATGACCTGGTTGCGGCTCACTTCCGTCAGAATTGAAGGCCTGCCGACCGGTGGGAAACCCGGGCCGCTACGGGTTCGCCACCGGCGGCGTCAGTACGAGCGGCGGTTTCGGCTTCGGCGGCCTGGCGACGACGCTCGGGGCCGGGCGGACGTCGATCGCCGGCGGCAGCGGCGGGACCTGCTGGCTCACGACCGGAGCCGCCGCAGGCGGGCTGGCCACCGGAGCGTTGGCGGCAGGCGGATTTGGCGTTGCCGGGGCGGCCGGCGGACGCAACGCGCCGGCCTTTGGCTTGGGTTGAGGCCGGCGCGAGCCGCGACCCGGCAGCCGCAACTCGGATGGGGACTGGCCGGGCAGCGTTATGTCAGCCGGCGCGGGCGGAATCGAAGCCGGCACCGGATCGCCGCGCTCGATCGAATCCAGCCGGCGGGTTTCGCGGTCGATCGCCCTCACCGCCAGCCACGACGACAAGGCCGCGACATCGACCGTGCGATCGAGCGCGTCGGGTGAGCCGGTCGCAAACACGGCAATTTCCGGCCGGCGGGCCTCTTGCCCGACCGCCGCCAGAGTAAGGGTCGCGCGAATATCGGCCTGATCGGCGGGGATATCGTAATCGCCGGAAATGACGGCTCTAGCGACTTCGGAATCGAGTGTGGTGGCGCCGACGCGAAGCCGGCCTTCCCTGATCGTGAACGGAATTTGCGCCGAAGCGATCAACAGCGCACCGCCCGCAAGCACAGGTTCGACCATCTTGCGCAGCCGGACGTCGTCGGTCGCCTGGCCCGCATCGCTGGCGCGGATCGCGACATCGAAGGCGCGCGGATCGAGACCGCCGATGGCGGCAGATTCCAGCGTCACGGTGCCGCTTCCCGACAGCGCACCGGTCAGCGCGGAAGCGCTGCGGCCCTGGCTTGCCAGCGTCATCTGCAAGGAAGTGCGCCCCACGGGCATCGCCAGCGCGCGATAATGCAGGCTGGCGCCATCGACCGAGCTCAGCGCAACGCGCGCGTTCAGCGCCAGACCGCTCGCGGTCGGCCTTGCGTCGATACTGCCGCTCACCTCGCCGCCGCCGACGCCGCCCTTGAGGCCGTCGATCACCAGCGATTGGCCGTCGCCCTTGAGCGCACCGCTGACCGGGCGCAACTCACTGCCGCCCGGCAGGATGCCGCGCAGTGCCTGAAATGCAATTTGCCCGCGCCAGCCTTTCAATAGCCCCGAACCGAGCGGCTCGGCCGCGTTGTGCCCGGCCGCACCGATCGCCAAGGCAAGAGCCGGGGCCAGTTCGAGCGCGTCGAGGCCGACTTGGCCCTCGACATTGCGTTCGCCGTCGAGCGTCATCGCCACGCGGCCGCGCAGCCGCGAACCCGCCATCGCGCCGTCGATGTCGTCCAGCGTCAGCTTGCCGCCGGCAAGCGCGACGCGCGACGACAGGCTGATGTTTTGCGCGAGCCGGTCCGACGGCTTGAGAGCGAACAGCGGCGCGAGGTTGAGGCTGCGCGCCTTCAACGCCATGCTGCCCTCGGGCGTCGGCGCAAAGGGTTCGGCGATGCCCTGCGCCTCGGCGTCAAGGCCCGCGCCCGAGAGGCTGATTCTCAGCCGCAGCGGCGCGCCCCACACGCCGCTCACCGAACCAGAGAATTGTCCGGGTCCATTGCCCACCGCGATCATCGTGTCGAGGCCGAGCAATGCGAGCAGCGATGAGCCCTGCTCGGACGACAGTTTCGATTCGAGGGTGATTTCACTGCGGCGGAGCTTTTCAAGATCCATCTCGCGCAGCGCCGCCGCCTCGGGCCTGGCCGCGATCGTGGCACTACCTTTGAACTGCGGCGCATCGAGTTCGACCGTCGCATGCGCGCTGGCGCGATCGGAGCGGTCTTTATCCTTGTCGATCGCGAGCGCGAATTTGAGGCGCGCCGGGCCCGCGCCGAGCCCCATCGCATCGAGGCGTGAAGCCAGCGCCGGCGCCAGCGGGGTAATGAGCGAAGTGATTTGGGCAAGCGAGGCGGCGGTTGAATTCAGCGCGAGTCTACCAGTCGCATTGGCGCGGTCGAACGCGCCATTGCCCTCGACCATGAGGCCGCTGGCCTCGCCGATCTTCAGGGCATCCAGCGCGATCGTCTTTGGCCCGTAGCCGAGCTTCACCATGAAGGGATGCAGTTCCTGCCCGGCTGAAACCGCGTGGCCGATATCGAGCGATATTTGCGCCCGCTCCGGCCACTCGGCCTGCGGACCGAGCAGCGCGCGCGCGAAGGTCGCCGCGGAATCAAGGTCGAGGCGCGCGGCTTTCAGTTCCGCATCGAGCATGGCCCCGCCTGAGGCGTCATGTGAAAGCGCGATCCGCCCTTCGACCGCGCCACCATCGAGCTCGCATTTGATGGCCTCGATCGCGACACGCCCGGCGCCGACTGTGACGTCGCCGCTCAGGCGCAGCGGCTTCTGGCTGCGATAGGTCAGCTCGCTGCGGCCCTGCAACCAAATCAACAGCGCAGCGGGATCGGGCGATTCGATGCTGAGCGCGCCTTTGAAATTGTCCGATGCGCCGGTCTGCGCGCTGGCCCCGCTCAGCGAGATATGGGTTGCGCCGGGCGCGCGAACATCGAGGCGATCGATGGACCAGAATCGGCCGTCGGTGTGCAGATCGGCGGCGAAGTCTTGTAAGGAGCGTCCGCCCATGATGATCTGCTCGGCGCCAAGCTCGATTTGCGCTGACATTGGCGGCTCGCCCGCCGCCGCGATCAGCGCCCGCAGCGCCGGCAACGCCCTGACCGGTTCGTCCTTCGCGCCAGTTTCTCTGGCGACGAACCTGTCGGCATCGAGCTGGCGCGCCGACAGCGCGGCATGCAATAGCGGCGAAGCCCCAAAACGAACGTCGCCGGTGCCGGCAAGCTTCAACGCGGAGTCTTCTGCGCCATAATTCGCTTCGATCTGCTCGAGCTTTGCCGCGGCGTGATCGGCCTTGACCTTGGCCGATATCCGCCACGGCGTCGGCTGGGCTCCGCCGCCTTTCGCCCTGGGCACGGTCAAGGCGGCAAGTGTGACCGCGCCTTCGAAGCGCGGCGCGCGCGCCTCGAAGCTCACGACGCCGTCGAGCTCTGCGGACGGAGCACGCGCGCCGGGGTCAATACTCAGATGAATGCGGGTGCCATTGCCATCGGCGCTCTGCCCGGTGGAGACGCGAAACGGCGTGCGGTTGCCTTGAAACGAAAAATGGCCGTCGCCCCGAATCGCGCCGGCCAGCGAGCGGACGTCGCCGGAAAAGGCGATGTCGTTCAATTCGAGCGTGCCGTGGCTGAGCGCGTCGTGCAGCGCGATACGGCCGGTGAGGTTCAGCCGGTCGATCGAGAGCGAGCCCAGATTGAACTTGCCGGTCGAGGCCGGCCAATCGATCCGTCCCTTCGGATCAAGCCCGAGATCGAGCGCCATGCCGTCGATCGTCAGTTCGACGGCGCGCCATTCGCCGCGCATCAGGGAGCCGAGGCTGAACTCGACGTCGAGCTTGTCGGCGCGAACCTTGCCGAGATCATTGGCGCCGCCGACCACGACCGAGCGCAGCCGCAGCGAAGGCGACGGCAACAGCCGGGCCTCGAGATCGCCGGCGACCCGCACCGGGGCACCGATTACCTGGGTGGCCTCGGCCTCAAACTGCGGCCGGAACTGATTCCAGTCGATGAAATGCGGCCCGATCAGCGCGGCGACCAGCGCAATGATGAAGGCAATCGCCAATCCGAGCAGCGTCGTCTGCACGGTGTCTCCCCTTGAAGGCGCCCCGCCTCATCCGGCCCCGCGCGGCATGGCGCGTCGCTTGGACTTGCGTCCGGATCCGAAAAGCGAGCCCGCGCCACGCGAAATCATTGCCAGAGCAAGGACATATATAGTGACAACTGTGGCGAAGTCACAGCAAGCTCGCGTGACGGTTTACAGCCCTCACCAGCTCGCCGGCAGCCGCTCGAGGCCGCGCAGCACAAAGGTCGGCAGCCATTGCGGATTGTCCGCATCGTCGAGCCGCAGCTCCGGCAGGCGGCGCAACAGCGTCGATATCGCGACCTCGGCCTCGATGCGCGCGAGCTGGGCGCCGAGGCAGAGGTGTATGCCGCCGCCGAACGAAATCGGGCGCACATTGGGCCGGGTGATGTCGAGCTGGTCCGGCCGGTCGGGATACACGGCCGGATCGCGGTTGGCCGAGCCCAGAAGGCACAGCACGGTTTCGCCCTTGGGGATTTTCCTGCCGCCGAGGTCGTCGATGTCCTCCAGCGCGACCCGGCCGGTCAACTGGACCGAGGAATCGTAACGCAGGAACTCCTCGATCGCGTTGGCGATGAGGGCAGGATTGGCCTTGAGCAGCGCGAGCTGATCGGGATTGCGGTGCAGCGCGAGCAGCCCGTTGCCGATCAGGTTGGCGGTGGTCGCGTGGCCGGCGCCGAACAAGAGGATGATGTTGGCGGTCAGTTCCTCGTTGGAGAGCTTGCTGCCATTCTCTTCCGCCTGCACCAATTGCGTCGTCAGGTCATCGCCCGGATTCTTCCGACGCAACTCGAAGAGCTGCTGAAAATACATCTGCGCCATGAGGTTGGCGGCGTTTCCTTGCGCGATTTCGGCTGGTGTCAGCGGCACCGGGTCGAGGATGCGGCCGCCGTCGCGCGAGCCGGTGTAAAAGGCCTCGCGGAATTCTTCCGGAATTCCAAGCATGTCGCAGATGATGGTGACGGGAAGCCGGAACGCGAAATCCTCGATCAGGTCCATATGCCCCTGCGCTGCGATGCGATCAATCGTCTGATCGACGACCTGCTGGATGCGCGGCCGCATGTCCTCGACCCGGCGCGCCGTGAAAGCCTTCACCACGAGGCCCCGCAGACGGGTGTGGTCCGGCGGGTCCTGCTGCAGCATCCAGTGGCTCATGCTGCGAAAGATCGGCTCCTCCATGATCTTCGGCCCGTATCGCCTGATCGTGCGCTCAACAAAATCCTTGCCGAACCGCTTGTCGCGCATCACGAAGCTCGCCTCGGCGTGCCGGCTCAGGACATACTGGCCATGCGGGGCGAGATGCACCGGGTCGGTGCGGCGCAGCCGCTCGTAATGCGGATAGGGGTCGCGAATGAACTCCGGCGACAGCGGATTGAACAGCGGCTCGGTCGTCGTAGCCTGAACATGCTCGTTCATTGCGTCCTCCTGCGGTGGCGCCGGATTAAGCCCATATGGGGCCGGTCCCGGCAAGCCGGTAGATAGGCCAAGCGGGCCCTACGCCTGCACCCGGTGCAGCCGGCCCGCAACCGCGCGAATTTTTCCCGGCGCAGCCTGCCAGATCGCGAGCGCAGAGAGCAAGCTGACGCCGATACCGATCGTGAAGGCCAGCACGTAACTGCCTGAAAGGTCGTGCAGAACGCCGGTGACAAAAGGACCCGCGGCACCGCCGCCAAGCGCCACCATCATGATGGTGCCGAAAATGCTGCCGTAATGTCTGCCCTGAAATATCTCCGCCACCACCGCCCCCATGATCGAGGTCAGGCCGTAACCGAGCGCGCCTTGCGAAAACACCATGACATAGACCAACACCAGGGTCGGATAGTGCGGCAGCGCAATCAGCGCCGCAAAGCAGATCGCAAAACCGGCGCAGCTCGTGGACCAGATCCATTCCCGCCCGACCCGGTCGGAGACATGCCCAAGCAGGATCTGGCCGGGAATGCCGAGCAGACTGACCGCGCCCAGCGACCAGACCGCGACACCCGGGCTGAAGCCGATGTCGAGCAGGTATTTGGTCTGATGCACCTGCACCGCATACCAGACATACAAGCCGCCGGAGTAGCCGACCGCAAGCCACCAGAAGCGCGAGGTCGCGAGCGCGCGCCTCAGCGTCCAGTCGATGCCGGCCCAGTCCGGATCGACGATATTCGATACCGGCTTGACGGATGAAGCCGAGGGCGCGGCGTCGCCGTCCGGTCGCAACCCGATATCTTCCGGGCGTTTGCGCAATAGCAGGTTGATCGGCGCGAGCACCACGAGAACCAGAAGGCCCATCGCCGTGCAGGCAGTCCGCCAGCCGGAGCGGTCGATCATGAGCTGCACCCAGGGCAACAGCGTGACCGAGCCGATGCCGACGCCGGCAAATGCCAATCCAATCGCAAGGCCCCGCCGCCGGTTGAACCAGTTCGGAAGAAACAGGGACTGTCCGGAATAGCCCAGGCAGACGCTCCCCGCGCCGACCATGACGCCGATGGTCAGATAAAGATGCCAGGGCTGCGTCGTCAGCGGCGCCAGCAGCAATCCGCCCGCCATCAGCGCAACCCCGAGTTCCATCACGCTGCGGGGTCCCAGGGCGTCCGTCAGCCGGCCGATCAACGGGCTTACGATAGCGGACGCCACGAAGCCAAACGAGAAGGCGCCCGCGGTGATGCCGCGTTCCCATCCGAACTCGTCGATGATTGGCGGAAAGAACAGCGAAAAGGCGGTGCGGGCGTTGACGCCGATCGCCATGGTGACGAAAGTCACCGCGATGATGATCCAGCCGTAGAAGAAGGGAAGCCGCATCGAGGTCTTTGTTCCGCTATCGAGGGCGCCGTGGTCGTCATGGCGTCCTCCGCAGGAACCCGATATCGTCGGTATCGTCAAGCAATGGCAATGCTTGAAACAACGCAAAGGCTTGTTCAACTACCAGGGAGGTAAAGATGGCGCTGAGTGTCAAGCAGATGATGGAGACCGCCAACGCGGTGGTGCCGAAGATCACGCCGGCTCGGGCGAACGAGATGATTGCCAAGGGCAACGCGCTCGTGGTCGACGTGCGCGACGCGCCGGAAGTGGAGAAGAGCGGCAAGGTTGCGGGGGCCGTGCACGTCTCGCGCGGCATGCTGGAGTTCCGCGCCGACCCTGAGTCGCCCTATCACGACAAGAATTTTTCCAAGGACAAGACCGTCATCCTCTATTGCGCATCCGGCGGCCGCGCGGCGCTCGCCGGCAAGTTGCTCAAGGACATGGGTTACGGCGACGTCTATAATCTCGGCGGCTTCAAGGATTGGGCCGAAAACGGCGGCGCGATCGAAAAGCCGATCGAACCCGGCATGTGAGCATTGAAGCGTCGATCGCGACCAGCACGGCAACGGTCTCATTACTCCAGAATCGGATGCTGCCGCAGCATCTCCTCCCGGATCGAGGCGGCCTGGATCGCGCGAAACAGAATCCGCGCCGTCCTCAGATCGTTGGCCTTCAGGCACAGGCCGACGATCTGGCGCACGGAAGAATCGCGCAACAGGTCGTCGGCGATCTTCATGGCGATCTGCATCGCCGCCCTGGCGGCGGCCTCGTACCGCTCGGCGTCGTATTTTTGCTTCTTGCTGTCGCGATTGCCCGCAGCGCCTGACATTTTCTCGGCGCTGCCGGCAGCAGAACGGCAAATGTCGCGGATCCGGTGCGCGGCCTCTATATCCCCGGCCGGCCGCTCATTGCGCTCGTCCCAGATTTCCGGGGGATTTTCCCGCCGAAACCACCGCATTGCCATACCCTGAATCTCCAAAAGCCAGGATGGATGGTCGTTTCGGCAGTCTCCTCCGGAATGTGCCGTTTTTCCGGCGATCTAGCCATGCTGTCGGATGGTCGGCGGACCGGGTCGGACCCTCCGCACCGTAATAGGCGAGCCGTCGGACTCGAAGTGCATTTCGTACCTGCGGCCGTTGTTGTCGGTCGCGGAGCAGGCGATGCTCGAAACCTGGCCCGCGGCGAAGTTTCCGAGCTGCGTGCAAATGCCCGCCGACAACTCGACGACCGGCACCGGCAGGCCGTCGACTTTCGGCCTATTCTTCGAATTCAACAGCATCCGGTCCACCGGCAACTCGTACAAATTTTTATCCGTGCGCCGGCCATTCTCACCCGAAAACGAGATGATGTGGTGGTGATCGGCCGGATCGTCGAGCGTGATCGTGAAATAGGCCCGACCGCGGATGCTGTGGGCGTAGGCCACAGTCCTGCAGGCGAAATCGCGGTCTGCGACCTTGAGCGTGCTGCAGCTCCCCGACATCAGCGCGAACAGATCGGTAGTGTCGGTCTCCTGCGGCTTGGGCTCGGTCGTCACATCCTCGACGAAATGCGATTTGGCGTTCGCTTGGGCCTGTTCGAAATTCCGGGTCGCTTCCAGCGGCCGATTGCCGTCCGCTTGCCCGGCAAGGGAAGGCGCGACGGTGAAAATCATGGCGGCGAAAATTTGCCAGCTAAAGCGCATTGTTATGCCCGGTCGGTATGAAGTGAAATAAAGCGCCGCGAACCATCGTGGTGCACGTTAGCTGAAATCGGAGGCCTCTTGCCAGTCCCGGGTGCTGCCCTCTTGGGACTGAATTGAGACCTATCGTGGAGTGGATTTGACATTTCGCTCCCCAGCCAACCGAACTAGCCCGCCGGAATTATTTTTCCCGGATTGAAGATGTTTTGGGGGTCGAGCGCCTGCTTGATCGCGCGCATGGCGTCGATGGCCTCTGGGCCGAGTTCGCCGACAAGGTATTTCTGCTTGCCCTGCCCGATGCCGTGCTCGCCGGTGCAGGTGCCGTCCATCGATTGCGCCCGCTCGACCAGGCGGTGCATGAATTCCTCGCCGCGCGCCATTTCGTCGGCATCATCGACGTCGCAGAGTAGCGAGCAGTGGAAATTGCCGTCCCCGACATGGCCCACAATCGGCGACTGCAGCTTCAAGCGTTTCAAATCCGCTTCCGTCTCGGTGACGCAATCGGCAAGGCGCGAGATCGGCACGCATACATCCGTCGCCACAACGCCCGCACCCGGCCGCAGCGCCTTGACCGCCCAATAGGCGTCGTGCCGCGCCTGCCACAATCTGGTGCGATCCTCCGGCCGCGTGGTCCAGGTAAAGTCGCCGCCGCCGCATTCTTTGGCGATCTCGCCGAAATTCCTCGACTGCTCGGCGACGTGGGCCTCGCTGCCGTGGAATTCCAGAAGCAACAGCGGGGCCTCCGGCAGCGACAATTTCGAATAGGAATTGCAGGCGCGCACCTGCTCTGCGTTGAGCAATTCGATGCGCGCCACGGGAATGCCGGTCTGGATCGCCAATATCGTCGCCTGACAGGCGCCGCGCACGCTGTCGAACGAACACGCCGCCGCGGCGATGGTTTCGGGAATGCCGCGCAGCTTGACGGTGAGTTCGGTGATGATGCCGAGTGTGCCTTCGGCGCCGACGAACAGATGGGTCAAATCGTAGCCGGCGCTTGATTTCTTCGCCCGCGTGCCGGTGGTGATGATCTCGCCGTCGCCGCGAACGACCTTCAGCGCCAGCACATTATCGCGCATGGTGCCGTAGCGCACCGCGTTGGTGCCGGAAGCGCGCGTCGAGGCCATGCCACCGAGCGAAGCGTCGGCGCCGGGATCGATCGGAAAGAACATGCCCTGGTCGCGCAGATACTCGTTCAGCGCCTTGCGGGTGACGCCGGGCTCGATCACGCAATCGAGGTCCTCGGCGTGGACCTCCAGCACCTTGTTCATGTCGCGAAAATCGATGCAGACGCCGCCCGCCGGCGCGTTGACCTGCCCCTCCAGCGAGGTGCCGGTGCCGAACGCGATCACCGGGATGCGATGCCTGGCGCAAATCCGCACCACGTCCTGGACATCGGCGGCGTCTTGCGCGAACACCACCGCATCCGGCGGCTGCGACGGCAGCCAGGTCGTGGTATGGGCGTGCTGCTCGCGCACCGCTTGCGAGGTGACCAGGCGGTTGCCGAACCGCGCGGCGAGCGCCTCGACGGCGGAAGCCAGCGCCTTCGGCTCGGCGCGCTGCAAAATGTTGGTGATCGTTGTTCCCAAAGCGAAAATCCTCCCGGCAAAAGTACCGTGGCAAAGGATATATAGGGGGTCAAGGGATGATGTCTTTCGACGATGGAATAGAGACCATGACGATACGTTCTGCCGAAGCGGATGTGCCGGAACCGGCGCCGTACCTCGCGCCGGCGATGCAGATCGAGCCGCAATGGATCGACTACAACGGCCATCTCAACATGGCCTATTACAACGTGATGTTCGATCGCGCGATCGACGAGATGTGGCTGCAACTGGGAATCGGCCCCACCTACATGAAGACGCGTCATTGCTCGACGTTCACCGCCGAATGCCATGTTCGCTACTTGCGCGAGATTCATCTCGGCGATCCCGTGCAGGTTTCGGTCCTGCTCCTGGGAGCGGATGAGAAACGGTTGCACACGTTCGAGGAATTGCGTCACGCCAGGGAAGGCTGGCTGTCGGCGACATCGGAAAACATGGCGATCCACATCGACATGAACGCGCGCAAGGCCGCGCCATTTCCACCCGACATCAAAGCGCGCATCGATTCGGTGGCCAAGGCCCATGCGGCTGCCCCTCGTCCCGAAGGCATCGGCCGCAAGATCGCGATGCCTTCGAGGTAATTATTCAGACGCGCGTTCGGCCGCGCGCAAGCCCAATCACGGCCGAAACCAGGAACAGCACGACCGCGATGAAGAAGATCGCCTTGGCGATTTCGATGGAGGCGCCGGCGATGCCGCCGAATCCCAGAATACCGGCGATCAGGGCAATGATCAGGAATGTTACGACCCAGCTCAACATGACAATGCTCTCCGTTTTAAATCTCAGCGCGACAGGCGATGGCGCATTTGCTGGACCAATCCTGCCTTGGAATGAAAGTTCCGGCATCTGCCGGGCGCTGCCTGCTCGAAAAATCTCCTCCTTTAGGGAACAAAAACGCGCCTTCGGCGGCCCTCGGCTGGGCTCAAATCCGGGTGCGGCGGGAGTGGGATAACTCCTGTCAAATCGATGCGCAAAACCCTATATGGCTCCCATTCCTGCTATGAAGGCTCCCCTTCACGGCCCCGCGGTGCCATCGTGGGGGCAAGACGAATCGCAAAATGACCGAGCCGAACAAGCTGACCCATCGCGACGTGCCCGACCACCAGCCTCTGGCGGGCGGCATCGCCGCGCGGGCGCGGGCGGCAGCGACGCCGGCCTATCTCGCAGGCCTCAATCCCGAGCAGCGCGAGGCGGTGGAAACGCTGGACGGACCGGTATTGGTGCTGGCCGGCGCCGGCACCGGC
>Ga0070733_10000912_pt1 | contig 22774 bp, 16 predicted proteins | sample Coa_R1_9_FD_66450 | JGI IMG/M metagenome (GOLD analysis project Ga0070733, IMG submission 66450) | Surface soil microbial communities from Centralia Pennsylvania, which are recovering from an underground coalmine fire - Coalmine... | ecosystem: Environmental > Terrestrial > Soil > Unclassified ...
CTGACTTCAGTCCAGATGGCGGACATTCGCTGGGAGGCTGAGTACGATGCCCTGGGACGCAGAATCGGCAAGACGGTCGCTGGGAAGAAAACGGAGTTTTATTGGGACAAGGATCGCATCGCCGCGGAACTGCGACCCGACGGCAGCATTCGCTTATATGTTTATCCTGACGACGTTGCCTTCACCCCGTTCATGTTTCTGGAATACGACAGCCTTGCGGCCGCTCCCGAAGACGGACGAGGCTACTATATCCACTCCGATCACCTGGGAACGCCCATCCTGGTCGAGGATGATTCCGGCCGGACAGTGTGGAAGGCCCAGATTGATCCCTACGGTCTTTCCCATGTCGATCCGGCCTCGACGATTGAATTCCTGCTTCGTTTTCCGGGGCACTATTTCGATCCCGAGACTGGACTGCACTGTAACGGGTTCCGATACTACAGCCCAGAACTGGGACGCTATCTGCAGTCCGATCCCGTAGGCATCAGTGGTGGTCCCAATCTGTACGCCTATACCGCGAATCCGCTGAAGCGGGTCGACGTGATGGGATTGTGCCCGGCAGGAGATGGCGGCCCGAAGACCACAACGAATCCTCCGGGTGACGAAGAGGGGACTGACGAAAACGAAGAGGAGCCAGAGACGCTGTGGGAGGCACAGGCCCGAGGAGCTTCGCAAAACGAAGAAGAGGAGGAACAGAACGGCTCGCGAGGGCGCACTCCATCCGAGCAGGAGGAAGACGAGAGACTGCAAGCGGCAGCCGACGCAATCCATCGCGTCCTGCAAGACGATCTCGCGGAGGGTCGTCGCACCACCACCGTAATCAAGGGTACAGACGCGAACGGAGAGGACCAATACGCGGTGAGAAGTTCGCAACCTCTAACGCCGGCCCAAAAGGCAGTAGCTCAGGATCTTCTCGGCCCAAATACCGATGTCGACGATAGCGACATAACGCCGGGCAGACAGGACGATCATTCCAATCACGGCGAACAACGTGCCATTGCTGCAACCGATGACCTGGATAATCGTACTGCTGCTTCCAGCAGCGGAGCCGACCACGGTGGTGCGTCGTGCATCCAGTGTCAGAAAGCAATGGACGACGCCGGGGTCAGGAACTCAACCGGGTCACAACCTCAGCCGAGCGGCGAGGGTGACGGAAGAACCACAGGAAGCTACGGCGGACCGTGGAATAGCAATCAAGATTGAAGTGAAACGCCATGATCCAGATTCATACAGCGATCTCGGTACTAGGGCGATCGCGCTGACCCGTTTTAGCGAAGTAATCGAGGAACGGACAAATGATATCGACTCTGCCTAAACCTATCCTCTTCACCTTCGCGGCCATCTGCGCACTGTTCGCGCTCGCCATGTGGCTCGTCTTTCTCCGCCCCGTCGAGCGCAGAACCGCCCAGGGCGTCATCACCCACAAAATCTTCAAGGCCGCGGGACAATACGTTCAATATCCCGTCGGCATGCGCGACAGTTTCTATTCGCCGAGCGCAATTCCCATCGCCGAGTGCTACGTTTTCGCCATCCATGTTGACGGCCTGCCCGTGGACGTTGGCGTCTCGCTCAACAGCATCGCTGCTCGCGAATTTGAGGTCGGACAAAGTGTCAATATTCAATATCAGGAGCGCTCCATCCCTCTGCTCTGGAAGCGGATCTACGTTACCCAAATGACTCACTGATTGGATCGCCGTCCACCGGCCTGTTCGGTCCCGATTCTACCTGTGACAAATTCGTCAATAAGATTCCGCCCCTTCGTCCATAAGACTGGATCACGAAAAATCATCCTTCGCTGAAAATGGCAAGCCCCTCGAACACGCAGCAAAGCAAGTCGCGCTTCGAACCTTCGCAATCACTCCGCCTTCGGGGTGAGCCACTTCGTGCAGCACGTTCCGATAAGCCGTCCCCGAGCATGCGATAAAAGGTTCAAAATTCGAAGCAGCAGGTTCTTGCCTTCCTTCAAGCTTCCTCGCATTTACAATAAACAAGCTTCACGATTCTTGACCTATGGCGGATCCTCTCTACCTCAGTCTGTGGTTTCCGGACTTCTCCGGCCCGGCGATGCTGCCGCACATGTTCGCGGTCCTGCAGCAGTTCCCTTTTTCGGCGTTGCGGCCCGGTGTGACCTACGCCGCGGTACAGCCGGTTTCGTGGAATGAAGCCACCGTGCTCGAACGCCGATTCTCTCCGGGGATCGGCCCACAGGAGGCGGTTGTAGTCGCCGCCGATCTGATTCATGACGACTACGCCTACGTCTTCGACGCCTACTGGGATCTCTGGACGCCCGATGATACCGGCCGCGAATGGAGCCTGATCCCCAGTCTGGTGAAGTTCATCGTTCAGGGCGAAGAGTTCGACGAAGGAATCTACCGGGAGACCGGCCACATCGAAATTGATTTCGGCCTCGACTCACTTTTCGTACAGGAGAATGTCGAACTCACCGAAGAGACTCAGGCCAAGATTCGGGACAATCTGAGCAAGCTGGTCGAGTTCACGAAGAAGGCTGAAACGAATACGCGCGCTACCTCACGCCGCCTCTGGTCGGAATCGGAGGAGAGTCTTCCACAGAAACTGATCGCGCGCCTGCAAAAAGTGCAGTAAAAGCGACCGGGCACTGCTGCTAGACTAGATCAACACGCGTGACTGCTACGAAACCACGAGCTTCATTGAATTCTATTCTTCTGGTCAACATTGGCCAGCTTCTTACCATGCATTCTGACTCTGCTGTGCCCGGCCCGCGACGCGGGACTGAGCTTAGGCAGCTCGGCATCATCGAAAATGCTGCCGTTCTCTGCGCGGGTGGGAAAATTATTTCCGTCGGCAAGACGAAGGATGCGCTGCGTGATCCCTGGCTGAAGAAGAATTACAAGAAGATCATGGAGATCGACTGTGCCGGCAACGTGGTTCTCCCCGGATTTGTCGACTCGCATACACATCCCGTCTTTGTCGGTCCACGCCTCGTGGATTTTGAGAAGCGGATCGAGGGTGCTTCGTACGAGGAGATTGCGGCTGCCGGCGGCGGCATCCGATCGAGCCTGGAAGCGGTGAGGCGGTCTTCGAAGAGCGCGCTGGCCGCGAAGGTGCTGGCTGTGTTTGAGGCTATGGCCGCCCACGGCAGCACCACGGTTGAGGCAAAATCCGGCTACGGGCTGACCACTGACTCTGAATTGAAGTCGCTGGAGGCGATCCGGAATGCGGCGTCGCGATGGCCAGGAACGGTTGTGCCCACACTGCTCGGCGCCCATGTGGTCCCAGCAGAATTCCAGGGGCGCTCACGAAAGTACGTTGAGACCGTCTGTAAAGAGATGATTCCACGGACTGCAAAGCGGAAACTTGCCCAATTTGTCGACGTCTTCTGCGACCAAGGCGCATTCACGCCCGAGGAGAGCGAACAGATCTTTGCTGCGGCGAAAGACAACGGGCTCGGCGTTCGCGCCCACATGGGCCAGCTTTCGGAAACGCTTCTGACGCCGTTCTTGGGGTTCAATCCTGCATCGTTCGACCATATGGACCGCGTGAACAACAGCGACATCGCACTATTGGCCCAACGCGACACGGTGGCTACGCTGGTGCCCGGGGCAAATTATTTCCTTGGCCTGAAGGAGTATCCCAACGCGCGCCGCCTGATCGATGCCGGTGTGCCGGTCGCGCTGGCGACGGACTATAACCCGGGAACATCGCCGACCATCAGCATGCCAATGGCAATGTCGCTGGCGTGCACACACATGAAGATGTCACCAGCGGAAACGATCGCCGCCGCCACCGTCAACGGAGCATGGGCCCTGCGCCTGGCCGGCCGCAAGGGTAGCGTCGAACCAGGGAAAGATGCGGACTTTGCAGTGTTTGCCGTCAAGGACTATCGCGAAATTCCGTACTGGTTCGGCGCCAATCACTGCGCCATGACCGTTCTCAATGGAGTAGCCACATCCCGCGCATGAACTCTCGTGTAGCAGCGTCGGCTATAAACCGGAATACATTCGCACCTCTGCGTTCGAACGGCTTCCGGAAACGCACAATTTCATACTCACGACAAATCTGACTCAATTCCTCAAGGACAATCAATGAAGCGACTCTCTGCACTATTGACTTTTTTCGTGCTCACACTCTCGCTGGCGACCGCGCAACGGCTGCCCGGGAACGCGAGGCCAGACAATTACAAACTCATCTTCGCACCCGACCTGCAAAGGGCCAGGTTCGAGGGCGAAGAGACCATCGCCATCCACGTACTGAAGCCGACCTCAGCGATCACCCTGAATGCAGCCGACATCGACTTCCACGAAGTCACTATCACAAGTGGTGGGAGCACGCAGAAGGCGACGCTCACTCCAGTTCCGGACAAAGAGATGGTCGTGCTCTCCGTCGAGAAACCGTTGGCCGTGGGCCCGGCGACCGTACACACTACTTACGCCGGTATTCTGAACAACGAAATGCGCGGGCTCTACCTGGGAGCGGACGACCACGGACGTAAGTACGCCGCTTCGCAGTTTGAAGCCACCGATGCGCGCCGGGCATTTCCTTCGTTCGACGAACCTGAGTACAAGGCCACATTCGACATTACCGCGGTCGCCGACAAAGGGCTGGCGGCAATCTCGAACCAGAAGATCGTCTCCGATACCCCCGGCCCCGGCGACAAACATACAGTGCGCTTCGCTACGACGGCGAAAATGTCCTCTTACCTTGCCGCGCTGGTAGTGGGCAACTTCGAATACATTGAGGGTGAAGCTGATGGGATTCCGATTCGTGTCTACAGCACTCCGGGTAAGAAGGAAATGGGCGGGTTCGCCCTGGAGTCCGCAGAGTACATTCTCGGCTATTACGACAAATATTTCGGAATCAAATATCCCTACGGAAAATTGGATCTGATCGCGTTGCCCGACTTTTCCGCGGGGGCGATGGAGAATACCGGCTGCATCACCTACCGCGAAGTACTTCTTCTGATCGACGAGAAGCAAGGCTCCGTTGACCAGAAAAAAACCATCGCCAGTGTAATTGCGCACGAAATGGCGCACCAGTGGTTCGGCGATCTGGTCACCATGAAGTGGTGGGACGACATCTGGCTCAACGAGGGCTTCGCTACATGGATGGAAACCAAGCCAGTGGCGAAGTGGAAGCCCGAATGGAATTACGATCTGGACGAAGCGAGCGGAACCAGCGGAACCCTCGTCGTGGATGCGCTAGCCACAACCAGGCCAATTCAACAGGCCGCCGAAACTCCGGATGAGATCACAGAGTTGTTCGACGGCATCGCTTACGGCAAAGCGGCCTCAGTGTTGCGGATGCTCGAATCCTATTTGGGGGAGGAAACTTTCCGAGCCGGCGTGAATGCCTACCTGCAAGAGCACCAATACACCAACGCCACCGCCGATGATTTCTGGGACACACTGGCGAAAACTTCTCACAAGCCCGTCGACAAAATCATGCCCACATGGGTAAAGCAGCCGGGCGCCCCTATCGTCAACCTCAAGGCGCAGTGCTCGGGTGCTTCCACGAACGTCACGCTGACCCAGCAGCGATACTACTTCGACCCGGCCAAGTTCGAAGCAACCAACGATCAACTCTGGCAGATTCCCCTTTGCCTCAAAGGATCGGCAAACAATTCCGCGAAGTGCGAAGTAATGACCCGCAAGGAAGAATCCTTCACTCTGCCGGGCTGCTCGACCTGGGTTCTGGCGAACGCAGGCGCGGCAGGTTACGTTCGCACGGGCTATCAGCGCGATGCGCTCCGCGCCCTGGCGACCGATGCGGAAACCAAGCTGACTCCAGCCGAGCGCATCGGTCTCGAGAGCGACATCTGGGGCCTGATGCGGGTGGGGCGGGCGTCAGTGGGCGATTACCTCATCTTTGCGCAGGGCCTGCAATCCGAGCGCCACAGTGCTGTCGTGGAAGCCGTGTTGCGAGACCTCAATTTCATCGGCCAGTATCTCGCCAACGACAGCGACCGCGTTGCGTATCACGAGTGGCTACGGCAATATCTCGCGCCGACCATGAAAGAAGTTGGATGGGAGGCGAAACCGGGCGAGAGTGATGAACAGCGTACCTTGCGCTCGCACTTGATCGGGGCGCTGGGCTACGACGCCCGCGATCCGCAGGCTCTGGCGCAGGCGCGGAAGGTCGCCGACCGTGCCCTGGCCGATCCCATGTCGGTCGATCGCGAACTCGCCGGAGACGCTTTCGAACTGGCCGCTCTGAATGGCGACGCCGAGTTCTATGACAAACTGATCGACGGCTTGAAGAATCCAAGGACGCCGGAGGAGTACTACATTTACTTCAACACCCTTCCACAATTCAGCGATCCGAAATTGTTGCAGAGAACACTGGATCTCGCCGTGTCGCCGGAGGTGCGATCGCAGGACGCTCTGGGCCTGATCACACGTGTGCTGGAGAATCCGGCGGGCGAGAACCTTGCGTGGGATTTCATCCAGACTCATTGGGACGCGATTATCAAGTCGGGCGGTCCCTTTGCCAGCGGCGAGGTTGTGGGCGCGACCAGAGTTTTCTGCGACACCGGCAAGCTCGAACAGGTACGTCAATTCTTTTCTACTCACAAAATCGATGGCGGGGAACGTACCTACAAGCAGTCGATGGAACGCATTAAGAGCTGCGTCGATTTGAAGTCGCAGCAGGAACCACAGCTAGCTACCTGGCTCGGGCAACACGGCAGCTCGGGTGGAAAGTAGCCAAGAACCGGGATGGGACGCGGCCAAAAGAAGGGCGGAGTCTATCAAGCGATTCCGCCCGCGAAATCTCGTTCGTCAAAACAGGCGGCCGATAGAGAAGTTTACTCGCGACTGCCCCGTGGGGCTCACGCTGCCAGCGAGAGCAATAGGGCCAACGAAAGTCTCCGCGATTATGCCCAGGTTGAACGTACCTCGCACTACGACCGGCCCGGGATCGTTGGCCGCGATGCCGAAAGCGCTGCCCGCCTCGTACCATCCACCCCAGTAGATTTTTCCCCCCACGATTTGCGGCAGGCGGTAGAATTCGCGCCGGAATCCCAGCGATGAATACGCGTAGTGATTCCCCACGAATTCCTGTGGAAGATAAGCGCCGAGGCGGAACTGTCCGCCGAGCTCGAAAACCTGGAATGGCCCGGCGGAGCCGCGGAACGTGGTTCCACCCGACGCAATGAAAAACGCCGACGTCTTCCCGCTCACAGGAATGAAACTGGAGGTTTGAACGTCCACCTGTCCAATCGGATGCTCCAATCCCGGACTCTGAAAAACACGCGACAGCGTCGCCACTACGCGCGTGCCACTGCCTGGAATCGCAGGGCCGTCCTGTCCGTCCCAAACATAGCGCGCGCGAACTTCGCCGGTGCTGCCGCTGACAATGGGCAGTCCCGCGCTTCCGATCAGCGGACTTAACCGGCCGTTGAATATCTCGTAGCCCAAACGAAATTCGCTGCGCCGACCGGAGTCATATCCAAGATCGAAGCCGCCTCCACCGCGTTCGTCGCCGAACACAGCCACCCGGGTCAGCCCGTCGAAAGAATTCCGCGGCGCCTTCGACACGAACGCGTACGGAGCTGCAAAGAATCGCGACTGACCCAGGGGCTGGTAGAACTCGGTGGCCGCCAGATTGCTCGAACCGAAGAGAAGATCGCTGCGCCACTCTCCACCACGATCGGCGAAATCCATAAACGTGATGCGCGCGCCCGCCGAAAAATCGAACGCGGCCACACCAGATCCGTCCACGTTGACGGCCAGGTCCACGAACGGCGGCCCGTAGGACTTGTCATGCGTCGTGACGCGCAAAGCAGGCAGACCATTCTGCGTAAAGCCCTCGTAGCCGAGGCGGTCGAACTGCCCTTCCCCCGCAATGCGGGTCAACTGGCTGTCTACTTTCGCGAGATCCAGCGGTCCAGCGAGGGCCTTGTCGAGCCGTTGCTGGAGCCTGCTGTTGGTGTCAGCATCCGCGCCTTGCACTTTGATCGCCTCCATTTTCTCCGGAGGCGCTTGTCTTCGTGCTCGGCGTTCCGCCAGATACTGCTCCCACTCCGCCGGATCATGAATCGCATAAGGGAGCAGCCCGGCGGATTGGCGGGCGGCGCTCTTGTAGCCCAGCTGAATGAGCTCTTTCACGCGCTCGTAGTCGGTTGCCGTGAACCCCTTGGTGTCAACAATCACTCTCGCCTGGGCCAGCGCTATCGATCGGTTCTCGTTTTGCGTGATCATGACGTCGACCGCTCGAGTCAGTACTCCCGTAAGAGTCTGAAGTCGCGCGCGATCCGCCGGAGGCGTCCGCAGTTGCACTCCGATCACAACATCGGCATCCATGTCACGAACCGTTTCAACGGGTATGTTCTCCACCAGTCCACCATCGACCAGCACGCGGCCATCGATTTCAACCGGAGTGAAAACCCCCGGGATCGCCATCGAAGCGCGCACCGCCAGGGCCAGCGATCCGCCGCGTAGCACCACGGCGTCTCCGCTCAGCATGTCAGTAGCGACACAGCGGAACGGAATCGGCAGCTCGTCGAAATTGGCGATCCGATACTCCGGCAAAGCGATGCGATCGAGCAGGAGCCCTACGCCCTGACCGGGATTGAAACCATTGGGCCCGCTCAACCCTTGCTTCAATCCGAGCCTGGCGCTGATCAGAAAGTCGCGCCGGTCTTGCTTGCGGCGAAAAGAAAGGTCGCTGAAAATCGGCTCGGGCAGGAACGCCGCGTCCCAGTCAATCTTCTCCGCAAACGTCTGAATCTCCGCGGGCGACATGCCCGTGGCATACATTGCACCAATGATGCTGCCCATGCTGGTTCCGGCAATGCGATCGACCGGGATGCGGTTCTCTTCCATCCACTGGATCACGCCGACTTCCGCCAGGCCGAGCGCCGCACCTCCGCTGAGTGCGAGACCGATTCGCGGTCGATGAGTTTGCGCGGTTGCGGCAGGAGTCACCCCATTCCGCGCAGCGGCGGGCGCATCCTGCGAAATGGCTGCGGGCGAAAGCATCACGCCCAGTACAAGAATCCACGCTAGTTGTATTCGGCGTGCGGGACGATCAGCGGATCTCATTAAAGCGCTCCTGACGTGTTCAACAACCCACCGAGACAATCCTTCTTACCAGGTGCGGCCCAAGGGATGAGGAAAAAGGTTAGCAGGTTCGGGCGGGAGTCAGAATGGCCTCGCGGTCTCCGTTTGAAATCCCTTGCATGCGGCTGGTTTTCAAGCTTTTCCCCCTTGACGCGGCCGCCCGACGGGGACATAATTCCCTGCCAATTTTGTTGCTTGCTCTGGCACACGCTGTCCCCCCCGAAAAAAGGCCAGGCTCGCAGACCCCTGCGCCAGGAAACTCAAAACTGTTAGGGAGGTGTTATTTGTGAATCGGAAAGTCTTTACCACTCTTTCGCTTGTCGCCTGCTTTCTGGCCGCGGCGAGTTCGTCGCTCTACGGGCAAGGTGGTGATGCCTCGCCCGGGATCGAAGGATACTTGAATTCGCGAACAGGAATTTTCCACCCCATCCGGCGTGCTCCTCCTCAGGATGACGTCGAACCACTCGCCACGTCCACTTATACCGGCACGTTCGTGGTGAATTTCACAATCACCGTGAGCTCGGCGATCCCCGCTACCGAAACCATTGGATGCGTCGCGGGCGCCTCTCTGGTGGATACCGGCACCGTGCACGCAATCGTCGACCTCGCTGCTTCGGCGGTGACCCGAGGAACCGGCAGCACCGTGACTTGCACGGTCACCATCCCGTACTCGTGGAAGTTGGCATCTGCGAGCACGGACTCCGTTGGTTTGAGCTATGCAGTCACCTTCCCGGCGGAGTTCAGCACACCGGCAGGATTGTGGCCACACCGCACCGGCTCGCAGGAGATCGGAAAGATCAAGGTCCCGGTCAGCGGAACCACAACAACAGAAATCGTCAAAGCCAGAATTTAACCGGAGATTTCACTTTCGAGCGGAGATTCCGCTCATCAACGACTGGTATTGCAGGAAATCCAAAACTTTCTAATGGAGGCGTTTTGTGAGTCGCAGACTATCGAATTTTTGCTTGCTTGCAGCGTGTTTCCTGGCCATGAGCCTGACGCTCTGGGGCCAGGGTCAATCGAAATCAACCGTCACCCACGGGATTCGAGGATACCTAGACCCGCAAACCGGCGTTTTCCACGCCGCGCCGCGCACGGAGGCGCAGGATGCCGTTGAACCGGCCGCCGTCACGACTGTCGCCGGCAAGCTCGTGGTGAATTTCACCATCACCGTCGACTCCACGATCGCCGCCACCACGAAAATCGGATGCGGTGTCGAGGCCGACGTGGATGACGCGACCGCGGGATTCATCTCTGAGTCCGCTGGCACAGCAGTTGCTCGCGGTTCCGGAACAACCGTAACCTGCACCACGATTATCCCCTACTCTTGGAAGCTGGGATCGATGAGCACGGATACGATCAGTATCAGCTACACCATCACTTCACCCGTCGCCGAGACCACCGCAGCCGGCGAGTACCCACTCCGCGAAAGCTCACAGACGCTTGGCACCATCAAAGTTCCGGTCACTGGAACAACCACGACCGAAGCCGTTGCTGTGACCATATAATCGCCCACTTCCACATCATCACCACAAAGGGCGGATCCGAAAGGATCCGCCTTGTTTTTTGCTAACGATCTTTCGCGGCGGAAACCGCGATGTTGGACTGCGGCGCGCGCACCTGTTCTACAACGCTGTGAACGGCGTCGATCACCACGTCCGGACGATCGATCTGAATATAGTGTCCGCTGTTCTTCGCGATCGTCCGCGTTCCGCGCGTCGATAGATGAGCTAATTCCTCCTGCATTTTCTCCCAGGCGGCGTTGGCGGGCTGGGAGAGATCGGCAGGCAGGTCAGCGGAAGGTTTGTCCGGATCACGCGACAACACTGCCAGCGGCAGATCACCCAGCGCAGCAGTCGCGGCAGTTTCGGCGGCGCTCTCCGGAAACGCCTTCAATTCGGCCACCGTCTCGCGAGCGTTGCGAAAGTTGCACTCGGCGGCGCGTGCCACCGGATCGTCGTCGCATAGATTGAGCAAGCGCGGGACGCCCAAAGGCATCGTGTATGCCAGGAATTCGGTCTCGCGCATCCAGCTCCCTTCCAAATTCTTGAGCTCAGGCGGAAAACGATTCTCCTGGTCGGGATGAGAAGCGTCGACCAGCACCATGCCGGCAACCTCGCTGCGGTAGAGGCTGGCAAAGACGCGGACATGGAATCCACCCATCGAATGGCCAACCAACACATAAGGAGGCGCGATGTCCGCTACCTTCAGAAGAGTATGCAGTTCTTCAGCGATTTCCCGACTGGAGCGTGGCCGGGAACTCGATTTGCTGTAGCCGAGTCCGGCTCGGTCGTAAGAGCAGACTCCCGTGAACTTCGCAATCTGGGGCTGTGCCTTGCGCCATGAAACGTAGGTATCGCCAAGTCCGGACTCAAGGATGACCGTGGGACTTCCCTGTCCCGTGCAGTCGATATGCATCTTGTAGCCACCCACATCGAAGCGGCGCCCCGTCATGGGATTAAAGCGCCGGTCGCGAGCCTCAGAGACGTTTTCGTACAGGAATCCGGCGCCCAAAAGGGCCAGAGCCAACACGAGCAGAATTCGGACGATGCGGCCGAACCACGGGTGCGACGGCGCTGGTGAGGGCGCTGCTTTATTCATGAGTGGACAGGTTTGCGCGGCCCAAGCGCCACGCTCAATGGCGGCATTTTACATGACTGGCGGCACCGTTATACCCATGACCGCCAAAGTCCGGGTCAATTCGCGGCGCACGACCGCCACTGTGGCCAGCAGAAACCGCTTCCGGCGCTCATCCGGTTCGCTGAGGATGGGATGGCGATGGTAAAACGTGTTAAAGAACTGCGCCAGCTGAAACACGTGCTTGGCCAGATATGCTGGCTCCGTCGTCGCAATGCATTTCTCGATCACGTACGAAGTCTTGGACGACGCGAGCCACAGTTCCCAGATCTCGTTAGCCGCCTCTCCCGTCAGTTCCTTGACGAGGTCAAGAGTTGCAATCGCCTCGCTGAAAAATGTTTCCGGATCGACTCCAGCTTTTCTGAAGATACTGGTGGCACGCACTACGGCGTACTGCGCGTAAGGTCCAGTCTCGCCTTCAAAGCTGAGCGCCTCCTTGAAGTCGAAAGCGATCACAGACTGCTTTGTGTACTTGAGCATGAAGTAGCGCAAGGCGCCAATGGCGATCTGCGTCGCAATCTGCTGGCGCTCCTCATCTTCAAGCTGAGGGTGGCGTGAGTCGACTTCCTTCTTCGCCGAGGTAATTAGCTGATCGAGAAGATCATCGGCTTTCACGCCGAATCCCTTGCGGCCGCTGACTTCAATATAGGATCGCGTCTTATCCTCGTCGCTCAGCGTGTAGCCCAGTTCCTCGGCACAGCGCGGCGTGAGCGCAACCATCTCGTAGGAAAAATGGGTGTAGTGATCGGACGCCTCGTTGTGGCCCAGCCCGCGCAGGGCTTCGATCACCGTGTTCTGAGCCTCGGACTGCCGCGCATCGATGACGTTGTAAATCTCAGCAACATCGCCGAAGTGAGGATGATCTTTCTCGCCCGTCATGGCTGAAATCCAGCAGTCGCGGTCATTCGGATACCGGTAAAAGCGGCGGTACTCGAAATCGCGTCCCAGCAGCCCAAACTTCCACATGTGGTACGCGATGTCCTTGCCGACATAACCCACGGTACCGTTGGAACGAACAATAACCTTCTGATCTTCCTCTGTGATTTCCGCTGTGTTCTCTGTCGTTGCAGTTGTGTTGGCAGTCCCCGCACGCCGCATGACCCAGCATCCCTTATTCTTACCCTGGTCCTCGTAAGTAAGCACTCCGGCTTCCTTCAGCTTGGTAAACGCCGCATCCCAGAAATGCAAATGCAAAATTTCGCTCTCGCGCGGAAGAAAGTCGTATTCAATGTCGAGCCGCTCCATGGTCTCCAGATGCCGCCTCAGCACGGCAACCGAGATCAAGTCAGCGATTGCAGCGGTATCGCTCGACGCATCCTCAATGGCGTGCAGCGTCTGAAGCCGGAACTGCAGGTTCTGCTTGTCCTCGGCGTACCACTGCGAAACCCGGGCGTAGAGATCCCAGCAGTAGTAGTCGAATCGCGGCCGGGTAGCGAGAGCTTCAATTTCCGATCGAGATTTCTTTTCGATCTGCGTGAATCCAACCACCACGTCGGCTATCTGCACGCCCGTGTTGTCGATGTAGTTCTGAATGTCGACTTCCCGGCCCGCGTAACGCAGCAGCCGCACAAAGGTGTCGCCGAGGATGGCGTTGCGCAGGTGTCCGATATGCGCCGCCTTGTTCGGGTTAATGCTCGAATGCTCGACTAGAATCTTCCCAGGAGGAATCGCCGCCGCTGGTTTCTGATCGCTGGCAAGAGCGGCCGCCATCCATCCGCGATCGATCCTTACGTTCAGGTAGCCGGGCGGCGTAACCTGCATTTCGCCGATGCCCTCGATGGGCCCAACCTCCGTCCGAATCGCATCGGCAATCTTCAGCGGCGCCGAGCGCAGAGGCTTGGCGAAGGGAAACATCGGAATCGCGAAGTCACCGAGTTCGACCTTGGGCGGCTGTTCGACCACCACTCCCGGCAGAGCAACACCGGGGTGAAGACGCCGCAGACACTCCAGCAGGCGCTGGGCAAGGCGATGTTCCAGATGACGATACAAGAAGTTCCTCTAAGCTGTTGAAGAAATAGTGATCTTAACAGACTGAGCCACCGGCGCACGTTTGACGGAGTAGGAACGGTTCCCTATGATGAAAAATCAGTCGCTAGTCGCTGGTCGTTAGCTGTGCGCGGATGGTTCGCGGACTTGGGTGCGCGACAAGCACCGTATCTTAGCCGACGACGAACGACCACCGACAATCCTATGCGCATCGCCTACCTTGAATGTTTTTCCGGCATGAGCGGCGACATGTTCCTCGGCGCCCTCGTGGATGCCGGAGTTCCGCCGCGCCTGCTCGAAGAGACGGTCGCGGCATTAAAGCTGGGCGCACGACTGGAAATTTCGCGTGTAGTGCGGAGCGGGATATCCGCCACCAAAGTCGACGTGTGGGTCGGCGGCAAGAAAGACATGCCGCGAGAAGAGTACCTGGCAGGCTCGAGTGTGAGGCCGGCACAATCGCCCGCGCACTCTCACCACGAAGACGAACACAAGCACGGGCATGTTCACGAGCAAGGACATCCCGAGCATTCGCACTCGCATGCGGGCGAAACTCCGCAGGCAGGAACACCCGAACCACACGAACATTCCCAGACGCACTCCCACGGACACGGCCGCAGCCTGATCGAGATTCGCGACATCATCGGAAAGTCGTCGATCCGCGATACGGCCCGGAAAACTGCCATTGCGATCTTCGAAGCCCTGGGCACTGCGGAAGCAAAGATCCACAACCTATCCATCGAGCGCGTACATTTTCACGAAGTCGGCGCAGTGGACGCGATGGTCGATATCGTGTGCGCCGCGGTCGGATCGGAAGCGTTGGAAGTCGATGAAATCGTCTGCTCACCGTTGAACGTCGGCGGCGGCACGATCAAATGCGCGCATGGGGCTTTTCCAGTCCCTGCTCCGGCAACCGTCGAGTTGCTGAAAGACGCGCCGGTATATTCATCAGGATTGCAGGCAGAACTGGTCACCCCCACCGGAGCGGCGATTGTGAAAACGCTGGCCCGCCGGTTTGCCACATTCCCTGAAATGAAGATCGAGAAGTCCGGCTACGGCGCCGGCTCGCGAGATTTCCCGGGCCATCCCAACGTCGTCCGCTTGACCATCGGTGAAGCGGCCTCCATACTCGCGGCGAAAACTGCGTCAGACGCGGTCACCGTGCTCGAAGCGAATCTGGATGATCTGAATCCGCAAGTGTTCGGATACGTACTCGACCGCTTGCTCGAAGAAGGCGCGCTCGACGTTTTTGGAATGCCAGTACAGATGAAGAAAAATCGTCCGGGGACGCTGTTGACCGTTCTGTGCAGGCCCGAAGACGCGAGCCAGTTGACGCAGTTGATCTTTATCGAGACCACAACCCTCGGGGTACGGCGCCGCGATGAAACGCGCCAGACACTGGCGCGGCGCTGGGAAAATGTCCGCACCCAGTGGGGCGAAGTCCGCATCAAGATTGCCAGCATGAATGGAACCGTCACCAACTACGCGCCGGAGTATGAAGACTGCCGGCGCATTGCCGCCGAACATCACGTGCCGCTGAAAACCGTGATGCAGCAGGCAACGCGTCAATATCTGGAAAAGGGTGTAAAGCTTTAACCACGGGAGCAAGGAGGGCCAGATAGAGGTTCTCTGTGATTCTCTGTGACCCCTGTGGTTGAGAATTTTTATGGCAAAGAAGTTCTACATCACGACCCCGATCTACTACGTAAATGCACGCCCCCACATTGGCCACGCTTACACGACCATCGCTTGCGACACGATTGCGCGCAGGCAGCGACTTCTGGGGGCAGACACTTTTTTCCTAACCGGTACCGACGAGCACGGACAGAAAATCGAGCGGGCAGCGCAGGCCGCTGGCAAAACTCCACAGCAATACGCGGATGAGATCTCCGCCCAATTCCGCAACCTGTGGAAGCGCATGGGCATTTCAAACGACGACTACATCCGCACCACGGAGGAACGCCACGAGAAACGGATGCAGGAACTTTTCCGAAAGATTCGTGATAACGGTTTCATTTACAAGGGCACCTACACTGGACAATACTGCGTCTCGTGCGAATTGTACGTAGATGGAGCGCAGCCCGGCGACCCCTGCCCGACCTGCGGCCGCATCACCGAAACGGTTCACGAAGAGAATTACTTCTTCAAGCTCTCCGCGTTTCAGGACAAGCTTCTGGAGCTGTATGCGAATCCGGAATTCATTCGTCCCGAAACGCGGCGCAATGAAGTAATCTCGTTCGTTCGCTCCGGCTTGCGCGACCAGTCGATCAGCCGCTCGACCTTCTCGTGGGGCATCCCTGTGCCGGACGATCCCGGGCACGTGATCTACGTCTGGTTCGACGCGCTGGCCAACTACGTCACGGCGATCGGCTATGGATCGACCCATGCCGGCGCGCAGGATGCGTTCAAGAAATACTGGCCTGCCGACGTGCAGATGATCGGCAAAGAAATTGTCCGATTCCATTGCGTGTACTGGCCCGCATTCCTGATGGCGGCCGGACTGCCCGTGCCCAAAACGATTGTCGCGCACGGGTGGCTGCTGTTCGAAGAGAGCAAGATGTCGAAGTCGCGCGGCAACATCGTGCGGACCGAAACAATTCTCGATGTTTTGGGCGCCGACGCGCTGCGCTACTTCCTGCTGCGCGAAGTCGTGTTCGGGCAGGATGGTTCATTCTCATTCGATGCGCTGGTGCAACGCTACAACTCCGACTTGGCAAACGGCCTTGGCAACTTAGCCAGCCGCACCTTAACCATGATTAACCGGTACTTCAAAGGCGAAGTACCACGCTCTTCGCCTGAACTGGCAGATGAGGTAATTCGGGAGATAGCGGAGAAAGTCGTTATCCCCGAATGCAATCAGTTTTTCGCCGACTACCATTTTTCCGCTGCGCTTGAATCCATATGGATTCGCCTGATCGCCGCAGTGGACAAATATATCGTCACCAACGAGCCCTGGTCACTTGCCGAAAAGCAAGATGAGCATAGCCAGGTCCGGCTGGCCACTGTGCTCTACACCGCAGCCGAAGCGTTACGCATTGCGACGGTGCTGGCCTATCCCGTTGTTCCAGATGCTGCCGCGAAGATCTGGACACAACTTGGACTCGGTGACATAAAGCAGTTCGATCTGAGTAAACTGTCCTGGGGACAATTGCCGCCGGGCACGAAGCTTGGCGACGTCCACCCGGTTTTTCCACGCGCCGACAAGAGCGCCATTGAAAGGATGCAGCAGATGGAAGAGCAGCAAAGAGTTCCAGTGGCGGAGGACAAGCCCTCGTCGGAAATAAATCTGGTGGCTGAGATGCCTGTGGCTGCGCCTCAGGCGGGTCCTCCGGTAAGTGCGACGCCCGCTGTCAGCGAGAAGATCACCATCGACGACTTCGCGAAGATCGAGCTGCGGGTCGGCGTGGTGAAGGTCGCCGAGCGCGTGCCCAAGGCCGACAAGCTCCTGCGGCTTGAGATCGACATCGGCACCGAAGTGCGGCAGGTCCTGGCCGGAATCGCCGAAGCCTACGCGCCCGAAACGCTGATCGGCCGCAAAGTGGTCATCGTCGCCAACCTCGCTCCGCGCAAACTGCGCGGACTGGAGTCCAATGGCATGATCGTGGCCGCATCGCTGGAGGGCGGAAAGCCAGTACTGGCAGGCTTTCTCGAGGATGTGCCGGTTGGGGCACGGCTGAAGTAGAAGCGCAAAGATCAAAACCAAGCCGAGCTTCGCTCGTCGGATGGCCGGGGCGGCTGTCTCCACGAGGGCAGCCGGGAGCCGCGCTTTTGCCAACGACCAACGACTAACGACCAACCACCGTGTTCGTAGATTCTCACGCCCATCTCGACGGCAAGCAGTTCGACTCCGACCGCGAGCAGGCCATCGCACGCGCGCGAGACGCCGGAGTGCAGGCCATGGTCGCCATCGGTAACGGTGATGGTCCTCCCACCCTCGATGCCGGCGTTCGACTCGCAGAGAAGTATTCATTCATGTACGCGACCATCGGCATCCATCCTCACGAAGCGCGGCTCGCCGACGTCTCTGCCTACCAAATGATGGAGCGACTGGCGCGCCATCCCAAGGTGATTGCGTGGGGCGAGATCGGACTCGATTACCATTACGATCACTCTCCGCGGGAAACGCAGAAACAAGTTTTCGCGCAACAGATGGAGTTGGCTGCGTCCGCGAAATTGCCGATCGTCATTCACTGCCGCCCCTCCGACGGCAGCGACAATGCCTGGGAGGATTGTCTCGGTCTCACCAGAGATCGATGGGCGGCGAACGGCCTCGGTGGAATTCTCCACTGCTTCACCGGGAACTGGCCGCAGGCCAAGCGCGCTCTCGACATGGGCTTCATGATTTCATTCGCCGGGAATCTGACCTTTCCCAAGGCCCAGCAGATTCGCGATGCAGCACTCGAGGTTCCGCTCGACCGCATGCTGATCGAGACCGACTGTCCTTATCTTGCGCCCGTGCCGCATCGCGGCAAGCGCAACGAACCGGCCTTTGTGAAGGAAACAGCCCGGAGACTGGGCGAGTTGCGCGGTCTCTCCATGGACGAAGTCGGCGAACGCACGGCCCGCAATTTCTACAATTTTTTCAAATTGACTGAAATCGTTGAAAGCAAAGTTCCGCCGCGCTAAGCCCGGCGGTTCTGATAGTCTCAGATGTAGATTCCCTAATTTCAGAAAGATTAGAAATGTATGCCCGATAACAGTTTCGACGTGGTGAGCAAGATCGACCTGAACGAGGTCTCGAACGCCATCCAGCAGGCGCTCAAGGAGATTCACACCCGCTTCGACCTGAAGGATTCGAAATCGAACATCGAACTGGAAAAGGACGCCATCGTGCTGCACTCCGCCGATGAATACAAACTGAAGGCTGTGAACGATATCCTGCAAGCCAAGCTGGTGAAACGCGGGGTTTCTCTCAAGGGCCTGACCTACGGCGCGATCGAACCTGCGGCAGGCGGAACCGCCAAACGTAAAGTCACCATGCAGCAAGGCATCGCCATCGAAAAGGCACGGGAGATCGTCAAACTGGTCAAGGATTCGAAGAAGAAGGCGCAAGCCTCGATCCAGGGCGACCTGATACGCGTGAGCAGCAAAGATCGCGATACGCTGCAGGAAGTCATCGCCCTGCTAAGGCAACACGACTTTGGAATTGATTTGCAGTTTCTGAATTTCAGAACGAATTGAAGATGATTCACCACGGAGACACGGAATCACGGAGAAGACAAGCTCAAGGTTTTTCAGTCTCGTTTGGTTTTCTCTGTGTCTCTGCGGCTCTGTGGTGAAGAAGTAGTTGGAATTCAAATTGAGCGCACCTGCCGCCATTAACGGGAAAGAAGTATTCGACCTGCTGCGGGACGACCTCGTCGCCTTGGAGGGCGAGTTCGGCCGCGACACGGTCTCGGGCGTTCGCGCCATCACCGAGATTGGCGAATATCTGCGCGCCGGCGGCGGCAAGCGCATCCGCCCAGCGCTGCTGCTCTTGTCCGCAAAATTACTCAACTACCAGGGCGAGGGCGCGGTGCGACTCGGAGCGGTGGTCGAAATCATTCATACCGCGACGCTGGTCCACGATGACATCATTGATGAGGCCAAGACGCGGCGCGGCCGGCCCGCCGCTAACACCCAGTGGGGCAACTCCAAGTGCGTGCTGGCCGGCGACTGGCTCTACATGCAGGCTTTCAAGATCGCCGTGCAGGAGCGCAACTTCCGCATTCTCGATACCCTGATCGAACTCACCCAGCAGATGGTCGAAGGCGAACTCCTGCAAATGGAAAAACTGGGCGAGCTGATCTCGCTCGACGAGCACTTCGATCTGATTTTCCGCAAGACCGCGTGCCTGTTTTCAGTCTGCATGCGGCTGGGAGCGATCCTCGGCGGCGCCACGCCAGAACAGGAAGCCGCTCTAGGCAAGTATGGACACGATCTCGGTATGGCCTTTCAGATCGTCGACGACGTGCTCGACCTCACCGCTTCCGAAGATGTCCTCGGCAAACCGGTGGCCAGCGACCTTCGCGAAGGCAAAGTAACTATGGCCGTGATCCATGCCCTGGAGCGCTGTACGCCGGAAGAACGGGCGAAGATCGAAACCATTGTGCGCGAGATGTCCTTCAACGGCGTCACCCACGCCCACATTCTGGAGATCCTCCAGCGCTATGGATCGTTGGAAGCCGCCACCGCTCGCGCCGCCCGCTACGCCGAATCAGCGTGCAAAGCCATCTGCACGTTCCCTGATTCGGAGATCAAACGTGCCCTGCTCTGGGCCCCGGAATTCGTCGTAGCCCGCGAAAAGTAGCCGCAGTTTATACTGAACCCTTTCCTGGCTTTAGATTATCAAACAGGCTTTGATTCACTATGAATAATGTCCTCGCGATGATGGCGCGTAACGGCTATACCCTGACCTTCGCCGTGCTGCTGGCTGAGGCGGTTGGGCTTCCTTTCCCCGCTGCCATCGCTCTGGTTGCGGCGGGCGCCGCGGTCGCGTCCCACACTCTGTCAGGGCCGGCGGTTCTTCTTACGGCCATGCTGGCACTCTTGCTCGGTGACACCGCGCAGTTCTGGATCGGCCGCTCTGCCGGATGGGCACTGCTCGGGTTCCTCTGCCGTCTGTCGATGAACCCAGAGACCTGCATCCTTCGTTCAGCGGAGTCCTTCTACAAGCGCGGCAAAATGACGCTCTTGATCGCCAAGTTCATCCCCGGACTCAACACCATGGCCGCCCCGCTGGCCGGCAGCATGAAAATGCGCTACGGGCAGTTTCTGCGTCTGGATTCCGCCGGAGCGCTGCTCTACTCCGGGGCGTACCTCATGCTGGGATATCTCTCGCGCGATTTTTTGGCCGCCGTATTGAACGGTTTTCACGCAGCTGGTCGCGCCATGGAAGTTGTGCTAACCGCCGTCCTCGTTGTCTATGCAATCTACCGCGTCACGCAATTCGTTCGATATAAGAAGTATCGCATCGTCCCACGAGTGCAGGTGCAAGAGCTCGCCGCGCGCCTGGCTTCGGAAGAGGCGGTCCGGGTGCTCATCGTCGACGTGCGCAGCCACGGTTATTACAATGTAGGAGCCGAGCGCATCCACGGCTCCATCCGCATCGAGCCCAACAACCTGGACGAGGAGGTCAAACGCCTTCCCAGGGACAAGGACATTTATCTCTACTGTACTTGAGCACGCGAAGCGACCAGCGCCCGGGTGGCGCACCTACTGCGGGAAAAAGGATTCAACACGTTCGTAATCGTCGGCGGACTCACCGCCTGGCGCAAAGCCGGGCAGCCGCTCGAGTCTGTGCCGAAGGATGATCTGGTCAAACTTCCCACGTTCGCGTGAGACGCTGAGCGCCCGATTAGCTCCTTCGCAACCAAAGTGTACAATGAGGGCGCTTTTGCCCAATGGACAACGCCGCCAGCCGCGAAGAAACTGTCGTGCGCCCGGCCGATCATCCCTTCCCACTCGCGGCTCACGAGACGCACCCCGGCATGAACCGCGTGCTCGTCCTTCTGGCTTTTTCTGTTCTCATCAACTACATCGATCGCAGCAATCTGTCGATCGCCGGGCCGCTACTGCAGGACGAACTTCACATCTCCAACTCGCAGCTCGGAACTCTTTTCGCCGCCTTCTTCTGGACCTACGGGCTCATGCAAATACCATCCGGTTGGCTGGTGGATCGTTTCGATGTGAAATGGGTATTCGCGGCGGGCTTTTTTATATGGTCGACCGCAACTGCGGTCACCGGTTTGCTCCACGGATTCGCGGCGCTGATCGCGATCCGCGTCGTCCTCGGCGTGGGTGAGTCGGTCGCGTTCCCGTCCTACTCCAACGTCCTCGGGCGATATTTCTCGGAAGCCCGCCGCGGCCTGCCGAACGCGCTGGTCATGGCCGCTCTTTCCCTCGGCCCAGCGCTCGGAGTGCTCGTCGGAGGAATGGTAGTGGGACGCTTCGGATGGCGTCCCTTCTTTCTGACCCTGGGTCTGGGCAGCTTGTTGTGGCTTGTTCCGTGGCTCGCATGGATGCCGCGTAAAGTTGTGCCGCCCAGACCAACTTCCGCGCGGGGAGCGGGATTCGTGGCCATTCTGCGCCAACGTTCGGCGTGGGGCACCTGTCTGGGACAGTTCTGCATCAATTACTTTTTATATTTCCTGGTAACCTGGCTCCCAACGTATTTGAAACGGGGCCGAGGTTTTTCCATGGATGACGTGGGGAAATATGGAGGAATGCTCTTCTTCATGTCGGCTGTCTCGGCCACGCTGTGGGGAAAGCTCTCCGATCGCTGGATCGACTCAGGAACAGCTCCAACTCTGGTCCGCAAAACCGCCATGGTTCTGGGGCAGATTGGGGTCGGAGTTTTTCTAGTCCTGACCGCCGTCACCGAAGGCCGCGTCTTCATCGCCATGCTGGCGCTCACCGGAATATTTCTGGGAATCAGCATCTGCAGCGGCTGGGCCATCACCCAGACTTTGGCCGGGCCCCTGGCCGCGGGCCGATGGACCGGAGTGCAGAACTTCATCGGCAACTTTGCCGGCTGGGTAGCACCTTGGCTAACCGGATTTCTTCTCGACCGCACCGGCCGCTTCTATTGGCCTTTTTTCATCACCGCGGCAGTCGCCTGGGTGGGAGCGTTGTCCTGGGGACTGGTCGTCGGCCCCGTGGAGCCAGTGGATTGGGGCAAAAATACGCCGCCGGAATTCAAAACTCCCGCTGTCAGCGTCGCGCTGCCGTAATACACTCCTGTTCATGGGTCGGAAAAACGGTCGGAGAACGGGCCGGAAAACAAAGCGCGAAATCGAAATCAAGTTTCGAGTGGCAGATTTGCGCGCCCTGGCTCGCAGGCTGCGGGCAGCGGGATTCCGCCTGGTCACGCCCAAAACCCACGAGCTGAATACTTTGTATGATCTGCCCGGGCAGGTCCTGCGTACTCGAAGGGAGCTCTTGCGGATCAGAAAGTACGGATTAGCGTGGACCTTAACCCACAAGAGCGGAGGCGTGAAGGCGCGGCACAGCAGCCGGGTCGAGTTGGAAACGTCGGTGGAAGATGGGAAACAGATGGACCTGATCCTGCGGGCGCTGGGCTACGCGCCATCATTCCGTTACGAAAAATTCCGCGCCGAGTGGACCGATGGCAAGGG
>Ga0070733_10000914_pt1 | contig 22731 bp, 20 predicted proteins | sample Coa_R1_9_FD_66450 | JGI IMG/M metagenome (GOLD analysis project Ga0070733, IMG submission 66450) | Surface soil microbial communities from Centralia Pennsylvania, which are recovering from an underground coalmine fire - Coalmine... | ecosystem: Environmental > Terrestrial > Soil > Unclassified ...
GCCGATCCGCTCTCACTGACTGCCGATCCGAACCTTCCGTTCGTGCTTACGGCACGTGCTTGCCATAGTTGAGCGTGTAATTTGCCGGAAACGGCTGCGCGCAGTGACTGGTCTTATACAAATTGCCGCCGACGAGCATCGACGAGTAGACGCAGAGCTGCCCCGACGACGGCAGGGCCTCAAAGACCACCTGACCCGCGTGGTTCGTCCGCAGCGTACGGATGACGCCGGTTGGTCCGCCGTTGACGATCGAGCGGGACAGCGTGACGGGCATGGCGTAGAGCGGCCCGCCCTTCAACTTTAGCGTAACCGTGGTCGAGCTGGGATTCGGTCCATTGTTCGTTGACGGGGTCGACGATCCGCTGCTGCATGCGACGAGTGCGCAAAGCAAACCGAGGACCTCCACGCGACGAACGATCCAAGCCATCATCGGACTTTCCTTTCTCACGCTAGTGCTCGCGATTTTGCCGTAGGGTTCAATCGATTGGATTGGAACCATGCCTCCGCTGGGCCTTCTAAGGCTCGCTTAAGGGGGCGTAACCGCCCTGGGCCCAAGCCGCAGCTCGTAGGCCACGTATCCATGAACGGTTCGCGCACCCGCGATCGACGTGCCGAACGAGAAGAGCACCGAGTGTATCGGGGAGTAGTCGTCGTTCATCCCAATTCCGATGCTGGTCGAGCCGCGTTCGCCGATTCGATCCGACCCGGTCGAGTAGAGCTCCATGCCCGCATTGACCTGATCGGAAAACTCGTAAGTACCGGCGAGGCCGCCGGACCAGTAGTTTTGGCCGCCGGCCGCACTGTTGCGATTCCAGCCGCCGCCGCCGAAGAGCGTTACGCGGCCGACGGTCTTCTGCGCCCACAACGGCAGGAAGAGCGTCTGCGAGTTGCCGATCGACGGATAGAACGCGACCTGTGGTCGCGACGCGCCTTCCGGAATGAAGCGATACTTGATGCCGAAGTCGTCGTCGCGTGAAGCAGTAAGCGAAAACGAACCCGCAATCTGCACGTTCGGAAGCGGGCCATAGTTGATTTCGGCAAAGGGCACGGACGTTTGGCTCTCTCCGTTGCCGTACTCGCCTTCGTAACCGATGTAGATCTCGTAGTTGCGATACGCGACCGGCACGGGGTCGTCCGTTAGATATGGCGGTCCCGCCCAGGCCGTCCGCACGGCGCCGAAAAAGATCGCACATGCGAAGACCGGAGCGAGAAAGAACCGCACGATCTAATATTAGAGCGAGACCTTGAACACCGTCCCCGCGCTGCTCGAACCGCCTTCTTCGGTCGTACCGTACAGCGTGCCGCTGAGCGGTATCAAACCATCGTACGGATACTGGCCGTCCGCGCCGCCCTTGAAACTGTAAACCACGTGATCGACGCCACCCGACGGGCTCTCCCAGAAGACCGTTCCCGCGCCTTTCGCGCCGCCTTGATACGTCGTGCCGTAGAGCTTGCCGTTTTGCTCGATGAGCCCCGCATAGTACGGATGCGCGCCGTCGGAGTTGGCTTTGAACCGGTAGAGCACTTTTTCCGTGCCCGACGTGCTCACTTTAAAGATAACGCCCCAACCGTAGGAAACCCCGCCCGAATACGTCGTTCCGTAGAGCGTGCCTTTATACAGGAGGAGTCGCGCGTACGGATATTGACCGTCCGAGCCGCCCTTGAAACTGTAGATGACCTTCTCGTCGCCCGAAGGACTTATTCTAAAGACGGTTCCCGCGCCGCTCCTGCCGCCCTGATAGGTCGTTCCGTAGAGCATGCCGTTCACCGCAATCAAGCCGGCATACGGATGCGCGCCGTCGTTACCGGCTTTGAAGCGGTAGATCACGTGCTCCTCGCCCGTCGTGCTGACTTTAAAGACGACGCCCCAACCGTACGAAACGCCGCCGGTATATGTCGTGCCGAAGAGCGTGCCGTTCACGTCGAGCAGTCGGCCGTAGGGATATTCGCCGTCGGTGCCGCCCTTGAAACTGTACAGCACGTGTTCGGCCCCGGCAGGGCTCACCGAAAAGACGGTGCCGGCGCCGCTCTTACCGCCTTGGTACGTCGTTCCGTAAAACGTGCCGTTGAGCTCGATCAGGCCCGCATAGGGATGGGCGCCGTCGTTGCCGGCTTTGAATCGGTAGAGCACGTGCTCTTGTCCCGTCGTGCTCACTCTAAAGACGGTTCCCCACTGGTAACCGCCGCCGCCGCCGTAGGTCGTGCCGTATAGCGTGCCGTTCAACGGCATTAGGCCGGCGTAGGGATAGCCGGCGTCCTCGCCCGACTTAAAATTGTAGAGCAGCGCGTAAGCGTTGGCACCGCCGGCGCCGGCAGGTAACGCCCCCGAAGGCAGCAGCGAAGAGTTCATACCGTGAGCGCAACCTGCGAGCAACGCACCGCAGACGACCGCCACGAAGAAACGCATGATTGTTGGCTCTCCTAAATTTCGAAAGCGACGATTTCGTTGGCTTCGCGATGGTTGGTCCAGAACCGGGAACCGTCGTAGGCAAGCGCGCGAGCGGCAAACGGTATGCGGGCGAGATCCGTAAAGGTGCCCGTTCCGTCGCCGCCGATTTTGCCGAGAAAGTAGTCGGTGCTCTCTTCATCGTCGGTCGTCACGACAAAGAAGTTACCGTCAACGAAACATTGGCCGCAGACTCCGCGCGGCAAGTCGATCCGGCGCACGACCTTTCCCTTTTCGTCGAGGCCGAGAATCCGGCGATTGTACCACTGGCTGACGTAGAGCCACGTTCCGTCGTAACTCAGCTGTGAACCGGTTCCATCCGGGCACTCGATCGCGTTCTGCGTTTTGAACCCGTGTCCCGGAACGAAGCGGCGGATGATGCGATTGTCGTCCTCGCCTTCGCCGCAGATGACGCGGATCTCGTCGCCGACGACCGTCATTCCCCACGGCTTGCCGGGCGCTTTCTCTTCTTCGATCAGCGTCCATTGGCGCGGGTCGAGAGCGTAGATGCGATTCGTCTCGACCGATCCCATCCAGAGTTTGTCACCGTCGAACGCAAGCGACTGCGGGCGTGGCGCCGGCGACGGTAGCCGTAGCGATTCGGTTACATCGTGCACGCGCGAAGCTTGTCCTTTTCAACGCCCGTGACCTCCAAAAGCAATCGAGGCCCGCAGTAGCGGACCTCGATCGTTCTTGCGTTTTCGTAAGCTAGTGCAATGGACTATGCCTTTCACTTACGGCTAATGGTTACCACGTATCGATTAAACTTAAACCAGTTTCGCCGATGGCCCTGAGTTTATCCTGAGTTAAGTCAATTAAATTGCTCTAAAGACCGACCGAGCAACGAGACCGCCCGCGACGCTTCGGCCTGCGAGAGGATCAGCGGCGGCGCCAGCCGCAGGGTATTGCCGCCCGCGCTTCCGATCAAGAGACCGCACTCTCGCGCCGCCGCGACGACGGCCCCGGATTCGTGGGGCGCCTGCACCGTAAGGCCAATAAGGAGTCCCCTTCCGCGCGGCGCTCCGAGCACGTCCGGCCGAGCACGAGCCACGTCGGAAAGGGCCGCAATGAGCTGGGCCGCGCGCTCGCGGACCCGGGCGTCCAAGTCGAGCTCGTCGCGAACCCGCAAGTGCGCCAGCGCGGCGGCGCACGGCACGGGCGACCCTCCAAACGTCGAGCCGTGGTCGCCCGGGGCAAATCCGCCGGCGGCCCGTTCGTTTGCCAGCATTGCCCCGATCGGCAGGCCGTTGGCCAGCGCCTTGGCCAGCGTTACGACATCCGGCCGCGCCCCGGCTTGTTCGAAGGCGAACAGGCTTCCGGTCCGCCCCATGCCGCACTGCACCTCGTCGAAGATCAGGAGGGCGCCGCGCTCGTCGCAGAGCCGGCGCGCGGTCTGCAAGAACTCAGGCGTGGCGGCGTGGACCCCGCTCTCGCCCTGCACGGGCTCGACGATGAAGGCCGCGACCCGCGCCGTGATCGCGGCTTCCAGCGCAGCGGCGTCGTTGAAGGGCGTAAACGCAAAGCCGCCCGGAAGCGGCTCGAAGCCCTCGCGGTAGGCCGGGTTGTCCGTCGCCGCGAGCGCACCGAACGTTCGCCCGTGAAACGAGCCCGTACAGGCCAGAATAGTCCGGCGGTCGTCGTCGCCCCGGCGGTAGGCCCACTTGCGCGCCAGCTTGATCGCCGCTTCGTTGGCCTCGGTGCCGGAGTTACAGAAAAAGACCGCGCTCATTGCCGAGCGCGTCACCAGCTCTCGCGCGAGCTGCTCCGAGGGCTGATGCTGATAGAGGTTGCTGGCGTGCACGAGCTTTTGCGCCTGCGCAGCAACCGCTTGGGCGATCGCCGGGTGCGCGTGGCCCAGCGCGCAGACGGCAATACCGCCGATGCAGTCGAGGTAGCGGCGCCCGCGGTCGTCGATCAGCTCGCAGCCTTCGCCCGCGACGATCGTGATCGGCGCGCGTTTGTAAGTGTCGAGCAGCGTCACGTGCGATAGTTGGCGTTGATGCGAACGTAATCGCGCGACAGGTCGCAGCCCCAGCCCGTCGCCTGCGCTTCTCCGAGGCCGAGGCGCAGCTCCAGCGAAATCGTTTCGGGCTCGAGCTCGCGATGCGCCTCGGCCTCGGAGAGCAGCTCGATGCCGCCCACGCCGACCCACGGCTTTCCGTTTGCGAAGAGCGACCAGCGATCCGGGTCCAGCTTCGCGCGCGCCGCACCCGCCGCCGCGATGATGCGCCCCCAGTTGGGATCCTCACCGTAGAGCGCGGTCTTCACGAGGTTGCTGTTGATGATCGCGCGCGCGATCGTTCGCGCCTGCGCGACGTCGCGCGCATGCGTCACGCGCACTTCGAGCGCCTTGGTCGCGCCTTCGCCGTCGGCGACCATCGCCTTGGCCAAATCGAGGCAGACCGCGCGCAGCGCGCCCGCGAAGGCCGCGGGAACCTCGGCACCGTTGAGGAGGCTGGGCGCGAATGCGTAGACCGCGTCGTTGGTCGACATGTCGCCGTCGACCGAGATCATGTTGAAGCTGTCTTCGGCAGCATCGTGCAGCGCGCCGGTGAGGGCGTCGTACGAGAGCGGAAAATCCGTCGCGATGAAGGCCAGCATCGTCGCCATGTTGGGAGCGATCATGCCCGAGCCTTTGGCAATTCCGCCGACGACGTATTTGCGATCCTGATGGTAAAAAGCATACGCGCAGAGTTTCGGCACGCGATCGGTCGTCATGATCGCCTCGGCCGCGTCGAAGGCCGCTTTCGCTCCCGAGTCGAGCTGCGCGACCGCGCGCTCCAAGCCGCGCTGCACGCGATCGACGGCCAGCGCCACGCCGATCACGCCCGTCGACGCGACGATGACTTGCGAAGGCGCCAAGTCGAGCAGCGTGGCCGCCTGGCGCGCGGTGGCGCGCGCATCGCGCTCCCCGCGCTCGCCGGTGCAGGCGTTGGCGCAGCCCGAGTTGCAGACCACCGCGCGCATCGTCGGCGACTCGCGCAAGTGCGCCGCGCTGACCAGCAAGGGGGCCGCCTTGATCTCGTTGGTCGTCACCACGGACGCGCAGCTCTGCGGCGTATCGAAAACAACGAGCGCCAAATCGCGTTTGCGCGGCTTGATTCCCGCGTGGACTCCGGCTAAGCGTACGCCCGGAACGGCTCCCAGGCCGCCGCGCAGCGCGATCAGCTCAAACGACGGCGACGCGATCACTCAGTCCGCTCTCTTCGGGAAATCCGAGCATCAGGTTGAGGTTCTGCACCGCCTGCCCGGCGGCGCCCTTTCCGAGATTGTCGATCGCGCAAATCACCCGCACCACCGCTCCCGCAACGTCGACGCGAATCTCCGCATCGTTGGTTCCCGCGACCGCGGCGACGCTGGGAACGCGCGCGCCGGCGAGCACGCGCACGAAGGCGCTGCTCGCGTAGGCGCGCCGGAAGGCCGCCTCAACGGCGCCGGCGTCAACCGGCTCGTCGAAGATTGCGTAGGCGTCGGCCAGCATGCCGCGCGAAACCGGCACGACGTGCGGCGTAAAGGTTACGTTTGCCCCGATGCCGCCGGCGCGCAGATAGCGCTCCATCTCCGCTTGATGGCGGTGCCCGGTCAGACCATAGGCGCGAATCTCGCCGCTTACTTCGGCGAAGAGCGAGGCGGCCTGCGGCGTTCGTCCGGCGCCGGTGATGCCGCTCTTAGCATCGACGACGATCTGGCGCGGCGTCCCGACCGACGCCAGCGGCAAGAGCGCCAGCAGCGTGGCCGTCGGGTAGCAGCCGGGATTGGCGACCAGCGGCGCGCGCGTAATCGCGTCGCGCTGCCATTCGCAGAGTCCGTACGCCACGCCGTCGTCGGCGCGGAAGGCGGCTGAAAGATCGATCGCGCGCGCCCCTTGCGCGAGCAGCACAGGGACGCTCTCGCGCGACTCTTGCGCGCCACCCGCCGTAATCACCACGTCGCCCGAACGCACCGCCGCGGCAACGCTGCCCGGCGGCGCAAACCGGTACGGCGTATTGCGCAAGAGCGGAAAATGATCGGCCGGCTCTTCTCCGGCGTGACTGCGGCTCTCCAGCACGCCGACTTCGACGAACGGATGCGCGTGCAGCAAACGGATGGCTTCCGCCGCGGCATAACCGGCCGCGCCCGTGACGTGCACGCGCGTCACGCGAGCTGCCGCGCCAGGCTTGCGAGTTCGGTGCTCACCGCCTCGACCTGCGCACGCACGTCGTCGGGCGACGTCGAGCCGCAGGTCTGCTTGGCTCCAATCGAGCTGCGCGCATCGAGCGGCGCCTGCAGCGATGCGATCCCGGCCTCTGCGGCGAGGTGCGCGAGATCGCGTGCGTCGAGCGCGCGGCCGTCCGACTCCGCCTGCGCCACCGCCGCGCCGACGAGCGCGTGCGCCGCTCGGGCCGTTACGCCCTTGGCGATCAAGGCATCGGCAACGTCCGTTGCGACGGTATAGCCTGCAACGGCTGCACGCGCCATCCGTTCGCGCTGGAAGGACACGGCCGACCAGGCTCGCTCGAAGGCGTTCAGTGTCGCAAGCCCGTCTTCCGCAATCGCGATGGTAAGGCTCTTAGTCTCTTGCAAATCCCGTTGATACGATGGCGCGAGTCCGCAGAGCGTTCCCAGCGCACCCGCATATGCGCCGACCGACCTCGCCGCGTGCGCCCGCACCAGCTCGAACGGATCGGGATTGCGTTTCTGCGGCATCAAGCTCGATCCGGTCGAGGCCGCATCGCCCAGCGCGACGTAGCCGTAACCCGGCGCCGACCACGCAATCAGCTCCTCCGCGATGCGCGACGCATCGATCAGAGCCCGCACGAAGGCGTGCGCCAGATCGAGCGCGACGTCGCGATTGCCGATCGCGTCGAGCGCATTGCGCGACGGCCGGGTAAAACCCAGCGCGCGCGCCGCCGCGCCGCGATCGAGCGCTAAGCTCGAACCTGCCAGCGCCGAACTTCCGAGCGGACACGACGCGCGCGCGGCGCGCGCCACGGTCGCGAAGCGCCAGACCGATCGCACGAACGGCTCACTCCACCCGACGAGCAGAAATCCGAGCAGCACCGGTTGCGCGGGCTGGCGGTGCGTGCACCCCGCTACCACGCTCTCGCGCGCCAGTTCTTCGCGCGCTCGCGCGACCAACGCGGCGGCGATGGCGTGCGCGCGCTTGGCGCCGGCCAGCGCGCGGTCGGCGGCGTAGAGCAAAAGCGTCGTCGCAACTTGATCGTTACGGCTGCGCCCCGCGTGCAGCGATTCGCCGGCGACACCGGCGATCTCGCGAACGCGCGCGTCGATCGCGCCATGCACGTCCTCAAAGGGTTGCGCGCGCGCGTAGTTTGCGAAACTGCCGTCGCGGATCTCCACGCCGACCGCGGCGAGCGCGCTCGCCAGCTCCGCCGCCTCTGTCTCGCTAACGATCTTTCCGCCGCGCAGCGCCTCGACGTGCCCCAGCGAGCACTCGACGTCGAACGGCGCCAAGACCAGATCCTCCTCAATCGACGAGCCGAACGCGAGCAGTTGCGCGTCGGGCGCGGCGCCGAAGCGCCCGCCCCACTGCAGCGCGCTCACTCAAACACCGACGGGTGCGCGTTGTGAGGCGGCGTAGGCTTCGAGCGGCAAGGCCTGCAGCGCAATGAATCCGCCGGCCGCGTGGTGATCGAAAGCGTCGTGGACGCCGTAGGTCGCGAGTTGTTCGCGATAGAGTCCGTTGGGCGACCGCAATCCGGCGACGGTCGCATTGCCGCAAAAGAGCCGCAACCGCACCTCGCCGCTCATTCGCGGCGCAAACGACGCGTTGAAAGCGTCGAGCGCCGCGCGCAGCGGCTGCATCCACAGGCCGTCGTAGATCAGCTCGGCATACCGCCGATCGGCAAGCGCTTTAAAGCGTAGTTCGTCGCGCGTCAGCACCAGGCGTTCGAGCGCGCGGTGCGCGCCGATCAAGACCAGCGCCGCCGGGCATTCGTAGACTTCGCGCGATTTCAGGCCCACGACGCGATCTTCGATCAAGTCGATCCGCCCGATGGCGTGCTTGCCGGCCAGGATGTTGAGCTGCGCGACCATCGCGGCGCCGGTGCTCCCGCTCACGCTGGGCTCCCCGCCGGTAAAATTAACGACGACCTCGTCGGCCACGGGTGCGGCCGCCGCCGGCGATGCCGTCCAGGCGTACGCGTCCTCTGGCGGCGCGTTCCATGGATCCTCCAGCACGCCCGCTTCGATCGAGCGGCCCCACAGGTTGGCATCGATCGAATAGGGTTTCTCCGCGGTGTGCGAGATCGGAACGCCGCGCTCGCGCGCGAAGGCGATTGCATCGGGGCGCGACAACGGCGATTCTCGGAGCGGAGCACGGCAGACCAGCGAAGGATCGAGAGCGCGCACGCCGAGCTCGATGCGCACTTGATCGTTTCCCTTACCGGTGCAGCCGTGCGCCACTACCGTTGCGCCGAACTCGTGGGCAGTTTTCACGAGCAGATCGGCGATCAGCGGACGCGAGAGAGCCGCCGAGAGCGGATAGACGTCTTGATAAAGCGCGTTCGCACGCAGCGCCGCAAACGCGTACTGGGCGACGAAGCGTTCGCGTGCGTCGACGAGCACTGCATCGTACGCGCCAAGAGCTAACGCCTTGGCGCGCACGGCCTCCAATGCGGCGCGAGCGCCCGTTCCGGCGATCGCGTCGCTTTCCCCAAGATCGACGGTCATTGCCACGACCTCGTTGCCTTCGAGAATCAATTTCTTGAGCAGAACCGAGGTGTCGAGTCCTCCGGAGTACGCCAGCACGATCCGGCTCATGCCGCGGCCTGACCTTTCAAATCCAAGAAGCGCTGTTTCACGTATGGGGTCTCTTCGGCGGAGCGCACGACGATCAAGATCGTGTCGTCGCCACCGATCGTGCCCAGCACTTCGGGCCACGCGGCTTCGTCGACCGCCGAAGCCAGCATCATCGCGCTTCCCGGCGCGGCGTGAATCACGATCAGGTTGGCGCTCGAAGCGATCGTCGTTGAAAGCTCGGCCATCGCGCGGTGCAGGCGGCTCACGTAGTTCGTCGCCGCGCTCGGAAGGACGTATTTGAAGACGTCGCCGTTCTCGGATTTGATCGGCACCTTGGTCAGGCGAAGCTCCTTGACGTCGCGCGAGACCGTCGCCTGCGTCACTTCGAAACCCTGGCGCTGGAGGAGACTCACCAGCTCTTCCTGCGAATGGATTGGGCGCGTTGCCACCAACGTCAAGATGGCACGCTGACGGCGCTCCTTCATATCGGAAATCCTTTGCTTTCGGTAAGCAGTGCGACGAGCAACGCTTTTTGCGAGTGCATGCGGTTCTCGGCTTGATCGAAGACGACGCTGTTCGGTCCGTCGATCACCTCCGCGCTCACCTCCTCGCCCCGATGCGCGGGCAGGCAGTGCATGAAGGCCGCGTGCGGCGCGGCATACGACATCAGTTCGGCGGTAACGCCGTAGGGCCGCAGCATCGCGTCGTTGCGCTCGCGGTAGCGTTCTTCACCCATCGAGGTCCAGACGTCGGTATAGACGGCATCCGCGCCGCGCACCGCGCGCACGGGATTGGCGAACGCGCGCGCGCTCCCGCCGGCCGCTCTCCCCAGCCGGCCGAGCTGCGCGAGAAAGGTCTCCGAGGGCCGGTGCGTCGGCGGCGAACCGAAGTGAATCGTCGCGCCCAGCATCACCGCCGCTTCCGCGAGCGAGGCGGCGACGTTGTTGCGGCCGTCGCCTACATAAGCAATGCGCAGGCCGGCGACCTCGCCGAAGCGTTCGCGCAGCGTGAACACGTCGGCGAGGGCCTGGCACGGATGCGACTCGGCGGAGAGCGCATTGATCACCGGAACGCCGGCCGCGCCGGCAAAACGCTGCAGCCCCGCGTGATCGTGCGTGCGGATGATGACGGCATCGACGTATCGGGAGAGCACGCGCGCCGCGTCTTCGGGCGTCTCCCGCGAGCCGATCGCAAACTCGCCGCCTTGTGCGAAGAGCGCCTTGGCCCCGAGCTGCGTCAGCGCGACCTCAAAGGAAACCCGCGTCCGCAGGCTGGGCTTCTGAAAGAGCAGCGCGACGGTCCGGCCGCTCAGCAGCCCGCTCTGTTCGCGCCCGGCACGCTCTTTTAGGAAGCGCGCCAGCCTGAGCAGGGCGTCGAGCTCCAGCGGCGACAGATCCGAGACTTGCAGCAAATGCCGGCCGTTGAGCGATCCGAGGGGCGAGGGGGCTGGCGCTACCGCATACATCTTCTGTATAGTTATGCATATGACGCATGAATATGCAAGAGGCCCTTCACAAAAGGGCACACTCGTCGTCAAATACGGCGGCAACGCCATGGCCAGGTCCGTCGGCGCCGACCCCCTCTTGGCCGAAGTGGCGGCGCTCCGGCAGGCGGGCGAGCCGGTCGTCCTGGTGCACGGCGGGGGCCCCGAGATCGATGCGGCGCTTGCGGCGCGCGGCGTAGCGACGACGCGGATCGACGGCCTGCGCGTCACCGACGCGGTGACGCTCGAGATCACCGAAGCCGTGCTCTGCGCCACGATCAACAAGCGCATCGTCCGCGCGCTGCTGGCGCTGGGGACTCCAGCGGCCGGCTTCAGCGGCGTTGACGGGGGAACGCTGATCGCACGGCGCGCCCGCTCGGCGAGCGGCGCCGATCTCGGCTACGTCGGCGAAATCAGTGCCGTCGAGCCGCAGCTCATCCACGCGCTTTTGCGGGCAGGATTTCTCCCCGTCGTCGCACCCGTCGCGATCGCCGAAAACGCGGAACACGCCTACAATGTCAATGCGGATCTCGCGGCCGGCGCGATTGCGTCGGCGTTACGTGCCGCGGCCTTTGTGCTGGTGACCAACGTATCGCGCGTGCTGCGCGACCCCGACGACCCCAGTTCCGGCATCGACCGCTTCACGCCGAAGGAGGCGCTAAACTTCACGACGACCGATGCCTGCCGTTCGAGTATGAAGCCCAAGCTGCAGGCCGCGGCAATCGCCGTGCGCGACGGCACCGCCGCGGCCTATATCTGCGCGGCGGGAATCGATGCGATCGCCCGCGCACGCGCCGGCGACGCTACGATCGTTTGCGCTACTCGCGGATGCTGACGACTGCGCGCATCCACGCCGTCTGGAGCGTCGCGAGTGTCGCCGGCTCGCGTTTACCCGACGATCAGCTCGCCGGCCTCCTCGTCCTTTCCCTCGTCGTCGTCGTCGTCATCATCGTCGTCGTCGTCGTCGTCGTCAAATTCGTCGACCGGAGAAGTCTCGCTGAGTTGCATGGGTCACCTCCCTTCTAAATTCCGACCTTGACGGTCAGGTAGTAGGAGCGGAACGGAAGCCCGTACTGCTCGCTGCTTTGCTCTATCCCGCTCGTCGCGCCGCCCTGCGCCGCCAGGCCGTAATAGTTTTGCGGTTGATAGACGCCGTAGCCGATATAGCCATAATGCTGCGCGACGCTGTTGAACAGGTTATACACACCCATGTTCACACTTAATTGACCGTTGGTCTTGGAGATGCTGGCGTTGGAGAACCAGAACGGATTGCGGTTCCACGAGTTGTCGCCTCCAATGTACGTCGCATCGATCCGCGCCCCGTAGCCCGCATTGTCCTGATAAGCCAGGCCCGCGGTCCCTTGTCGCAACGGAACTCCATAAATCTGGCCGCCATCGATCAGACCGGTGTTTGCAATGAGGATGTCTTGCGGCACGCCGAGATAGGCCGCCGATTGAATGTCGAACGAGGCGTTGAACGACACGTTGCGCGTGATGCCGGTCGTTGCCGAAAGGACGATGCCGCGATACCGCGCGGAGGCGGCATTGTACGTTGTCATAAACGCGAGGTTGTGGATCGTCGGATGGAGGCCCGGGCAGGAATCCAGGCGGGCGAGGGCCTTGTCGATATAATCTTTCGGAACGGTAATGCCCGGGAAACCGACGATCGACACGTTGCCGTTCAACAGGGCTTGGCTCTCGAGCGACTGATAGACGTCGGCTTGAACGTTCGTGGTCGAGTTGAAGCGATGGCCGTAGGCCAGCTCCAGATCGCCCGCGGTCTCCGGCTGCAGCGTCGGGTTGGCGACCGACGCGATCGAGACGAGCGCTCCCGTTCCACTCGTCGCCGGAGGGCAGTTGATGCTCGAGGGCGCGCCGTAGACCGGCGGAGCGAATGCGAGCAGCGACGGATCGGGCTCGCTGTACGAACGCCCGCCCGTGAAGCGAATCACGTCCGCGCTATCCGGCCGGTACACCAGCGAGACGCGCGGATCGAAGTGCGTCGATGACGTATCCAGCGACCGCTGGATCCAGAAACTGCCGAAGGCCGAAAAGTTATCGTTGGGCGTCCACGTGTCGCGCACGAAGTAGCTGGCCGTCGCGAGATAGAGTGGCGGATTGGTTCCGAAAGTATTGTAGGTCGTTCCGTTGGCCAGCGAATAGGGGAACGACCCGTTGGTGTTGGCCTGGTGCAGCCAACTATAGCCGAAACCGAAGTCGTTCTTCGACATCGCAAAGTCGTCGCTCAGCAGATAGCCGCGATTGCCGTAGAGATCGAGATAGTTCGGACCCGGACCGTAGGGCCCGATCGCTACCCCGGGGCCCTTCTGTTCGTTGTAGTTGTAGTTGTCGTCGAAGCCCTCGAGCGTGATCAGCCCGCTCCCCAGCTGCTGCGTCGCGCGGGCATCGTAATCGACGTCGCCCAGCGTGCGCCAGCGATCGATGCTGCCGCCGAACGGACCGTAAAAGTTCACCGCGTACTGCGCCGGCGTCATGCACGTGTAGCCCTGCGGATTATCGATCAGCACCGCGATGCTGTCGTGGCACGACTCCGGTTTGCCGTTGACCAGGATCGTGTTGAGGCCTTTCTTGGTCGCCTCGATGGAGGCCAGCGTCTGTTGCGCGCCATAGAGCACGTACGGAAACGTTTCGTAGTCGTTGTCGCCTTCGCCGGTCGAGTTGGACCAGTCCTGAGCCGAGTAGGTCGTGAACTGCAGCGTGGTCTTCGGCGAGAAATCGTAGACCAGCTTGCCGACGAAGTTGCGCTGCACGTAGCCGCCGCTGACCGGATAGTAGTTGACGAGGTTGTACGCGTTGGCATCGGTTAAATCGGGCGGCGGCGGGCTGGCCTTCGACGACGGCCGAAACGGCGGACCGATTCCGGGGTTTACTACACTGGTCTGCAGCAGCGCCGTCTGTTGAATGAAGCCGCCGGGAAAGTTTCCGGTCGTTCCCTGACTGCCCCAAGCGATTGCATACCCGAGTTTGCCGATCGTTCCGGTTCCGAGCAGCCCGGTCATCGCCTTGTTGTTGCTGCCGACGCCTTGCGTCACCGAGACGTGGTTCTGCTGCGTCGGGTTGATCGTTTGAAAGTTCACCGCCCCAGCGATCGTCGTGGCCCCGAAGAGGCCGGTGGCGCCGGAGCCGAAGATCACGTCGGCGCCGCTGAGTCCCCAAAACGGCGAAACGTTGTAGTTGTACCCGTTGCCGAAAGCGCCGATCGGTCCGATCGGATGGCCGTCGAGCAGCGTCGCCGTCTCGGTGGAATCGTAGCCGCGGATCGAGAGCGTCATATCGTCGCCGACCGAAGAGCTGGTCGAGGTGATGACCCCGGGAACCGTCGTCAGCACGTCGGCGAGCCGCTGATAGTTCTCGCTCTGAATCACGGAGGCGTCGACGTGCGTGTTGATCGTCGTCGTCGTTTGAAGCGCGGTCCGGCTAGTGGTAACGTAGCCGATCTGTTTGAGCCCTTGCAGCTGGCGCGCGACGGCGGTTTGGAACGAAACCTCCGAGAGTTCCGCGCTCACCAAGAGATCGGGGGCGATGCGCGTCGTCTGGTACCCGGCCGCCCGAATGAAGACGGCATACGTCCCCGGGGGCTGATCGGGAATGCGAAAGTTGCCGCCGGCATCGGTGCGGCCCGTCGCCGCTCGAGTTCCGTTGCGCTCGAGTTCGACCGTCGCGTTGGGAACCGGCAAGCCGCCTTGGGTATCGAGAATTCGGCCCGAAATCGTCGTTCCGCCGGCGGCCGCTGCGGGAACTGCTACCGCCAGAAGCGCCAAGAGTGCAATGAGGAGCGCTCGCATCCTCAGACAATGGCGCACCAATCTTATGGATAACTTATCCCGGCGTTAAGCCCGGGCATAAGAGTCGCTTCATGTAGAGTTCATTTGGCGGGCGTACAATTGCATGATGCTTTCGCGCAGTCTCGCCGCCCTCGCGGCGATTTGCCTCATCGCGCCTTCCGCCTCGCGGGCGACCGATCCAGCCGCCGCGCTTCGCTCGCGGATCAAGCACGTCTTCATCATCTATCAGGAGAACCACTCGTTCGATAACTACTTCGGAACGTTTCCGGGTGCCGACAACCTGGCAACGGCGCAAGCGCAATCCCACGGCTTCCGCCAATACGATCCCATCGGCGGAGCCTGGGTTACGCCGTTTCGAATTGCGGATCCCGACACCGAGTCGCCCTCTCAAGGGCGAGTCGTCATCTACGACAAGATGAACGGCGGCGCGATGGATCGCTTCGTCGCCACTCAGGAATCGTTGTCGGCAAAGAAGTTCGGTCGCGCCGGCGCGCGCGACGTCGGCCTCATGACGATGGCGCACTACGATTGCGACACGATTCCGTTTCTATGGAAGTACGCGCGAACGTTTGCGCTCTACGACCACATCTTCAGCGCGTTCGCCGGGCCCTCGACGCCCAGCGCGGTTTCGCTGATCGCCGGGCAAGCGGGGCAGACGCAGTGGGCGCGCGATCCCAGCCAGGCAACCAATGCAAAAGGAAACCAGAGCGGGCCCGGCGTTCCGATCATGAACGACCTCGACCCGGCCTACGGTCCGTACTCCGAAGCCGATAAGGGGCACCAGATTCCGCAACGCTACGCGACCTTGATGCTGGCGCTCGCGGGGAGCGATGCCGCCCAAGTTAGCAACGAAACCTCGGGTGTGGCGCGCGATCTCGGTGCCGTGGCGGCGAGCGGCCGCACGCCGATTCCGTGGGGCTGGTACCAGGAAGGCTACGTCTCCCCAACCTTCGCGCTGCCGGGGTACGAAACGCACCACAATGCGCCCCAATACTTCGGTTACCTGCGGCAGAACGACGTCTTCTGGAAGAACGTGCACGACGTCCGCACGATGCTGGATGGTTTGCAAAACGGCACGCTGCCCGCCCCGGGGATCTTCTATATCAAAGGCGGGTCGCAGAACAACTTCGGATGGAAGCCGGCCAATCCCGATCCGTACGTCCAAGCGAACTATAAAGGCGACGACGACCATCCCGGTCCCGGCGACACCGACGCCCAAGTCGGAGAGGCCTTCGTGGCCACGTTCGTCAACGCGATCGCGCGAAGCAAATACTGGAACGATTCCGCAATTATCATTACGTGGGACGATCCGGGAGGCTATTACGACCACGTCCCGCCGCCGCAATTCGAAAAGTGCACGGACGGTCGTCCGTGCGGCGACGGCCCGCGCCTGCCGTTTATCGTCGTCTCGCCCTACGCGCGCGGCGGCGCAATTGTCCACGACGCCGGCGATCAGACGTCGGTCCTGAAGTTCGCCGAAAGGCTTTTCGATCTGCCGTTCCTGGCCTCGTTGCCCGACGAGCAACCCTACATGCCCGAGGGTCCGCGTGATGCCAATCCGGCGGTGACCGATCTGCTCAGCGGCTTCGATCCCGCGCGGCTTTCGGGGGAGATGCCGCCAATCCAGGCGGCCGAGGCCGAGATTCCGGATGCAGTCGTCAATTCGATGCCCCCATCGTATAACTGCCTTGCGCTCGGAATTAAGCCGGTCGCGCTGCCGAATGCGCCGTCCACGCCGCCGCCAAACTTTACGCCGCGCCCGCACCGTACGAAAGGCACCGATTAGGAGGCCCACATGCCGATTTCAATAGCCGCCCCGCCACAGGCCGTCGCGATCTTCAGCGGATTCGATTATGTCACCGTCGACGAGCTGCACCATAGGGCGTACGCCGCTCACACCGCAAGCAAACGATTGCTCGTGGTCGATACCTCGAGCGGCAAGGTGCTCGGACAGGTTGACGTCGGGCCGATGCACGGCGTCGTCGTGGATCCCAACTCCGGCCTCGTCTTCACCGGAAACGGCACCGACCAGACGCTTTCGAAAGTCGATCCGTCGAGCATGAAAGTCATCGCGAGCGTCACCGTCCCGGGGAACATCGACGCGATCGCGTACGATCCGGCTCGCGGGCGTATCTACGCCGACCAAGACGGCGGCGGCTCCGTGTACGTGATCGATTCTCAAACGATGAAGCTGGCCAGCACGATCGCGATGCCTGCCGACGATCTCGAGTCGCCAGCGGTCGATCCGGCGACCGGGATGCTCTACCAGAATCTTGCCAATGGCGGCGGCTTTGCCATCGTGGATCCCGTAGCGATGCGAGTGGTCAAGGTCGTCAAGACACCGCAGCTTACCGACAATCATCCCCTGGTCTTCTCGCGCGGCGCCGATCAGGTGATCGTCGGCGGCGTAAACGGCGTACTATCCGCTTATACGCCCGACGGCACGCGCGTCGGCGACGTGCGAGTTCAGCCGCACATCGATCAATGCAATACCGGCTCACGCGGCAACCTCGTCGTCTGCGCCGGACGCGGAATCGTCACCGTCATCGCCGTGACCAGAGGCTCTGCGCCCCGCGTCGTGGGCCGGCTCGATACCGGTCACAGCGCAGTCAAAACCGTCGGAATCGACGAAACCACGAACGACATTTGGGTCGTCTACGCCGACAAGCAAGGCGACTGGGTGCAGCGCCTCCGCTGGGCCCCTTGAGGTCCGCAGGCCGCGCGTAGGCCTTCGCCGTTACACGAGGAAGGGAACGATTTGAAAGGCGGTGTCATGAATCGTAGTCGCTTTTTGCTAACCTCAACCTCGGTGGCCGGACTCGCCGCCTGCTCGTCCTCGAGCGCGATGTTCGAACGGACATCGTTCGGAACACCGTCGGGCCTGGGTGCGCCCTTGTCGCAGCCGCGCTTTACGCGGCTGGAGATTGGAGAGTTCAGCAAGGATGCCAAGCTCGTCGCGGATTTTCGAGCGGGCATAAAGGCCATGCGCGAGATATCCGACCCGCGAAACACGCGAAGCTACACGTACTGGCACTACAGTCACTGGATGCCCGACAGCAAACCTCCCAAGGAGATGGAGCCGGTGTGGGATCAGTGCAAGCACAAAGAAGCGTTTTTTGAATCATGGCACCGCGGATTCGTGTACTTCTTTGAGAAGGTGCTGCGCGAGGCATCCGGCAATCCGCTTTTTGCCCTGCCGTATTGGGACTATTACAAAGACCCAAACGTGCCGAAAATATTTTCCGAGCCGACCCTTGAGGGAGGTGAGCCCAATCCGCTGTACTGGGCCAACCGAAAGCGCAGCACGGTGGAGGGATTAGGTTTCAAGGCGTTCGCGGATACCGTCACCGTCTTCCCATACGCAGACGGCACATTCGAGGGTCTGATCTGTCTCAATCCACACGATCGCGTCCACAGCCAGATCGGCGGCTCGCTGGGAAGCGTCAGGACGGCGCCGTCCGACCCGCTGTTCTGGGTGCACCACTGTAATATCGACCGTTACTGGTCGGCTTGGATCGCGGCCGGCGGAGACCGCCACATGCCGTCGCAGCACGACGAACTCTTCTGGAAGGAGCGGTTTGCCTACGACCTCGACGGATCGTGGGAGCTCGACGTCCTTCAAATGAACGATACGCACAACCTCGGATATAAATACGAGGATATTTCCCTTCCTACGCCTCCGCCGGGCGCTTCGCTGCCGGCGTTGCCGGCGGTCGCAGCGAGGGGCTTGGAAAATGCCGCCGGGCCAATCTCGCTGGGCCTGCGACCGATTACCGTCGAGATTCCGCTCGACGCTCGCGTTACCGGTGCGAACTCGGTCGAAGTAGTGCTCGACGGCGTGCAAACCACGGCACTCGGCGCCCTTGGCGGTTACGACTTCAGTCTCTTTGCGAACCTTCCAGCGGTTCGTACGCCGATCGCGCGAGCTTCGTCGTTCGAGATCGGTGAGTTCGGCAGCTTCGACCTGTCGATGCCGCGCACGAGCGGAATGAGCATGTCACCCGGCGGTGGGAGTACGCTGCGCTTCGCGGCGGCGGCACCCGGGGCGTCGCTGTTTCTCTCGTTCGTTGCCTTTGGCGGCCAGGCCGATGCAGACCGCGATGCCGAGCTCGTGCGGATAGCCCGGATCAACGTTATTCCCCGCTAGGCGGAGGACGGTGCGAATTCTGGCGATCGAAGACGACGCCCCACTACGAGCGCTCCTGCGCCGCGGCCTGGGCGAGGATGGTCACGTAGTGGATGCGCTTGCCGACGGCCGCGAGTGCAGCGAGTATCTGGAGGCTGCTCATTACGACGCGATGGTGCTCGACCTCAATCTCCCGCTCGAGGACGGCCTTTCGATCTTGCGCCGCTTGCGCGCATCGGGTAACCGCGTTCCGGTCTTGATTCTCACGGCGCGGGATGCGGGGAGCGACGTCGTCGCCGGCCTCGACGCCGGCGCCGACGACTATTTGCGCAAGCCGTTTGCGTTTGACGAACTCGAAGCGCGGCTGCGCTCGCTCGCGCGGCGACCCGCGGGCTGGATCGAGAGCGTGCTCCGGTTGGGCGATCTGATTTTTGACGCGCAGACGCGACAGGCGCACCGCGGCAGCCGCGACCTGCTGCTCACGGCCAAGGAAGGGATATTCTTAGAGGTTCTCATGCGCAACCCCGGACGAACCGTCACCCGCCGGATGCTCGAAGAGCGCCTCTGGGATCGCTTGAGCGAACGTGGGTCCAACGTGCTCGACGTGTATGCCCGCCGCTTGCGCAAGAAGCTCACCGAACGAGGCGAACCGCAGCTGCTCCATACGTTGCGAGGCCTCGGTTATCGCTTGGAGATGCCGTGAGCATTCGCACGCGGTTTACGGTGACCGTCGTGGCGATCGTCGCCGTCACCGCCGCGCTGTTCGCGACGCTTTCGATCGTCGTGCTCGACCGAACGCTGCGTTCGAACTTCGTCGACCGCTTGCATTCCGGCGCGCAAGCGATCGCCACCACCGTCGACGTGCATCACGGCCGCATCTCGCTGGATCCCAGCGATTTGCGAAGCCTCAACTCGCTTCAGGCCGACACGCCGTTTGCCGTATACGACGCCGGCGGCGGCCAAATCGCCGGCGATCCGCCGCCCACGGCGGCGCAATCCGCGCTAACGCAACGGGTTACGGTCCCCATAACGCGCGACAATCGCATTTTCGGAAACGTCGCCGTCTGGCAGTCGAACCGTTGGATCGGCGACTTCGACCGCTCCGCGGCGATGGTCTCGCTCGGCATCGGGCTCTTCTTGGTCGCCCTCGGGGCGATCGCATCGCGTCGCGTCGCGCGGCGCGTGCTCGCGCCGGTCGAGCATATCGCTTCGCTCGCCGAACGCATCGAAGGGGACGATCTCTCGGGGCGCTTGCATGCCGACGGCAACGACGAGCTCGGCCGCCTCTGTGCGTCGTTCGACCGCATGCTGGACAGGCTGGAAGCGGCGTTCTCGCGCGAGCGCCGGTTCGTTGCCGACGCCTCGCACGAGCTGCGTGCACCGCTCGCCGTGTTGCGGGCGGAGACCGAGCTTGCATCGCGCCGGGAGCGCACCGGCGAAGAGTACCGCGCTGCCTTGGCTTCGATCGCGCGCGAGGGGGCGCGGCTGGAAGAACTCGTCGACGAGCTGTTGGCGACGGCGCGCGCCGAAGTGGATGCGCGCGAACAGCAGACGCTCGATGCCAACGAGGTTCTGAACCGGCTCGGCGATCGCGTCCGCGCCACGGCGGCGACGCGCGGCATCGAGATTCGCGTCGAGAGTAACGGCGTGATGCTCGCGCAGGCCAATCGCGCTACGCTCGAGCGCGCGCTGCTGGCGGTCGCGCACAACGCTATCAGGTACGGACGCGACGACGGCACGGTGCGCATGCGCACGCTGCGGGACGACGGCCTCGTCCACATCGAGATCGCCGACGACGGGCCCGGCTTTACTTCAGATGCGCTGGCGCACGCGACCGAACGGTTTTGGCGCGGAGACGCGGCGCGTCAGCGCGGCGGCACCGGGCTTGGACTGGCGATCGCACGCGCCTTCGTCGAAGCCAACCGCGGCCGGTTGCGGATTGGCAACTCGGCGGTCGGGGGCGCAGTGGTGACGATCGAGCTGGCCGCTTCTTAGGGCGACGGAGACGCCAAGGGAACTTCGGCGCAGAGTCCGGCGCTCGACATCACGGCCTTCGCGGCATCGTTTTCGCGCGCGGAAGTCTGATCGATCGTCCAGCTCAGCGCTTCGATCAGGCGCGTCACCGGATTATAGCCGAGCGTAAGTCCGGGAACGGTCGCAAGGTCGATCGTGTACGGATTCGGCGGAAGGCCGGCGTAGTTGGGATCGTAGGTGAGCGGATTGGGCGGCGGGGTTGAGGACGAGGCGCGTTGAGTCTCCGGCTGATTGGCCTCGCCGATGAAGGCTTCACCGGCGTGCTGAAGATTGGCCATCTGCTGCGTATCGACGAATCCGCTGATGATATCGAGCGACGCGTTCTGCGCCGCCAGCGCCTTGAGCAGCTTTTGGCGGATGTCTTGCAGACGCTTGTCGTCATCTTCGCGCCCCGTGGTCGTGCGAAGCTCGGGACTGTCGAGCACCGTTTGGATCGCGATGATGTTATTGGCGATCGGACGGATCAGATTCTCGATTCCGAGCAAGGCGATCTCCTGTGACCCGTTTGCCGACCCGCCGGGGTCCATCGCGCCGGGACCGCTCTGCGCCGTTGCCGGATCGCTTCCGTAGAGCGACGCGGTGTTGTACTGCTTGAAAAGACTCGGGCTCTTTTTGATCGTCGCGTCGTTCTCCATCATCATGCCGATTGCCGGCTTGATGTGCTGGCGAAGCTCGCTGCACAACGGCCGGCTCACGACGTGATAAATCTGCGGCGGCGGTGTTGGGGTTGGGACCATGAAAGAGCACTACGCCGCGCGCACTAGGTGCCCTTCCGGGGCTGCTCGGCGGTCAGCTGCGCTGATGCAGGAAGAACTTTATCCCTTTGGGCGCTTTGATCGGGACGAACGCGCGCGCCTTCTGAGAGAAATCGAAGCAGTCGGCGGCCGGCGACGCCGCCCGCTTGTCGGCTGCGGCAAGCCGGTCCAAGCCGTACACGTCCTCCGCAAAGCGCAGCACGCTCGCCGTCTCGTAATGCACGTGCGAAACGTAGTCTTGCTTGGCGTACGGCGAAATTACGAGCAACGGAACGCGGAAGCCCACGCTGTCGAAGTTCGAGTACGCCGGAGCGACATGGTCGTAGAAGCCGCCCCAGTCGCTCCACTGCACGAAGATCGCCGTCGAATCCCAGAACTTGCTTTTACCGACGGTGTTGACCACCGCCGCGACCCACGACGGCCCGTACCCGCCGGCGCAACCGCCCGCGTCGGAGTCGAGACAGTTCGGCGGCATCACCCACGTAAAGCTCGCGAGGTCGCCGTTGGCGACGTCTTTGAGAATCTGCTGCGGGCGCTTGACGACGTGCGCTTGCCAGTAAGAACCCTTGATCGAGGCATAACCATCGACGCCGGTCGCGCTCGCGTAGTTCCGCCACGAAAGCCCGGCCTTCTCGAGTTCTCCGCCCAGCGTCTGGTAATCGAAACACGGGAACTCCGTAGGTCCGAAGGTACGCCTATTCGTCAGCGTCGCGATCGTGTCGCCTTCCGGGCCGTCGCAACCCCACGTGCCAAACGGAATGTCGACCGCGCGGCCCGCTTGCGCCGCGATAACGTACTGGTGCGCGGTGTAGCTCTGGTCGAGTTGCGAGGCGAACATCTTGTCGCCGACGACCCACTCGTGCGCCATCTCGAAGTACGGCTTCGACTCTCCGTGCGGTACGTAGACGTACTGCGGATTGGGTGGTCCGCCGTATGATAGTTCATTGTTGAAGCCGTTCATCTTGCAATCGGTTCCCGGAATGCGCCCCGCTCCGTTGCAGGCCGCAAACATCGCGTCCGCCGAGTCGTCGATTCTGTACGGTTTTTTCAGCGACCACGGCTGCAGCGCGATCGTCTTACCTTCCGAGTTCATACCCTGCGAAACGGTATCTGCGCCGGGATAGCTCTGGAAGAGATTGTCGAAGCTCCGGCCCTCTTGCACGATGTAGATGATGTGCTTGATTTTGCCGCCGGCGATCGCGGCGGGGCCGGGCAGCGAGGCGCCGCTTTGCCCGAACGGCAGCGCCTGCTCCGTCCTCCCGCAGCCCGCGAGCATCCCGATGGCTGCCACAATGCCCACCGTGCAACTCAAGCCCAAACGTGTCATGGCGCTACCCCCT
>Ga0070733_10000915_pt1 | contig 22726 bp, 21 predicted proteins | sample Coa_R1_9_FD_66450 | JGI IMG/M metagenome (GOLD analysis project Ga0070733, IMG submission 66450) | Surface soil microbial communities from Centralia Pennsylvania, which are recovering from an underground coalmine fire - Coalmine... | ecosystem: Environmental > Terrestrial > Soil > Unclassified ...
GGATAATCGCAAGGTCTACGGCTTTGGCTTGGTGGGCTGGCGTGATGGCTGGTTCGATGGCAGAGTCGCTCCAGGACGCACCGCTGACGTGTTCTGCGAGCAAGTGCGGGCCGCTGTGACTCGTTCCAAGCAGCGCGGGCGGGTTGCCATCGTGATTGCCGACAATCTCAGGTCCCACACTTCGGCAGGCTCCTTGCTTGTGCGCAGCATGCTCACCGAACTGCAAGAGCATTTGCACCTGGTATATACGCCTGCTTATGATCCTGACGCTAACCGCATTGAATGGCTTTGGCGCATCTCGCGACGGGTAGTGACCCACAATCATCAGCGTATGGATTTCGCGTCGTTGCTCTCTGATGCCAGGGCCCACTTTGATATGCTCGCCAGAACCCCTGACGACTTGCTTCGTCACATTGGTAGCCCTTTTGCACCTGCCAAGCGACCAGATCGGTCACAAGCGAATGCTGCGTGATCAACGTACTATTGATCTATCTCTCTCAAAATCCTGGTATTCCTGATGAATTGGAGAGTCAGGCTTACTCTATAAGATACGGAGACCTCTCTTTCATACCAAACATTTAAGAACAAGGGTCGCCCGTTGTCCTTCCTTTGCAGGGACCATATTCCTTCTTGAAAGGACATTGCCCTTGCGAGTGTCAGGCCCCCAAATAACAGCATTTTTCGCGTAAGGTATCGCACCTTTTTCATGACTGGTACGTAGAAAAGGGAGGACGATATGACTGAAAATAAGAGAGATACACCACATACACACGACGATCAATTGCCTGCTGATGACGGGAATATGCCTATTAGCCACGCGGCTTTGCTCGCGGATATGGAGCAGGTCTTCACGGAAGCGCGTCCGCGTCTGCTGCGGCTGGCACATTTGAACGGCATGTCGCCCGACATCGCCGATGATGTCGTGCAAGAAACGATGATGGAAGCTTGGCGACATGTCGAGAATCTGCGCGACCCGCAGCGTTTCCATGCATGGCTCGACGGCATCTGTCGCAACGTCTGTCGTCGCTACAAAACGCCAAATGGCGCGCTGCACCGACACTTCTCGCTCTCCAATCTCGCCCGCGACAACGAAACGAAAAACGCAGCTGACGCCTTGCTCGCTCTCCCCGACCCGTTCGCCATTGACCCGGCGGAGGAGCTGAGCCGCCAGGATTTAGCAACCTTGCTCGACCGTGCAATGGAGCATCTTTCACCCGATACGCGCAAGCTCGTGGATCTGTGCTACCTTGCGGAAATGCCGCAGCGCGAGGTGGCTCTCCAGTTGGGATTGACCATCGGCACACTGGAATTACGCCTGCACCGCGCCCGCAAGCAACTGCAGCAGGTACTCAACGGCGCATTGCACGCCGACGCCGAAAGCTTCGGTCTGGCACTTGACCCGATGCAGGTACAGGGATGGCGGGAGACGCGCCAGTGGTGCTTCTTCTGCGGCAAACACCGCATGATCGGCATCTTCGAGACACAGCCCTATGGGCGTGTTGCTCTGCGCCTGCGCTGCCCCGCATGCTCCAACCGCTACGACTTCGATGTGATTAACTCTGGTGGTCTGGTTTCAATGGAAGGTTTGAGCTCATTTCGCCCTGCCATCAAGCGGCTCTTCCAGAACATAGGAGAGCGTTTCTGGATACCACTGACAAAGGGCGCATGCCCTCAATGTAACGGATCTGCCCTGGTCAGCATTATTGACTCCAGCAATGTCTCATTCCCGGTGCCACCTGATCGCTACTGGGTACGCTCAGCATGCTCGAAGTGTGGAATAAGCACAACAGATATTTCCACAGTCTTTATCTCATACCCGATTGTCAATCGGTTTGTAGTACAACACGAACGTTGCATAAGCGAACCGTATCAGTTATTTGAACACGATGGAAGACCGGTGATTTGCGCCAGACTCACGGATGTGATGAGTGCAGATCAACTGACCGTCCTTCTGGATGTTCAAACCTTGCATATTCTCGCGGTCTTTTAATCGGCTCTGACCTCAACATGACCAGAAACAGAGAGAAAGGACTCATTATGTCTTCTTCAATGGATCACGTTAACGAGAATCAGGAAAGCGAACCGTCAGAACACACAAAACCTCATGCGACTGAGAAGCGAAAACAGGGTGGTCTCTTCTCGCCACTCAGAGTACGCAATTTTCAGTTGCTGTTTGCAGGACAGACCATCTCGACACTGGGCGATACCTTTTACGCGGTCGCGTTGCCCTGGCTGGTACTGACGACGGGCGGCAACCCGCAAGAACTAGGCATCATTCTGACGGGTTACGGTCTGCCGCGTCTGGGAACCATTCTGCTTGGTGGAGTACTCACCGATAAGATACGCCCACGCCGGGTCATGCTGATAGCCGACGCGGTACGCGCCGTACTGGTTGCTCTACTCGCGGCACTCGGCATCGTGGGACACCCCACATTCTGGCAACTGCTGGCCGTTGCCATTCCGCTGGGAGCCTTCGAGGGTCTATTCATCCCGGCCTCGTTCACCATGATACCCGATATCCTGGACGACGCCGACCTGCAGGCGGGCAATGGCCTGAACTTTTCCTCTGCACAACTGGCGACGCTCGTTGGCTCCGGTATCGCGGGCGCCGTTGTCAGTGCCGTCAGTTCCGGTATTGCGCTCGCCATTGACGCGGGAACCTTCATCGTATCCGCCGTTTCGCTGGCGGCGATGCGCTCAAAGAAAGGAGCCATTGCGGTGACGGCAAATGCTGCTCCGACAAAGGAGCAAGCTGAAACGACAGATGCAAGGAGGAGTGAAAATGAAAGTGAGCCAGTACTGGGTTTCTGGCAGACCATCCGTTCCTCAGCCCTGGTGCAGGTCGCGTTCGTCATCGTCGTTGTTGCCAATCTCACCTTCGGCGGCATGGTCGAGGTAGCATTGCCAGCCCTCGCGCGCGGCCCGTTGAACGCGGGCGCGGCTGGCCTTGGCTTCCTGCTCTCCTCCTTCGGTGCGGGCGCGTTGATAGGCAGCATCGCGACGGGCTTGCTCAGCAAATTGACGCATCGCGGCGCCATCGCTCTACTAGTAGCCGTCGTCCAGGCAAGCGCCATCGCGCTTGTTCCTTACGCGGGTGGCCTCATCGGTGGACTCGTTTGTATGCTCATCATGGGCTTTGCCAACAGCATCACGAACGTGCTGTTCATCACACTCATCCAGCAAACGCTGCCTCACGCACAACTGGGACGGCTCATGAGCGTGATCATGTTCGCCTCGCTCGTCTCGTATCCCATCTCCGTGCTGCTCGCTGGTATCCTCGTCACCCGCACTGGACCAGCCATCATGTTTCCCATCAGTGCGGCGTTCCTCACCGCAGGTGCACTATTCGGCCTGTCGCGCCGCGAAATCCGTCAGTTGTAGCGGAACCCGATATTGACAGAAGAAACCCTGCCTTTCGTCGACCGAAAGGCAGGGTTTCTTCTGTCAATAATGCAAACGTTCTCCGATGCTTGCATGTCGATCATCCCGCAAGCTTTCTCTGGAAGCATTTAGCTGCGTACTCTGCACGCAGTAGTAGAGCACCCATCCTATCTGGAATTAGAGGGAACCAGACCCAGCCACCAGTAGAAGATATCCTACTGAAATTTGGAAGCGGCCCGCAACGTAGCAATATGCTACAATTCGTATCCCCGGTTCACCCAATTTAGAGCGAAGCGATCACCTGCATCAGCAGCTCCAGCTCGCGTGCCTCGTCCGCGACTGGCACCAGCATCAGCAGCAGCTCGTCCAGGCCGCTCGCGAGCAGCTCGCGCAGGCGCTTTTCCACCTGGGCCTGGTCACCTGAGACCACCAGCGCTTTCACGAGTGTATCGACACCAGTTCCATCCGCGGCAATAGGAAAGCCCGCAGACGCAAACATGCGCGCGTAAAATGGCGCTTTCGCGTAGAACGAGATGCGCGGCGTGGCAGCCGCCTGCACTGCCGCTTCATCGGTACTCATTGCTAGCGGAATATGCGCAACAAGCGGTGGAACGGGACGATTTTGTGCGTGGGCACCATCTTTCAGCGCAGGCAGGGCTGTATTGAGCAGGTAGGGGACCGGACAGACCCACGAAATCGCGCCGTCGGCAATTTCACCGGCCAGGTGAAACGCCTTCTCGCCCAGCGCCGAGACGAGCAAGGGAATCTGTGCCGGGCGTGGGATTGTGGCAGCTATCTTGAAGAATCTCCCTTGATGATCCACGCGTCCTCCCCACAGCCCTTGCCGCATCACTGCGACATATTCACGCAAATACGCCAGGGGCGAGGGCATCGAGAGGCCATAGATATTTTCTATCACGTGGCGATGACTGGTACCCACGCCCAGGCGCAAGCGTCCTGGCGCTAGATCATTAATGGTAGCAGCTTGCAGCGCCATCACCAGGGGATGGCGTGGATAGACCGGCACGATTGATGTGCCCAAGCGGATACGCGTCGTTTGCGTTGCCACGGCGGCAAAGAGTGTCAGGGTATCCAGCATACCCACCGATTGCGTCATCCAGACTTGTTGAACACCAGCATGCTCTGCCTGGCGTATCCTGGTAATCGCGGTGGCGACATCTGTTGCCTGGATAGACAGACCGACACGCTCGCGCACCGGCAATCGAGAAATGTCCGAAGATGAGATCACTGTGTCTTCACCTGCCGAATCTCTGAGCGGAACGGGCCTGCGCTTTCGCCGCCTCTTCCTGACGATTTTTCGGGGCTGCCGGGGATTCGAGCGAGCCGAGCAGGCGAATCGAGATGCTGGCGATGTCGTCGATAGCCGCATAGAAAGCTGCCTCGTTGGTCCTGGATGGTTTGTTGAAGCCGCTGATCTTCCTGACGAACTGCAGCGATGCAGCGCGAATCTCTTCCTCAGTGGCCGGCGGCTCAAAGTTGAAGAGCGGCCGAATGTTTCTACACATTTCGCTTTGCCTCCGCGGGCATGGGTGCTTCGAGGAATGGCGAGATGATCGGAAGCAGCAGATCGGTGCGGGTCGTGCTCTGTATCATGATGATTTCCTTTCCTTCTTTGGAGGTAGGTGTCTTACTTTACGAACTCTGCTATTGCGTCAAGGAACTGCTGACGTTCCTTCATGAAAATAAATAAATGGCCACCCGCGAAGGTGAGCATTACGGATTATTCCACCCCACTCGGATATATCGGTTCCGAGGCCAACGATCAGCACCAGCGGCTCACCATCACCGTGTATTTCGTAATACATCTGTATGTCATTGACTTTTATGTACGGCATGCCTGTATTATCTCACGTTTCCTTAGTTATCGGCTGGTAATACAGTAAAACGTTGCCTGAACGAAAGATCTTTGTCTTGAGCAGTTTCAGGTTCAGTTTTTCGTGTATGCCATTGAATAAAGGTTTGCCGTTACCTAACACTACTGGATTCACCATAATCCGCAATTCATCAATGAGGCCCATTTGTAGTAAAGATACTGTTAAGTCGGAACTACCGAATATTGCCAGGTCGCGGCCCTGCTGTTGCTTCAGTTTCGAGATTTCTTCGGCAATATTCTCTTTCACCAGCCTTGAATTGTTCCATTCGGCTTTATCCAGTGTTTTTGAAAAGACCAATTTGGGTACTGTATTCATCTTGTCAGCAACGATTGGATCGTTCTCTTTTGCGGATTGGGTGGGCCAGTAACTTGCCATGAGCTGATACGTTACTCGTCCAAATAAAAGCGCGTCCACTTCATCGAGCTGATGTATGGCAAATTCATTGAATTCTTCATCCACGTTATGCCAATCTATTTCCTGGCCTGGTCCTTCAAAGAAACCATCGAGAGTAACCATCATGAATAAAAATACTTTTCTCATAAAAATCTCCTTCTCCAACAAAACTTTCTTCACCAGTCTATTCTTTTCAGCCTGATCGAAAGCGGCAAACCAGGGCGAAAGGCGATATGTACCTCGTCGATGATTGATGAGCGCTTTATTCTCCTGGTGCGATTGCGACCGGGCGCACGGGCGAGCCGGTGGCTCCCCGCAGCTTGAGTGGCAGGCAGATGAAAGTAAATTCGTAGCACTGATCGCGAGCCAGTTCCTCCAGGAAGAGGTTTTCTATGATATAGATGCCATGACGGACGAGCAGGATCAGATGACCGGGCAACGTTACTTCGAGATCGGGATCGACAATGCCAGGCTCGTCCCAGGCCACATTGTCGGCTCCCACTGCTTTGACTCCCCGGCTGGCAAGCCAGGAGGAGGCAGCGGCGCTCACACCACCCGCTTGCAGATACACGGTCGGGTCCTGCCATAGCGCGCCATTACCCGTGCGCAGCAGCACAACATCTCCATCGGATACCGGGACTCCCTGGTTTTGAGCCGCAGCTTCTAGATCGTCGCGCTTGATGGGGTTGCCGGCTCCTATATGGTCTACTCCCCGGTGACGCGCGATATCAAGCAATACTCCCCGTGTGATGAGTGGAGCAATCGTTTCCACGCCCAGTTCTGTGAAACCGTGTGGCGTTTGAATGCTGGCATTAACCTGGCGACCACCGTAGAGGTGTAAATCCTCGGCCTGGTGACACAGGGCATCAATATGGGTACCCGAGTGCTCTGTCGTGTACATAAAGCCGGAGGCGCCCGTCCTGGCTTCTCCCATTCCGCGCTCATGACGGCGATGGAGTGTATAAAAGTAGCCGGGCGCATGGCTTGGGTATATGGGGGCGCCGAAGTAGCGCGGCTGCTCAAGATCGTAAATACGCGCGTCAGATGGTATATTCATGCCCGCCCTCCGGGAGATTTGCTAGAATTCTGGTATCCACGTGCTATGCGCAAGTTTCGCGTTGCTTCGGCGATCATGCTGCTCATATCAGTGGTCACGCTGATCATCTGGAATCCCTGAAGTACGCGTTCAGCAGCAGCCTGTCCGTTGCCGCTAAAGATGCCAGTAGCGACGTGATGCTGCCGCGCGCTTGTTTTGATGCGTTCCAGGGCTTCTATAAATTCGGGTTCTGCGCCATCGCTGCTCGGTGTGAGTCCGAGGTGGGCGTGGAGGTCGTTTGGCCCGACGAATGCCACGTCTATTCCCGGCACCGAGAGGATTTCATCGAGATTCTGCAGCGCCTGGGCGCTCTCAATCTGGATGGTCACCATAATTTCATCGTTGGCTGTCCGCGCATAAGCTGGCCAATCGGTGATGCCAAACCCATATGGGCCGAAAGCTCCGCCGATACTACGAGTGCCGAGTGGAGGATATTTCGCACACTCTACAACGCGTTGTGCCTCTTCACGCGTATTGACCATCGGAACGACCACACCCCATGCTCCGGCATCGAGCGCCCACTTGAACCATTCGACGCTATTGGCGGGAACACGCACGATGGGAGCGCAGGTCCCGGCATCGGCGATGGTTGCAACTATATCGGCCATGAGAAAGGGATTTTGCGCGCTATGTTCCATGTCTACGACAAGCCAATCAAAGCCGAGCCTTGCCATGATCCTTGCGGAGGGAACGCTGGGAAGGCTCAACCAGGCTCCCAGCACTGGCTCACCTCGTTTGAGTTTTTCTTTCACATGATTTGTGCGCATAGCTTATTCACTCGTTATTTGTTGCTTATCCCTCAGTTTATCATAAATCAAGTCAACATTGATGTAGTACTTGTGTCTTATACAAGCTATCTGAAAGCCGTTTGGAATTTCGGTCGAGTATACTCTTTCTTAGAAGATAAACCAGGGGGAAATGGTTCACCGCGCTTTATGACTCCTGGCTCCCGCGAGCCGTATATGAGTGGAATATACTTCATAAGAAAGGATCGACATGATTCGCAAAAAACTATTATTGGGGCTATTTGCTGCGCTCAGCGTGGTGATGATCGCAGCGATGGTGTTCAACGTATTTTCGACTACAACCACACCAATTCACGCAGCAGGCATATCAGGGGCTAGCACACCGCGTTACTACACTTTCCACCATGATTTTTCCAACTTGGCTGCATCTAAAACAACTAGTTTGTCGCTGATAAACTGGTCATCGTCATTCACCTCCGGTAAAAAGACGTATAGGTACACTATGATTGGAACGAACCCGGCAAAAGGCTCTGCGACCTCAACTATTCCAGTCACGATTGTACCGCTCGTTTTGACTTTCTCTAACGGGACAAGCTTCGATGGAACGCAGAAGGTGTCGAATACAACCGGTTCTCCTATCTTCCAAAACGCGCCATTCGTGAGCGGCACAACCCAGTATGGCGACTCCATCCAGCGTGCCGAGTTCTGGAAATATGTCTCGACGACCGCCACAAATTACCACGTGCTCGTGGGAACTCCCAGCGTCGATACAGCCGTAACCATTAATGTTCCAGCGACTGATGGCATAACCGCGACAGACCCCGACTCCGGTAAGACCATTGGTATCATCAATATCAACTGGTTCGATCCCCAGCTACAGAGCTTGCTGGTGTCGATGCATTTTACTTCCAATATGCTGCCGATTTTCCTATCCGACAATGTTTACCTGTCCCAGGGCACGCCGAGCTTCAGCAACTGCTGCATCGGCGGCTATCACAGCGCCGTGTCCAACAGCGCCGGGCTGCAAACCTACATCTGGGCTGTCAACGCCGACGCGGGCGTGCAGGGCGGCTTCGGCGAAGATGTCAGCGCGCTGAGCCATGAACTGGCCGAGTGGCTGAACGATCCGCTGGCCAACAACGTCGTTCCCAACTGGATTTCTCCGATTGCTTCGCAGTACGGGTGCAACAATTTACTTGAGGTCGGTGATCCACTGGTTGGTGTCGTCTTCACCGTCTCAGGCTTCAGCCAGCATATGCAGGACGAGGCGTTCTTCTCCTGGTTTGCGCGCCAAAAGCCTTCCATAGGCTACAGTGGCCGTTATACATACCTGGGTACGTTCACCGGGCTGTCGCGGCATTGTTAAGGTGGTACGAGGGCGACCGCCAGGGTCACTACCCCTACAATGACTACGACGGGGGCGGTTAAGGGTACGAGGGCGACCGCAAGGGTCTCCACCCCACCTCCGCTCCGCTCCCGCCCCTACAATGACTACGACGGGGGATGTGGGGAGACCCTTGCGGTCGCTCTGGTAATGAGAACGGAAACGATTCTACGGAAGGAGGATAGCAGACCCTACGGACGAGTCTGCTACCATCCGAGTCGTATCAGCGAGGGCTACATTACTGGTAACTTAAAAATCGTCTCATAGCGTTGGTAGAACTCAGGTTTGAGCATCCCAAAGACATGCATGTCCTGGCGCACCCCATTATGGATTTCATGTTGGCGAAAGATGCCCTCTCGCTGAAATCCAACGCGTTCCATCAACTGGAGTGAACGAGTGTTAAACCCATATACTTCAGCATACACGCGCTCCAGGCCACGGACCGTGAAGGCAAAGTCCAGCAAGATACGCAGCGCTGTGCTACCAATACCACGCCCCCAAACCTCCTTCACCCCGATGACAATCCCCACTGCTGCTCGCCGCTCCGTGCGTTCGATCAGGGCCAGTTGTACGTAACCAACCAGCCGTTCTTCTACTACAATACCAAACATGTACATATCATCTTCGGGTTCGGTGATCCGTCGTTCATAGCGTTGTCTGTATGCTGCATGAGACCTTATCGGACTCCAACCTGACAGCATTCCCAACTCTATATTAGTATCCCAGTCATAGAGGGTATCAATATCATCGCATTCGAGCGGACGGAGTGTAACGCCATTGAAAGAAAACATGTAATCCTCCTTTCTTTGTGCAAAAGACACAGTAATGCCGTAAGCGGTTTCTATTACGTACCCCGCGTCCCTATGGATTAGATATGACTTCTCCATTGATGGCTGACTCGTAGGCTTCAGCGAGTTTGGGTACCGTCTCGAAATTTGACAATTCTTGTGGAGTGATCCAGAGCATCTCGGTGGCTTCCCAATCAAGTTGAATGGCATCGGGGTTAAGCGCCTCAAAGAGGTAGGGGTGGATATACCAGTGACGACCAATTGAGGCATCAACGTGTTCTATGACGGTGCCGCGCCGCAGCATGCGCACCTGTTCGCGCTGCAGGCCGATCTCTTCATGAATTTCCGTAAACGCCTGTTCATCGGGTGTGACCCCGGGTTCGATGAAGCCGCTCACACCTGCCCAGCGCGCGTTATAGCTCCCAACACGCTGACTCCTGCGCACCAGCAGGAGGTGTGATGCCGCGCCATCAGCGCGCATGAGGAAGCAAGTAACGACAGGTGTTTCACGCAGAGCCTCCCCTGGCTGCCAGGATGGTCTTTGTTTCATCTATTACACTCCTGTTTTATCATTCAATACTGTTCGAAGGGTCTGTCGCGCCTGCTGCATGCTTGACAGTAGAGCCATTACTCCTATATAGTAAGCTAGGCATATCGTATACTTCTGGCGCCAGCCATATGGAACACATATGCATTATTATACCCTTTTTACAGCTATAAAGGCCTGTTCGCCTTTACTATACGGAGGTAGGCCGACGTGCAATCAGGTACCATCGTAATCGCCCTGGTTATACTGGTAATAGGAGCGGGTATCGCTCTCTACGCCGGGTATCTTATCGGGACGACACGAAATAAACAACAAATCGCGGAACGCCTGCGTGTTGAGAAGGAGACCAGCGAGCAGCACTTGCTGGAACTCCAGTTGCAGCAACACGAGGCACTCCATGAAGCGCGCGAGGAGTCTGCGCGGTTCCGCTCAGCTCTGGAACGCGACAATGCCGAGCGACGAGCCGAGTTGCAGCGCCAGGAGCGGCGTTTGCAGCAGAAGGAAGAGACGCTCGAACGAAAGATTGAGGGACTGGAACAGCGCGAGCGCAAGCTGGCAGCGCGCGAACGCTCGCTTGACCAGGCCCGCGAAGAGGTCGAGATCATCAAACAGGAACACCTCAAAGAACTTGAGCGGGTCGCTCAAATGAGTGAGGAGCAGGCAAAGGAAGTGCTGCTTGAACGCATTGAGAATCGGGTGCGCGCGGAGGCAGCGCGGCGTATTCGCGTTATCGAGGAACAGGCTCGCGAAGAAGCAGATGCGCGCGCGCGCGAGATTATCACGCTGGCGATTCAACGCTGCGCTTCTGACCAGGTAGCCGAGGCGGTGGTCTCAGTGGTGCCGCTGCCCAACGATGAGATGAAAGGGCGTATCATCGGACGCGAGGGGCGCAACATTCGCGCATTGGAGGCAGCGACGGGTATCGATCTCATTATCGATGACACGCCGGAGGCAGTAATTCTCTCCGGCTTCGATCCAGTGCGCCGCGAGGTGGCGCGCCTGGCATTAACCAGGCTCATACTGGATGGTCGCATCCACCCGGCGCGCATTGAGGACGTGGTGGCTAAGGCGCGGCAGGAAGTGGACATCATTATTCGCGAAGAGGGCGAGCAGGCGGCTATGGAGGCCAACGTACATGGCCTGCAGCCCGATTTGCTGAAATTGCTGGGCCGGCTGCATTTCCGCACCAGTTATGGACAGAATGTGCTGGCGCACTCCGTCGAAGTTTCTATCCTGGCAGGGACAATTGCGCATGAACTGGGAGCCGATGTCAATGTCTGTAAAACGGCGGCGCTGCTGCACGACATTGGCAAAGGTATCGACCAGGAGGTTGAGGGGCCGCACGCCATTATCGGCGGCGAGATTGCGCGCCGCTTCGGCAAATCGCCCAGAGTCATCCATGCGATGGTCGCGCACCATGCCACCGAAGCCGAGCCGCAGAGCCTGGAGGCAGCTATTGTGCAGGCGGCAGATGCCATATCCGCAGCGCGTCCTGGCGCGCGTCGCGAGACGATTGACCTGTACATCAAACGTCTGGAAGCCCTGGAATCGATCGCCAACTCATTTACAGGAGTTGAAAAATCGTTCGCCATCCAGGCCGGACGCGAGGTGCGTATCATTGTCAAGCCCGAAGAGATCGATGAATACGCTGCTAGCCAGCTTGCCAGCGAGATCGCGCACAAAATCGAAGAGAGCCTCGATTATCCCGGCCAGATAAAAGTCTGCGTCGTGCGAGAGACACGAGCAATCGATTTCGCGCGCTAAGTTTGAGAACGGGAAAACGTACTATAGAAAGTGTAGAATATGACCAACTATATCGACCTGCATACTCATTCGACTGCGTCGGATGGGATTTATTCGCCGACCGAATTGTTGCACCGAGCCAGAGAAGTGGGACTGCGCGTGCTGGCATTGACGGATCACGACACCACTGATGGAGTGGAAGAGGCGGCTAAGGCGGCAGCGGCTCTGGATATCGACTTCATCCCCGGCATCGAAATTAATACAGATGTGAGCGGCGGTGAAGTGCATGTGCTCGGTTACTTCCCGGAGTTCCGGCGGCCAGCGTTCCAGGCCATTTTGAAGGTGCTGCGCGACGCGCGCGAGCGACGCGGGCAGCGCATGGTTGAATTATTGAACGAGCAGGGCATCAACGTAGCCTGGGAGAGCGTGCGCGAGATCGCGCAGGGCGCGGTAGGTCGTCCACACGTGGCGAAAGCGCTGCTTGAGGCGGGTTATGTGCAGACCATCGGTGAGGCTTTCGACAAATACATTGGCAACGGATGTTATGCTTATGTGCCGCGCTATCGCCTCACGCCGGAAGACGCGGTGCGCCTGATCGCCAGCGCGAAAGGGCTGGCAGTCATCGCGCACTCCATAGACCTGCCTGGTCTTGACGAATTACGCGGCTGGCTGCCCGGACTATGCGAAGCTGGTATGGTAGGACTCGAAACCTATTATGGTCCATACACTGCGGAGCAGGAGCAGGCTTTGCGCGCGCTGGCAGACGAATACCATCTCATACCCACCGGCGGCACCGATTTTCATGGCCCCGGCATTCATCCAACTCCCCTGGGTGGTCGCCACGTTCCTTACGAGGCAGTCGAGCGGCTGAAGGCCGAGGCCGCGAAACGACGTGGCAAGACGCCTCCCGCCTTTGAATTGCCGCCTCCTGTGCAGGAGAAGTGATTTTGAGCCAGGGGAAAGGTTTTGAGCATCGCTATCGCATAGTACGCGAAATCATCGAGACGATCACGCTCACCCTCCTGATGTTCCTGATAATTCGTTTCGCCGTGCAAAATTTCCGTGTAGATGGCATGAGCATGGAACCATCACTGCACGACCAGGAATACATCATCGTGGATAAAGCGGCCTACCTCTTTCATGCGCCTGAACGGGGTGACGTGATCGTCTTCGAGTATCCGCTCGATCCACAGGTAGACTATGTGAAGCGCATCATTGCCATCCCTGGCGACATTATCAGCGTAGTGGGGGAGAAGATCACGATCGATGGCGTAACCCTGCGCGAGCCATACGTCAACCCGGCTGACCCTTTCAACCCATTTTCGCCCATCATCAACCGCCTGGTCCCCTTGAACGATTATTTCGTAATGGGTGATAATCGCGGTAACAGTTCAGACTCGCGACAGTGGGGCTTTGTGCCGGACCAGAACATCATAGGTAAAGCAACTTTAGTGTACTGGCCTTTCAACGAGGGCAATTTCGGTCTGCTACCCGATTACTCGCGTGTCTTCGCGGCAGTACGCCAGTGAGGCCAGGGCGACTGCGAGGGTTGCCCAATTGGGAGTGATGGCCGTACCCCGCCCTGGCAGAATGGGGCCGATTTCGATCATCCTTAGCTTGAGGCCTCTTGGGCGACTGCGAGGGTTGCCCTGGTTATAAGGTGTAAATGCATTTGGAGGTATCAACGTATGAATGTGATTAATTCAAATCTTGGACTTTTCTCGTGGATCATCTTCGGCGCGCTGGCGGGTTGGGTCGCCAACATCATTACAGGGAGCAACTCGCGCATGGGCTGTTTGGGCAACATCGTAGTTGGCGTAATCGGAGCGTTCCTCGGTGGATGGATTTACTCATTGATTACCGGTCATCCGGTGGTGGGCTGGAACTGGACAGCTTTTATCGTAGCGGTGATCGGCGCGATAATACTGCTGGCAATCCTCAACCTGATGTTTGGTTTTTCAAGCAAGAAATGAAGCTACAACCTGCGCAGCGCATCCCGACGGGCAGCGTCTCGCCAGCGACTTGTCTCGGCGCCGTTCTCGCCGGATGGTTTGCGGCGCAGCTTCTTCTCCTCGATTTGCTGGTTGAGCAGCAGGCCGCCGACCAGCGCGGCGATTTGTTCAGGGGCGGCAGCATCGCGCGCTGTTTCAGCGGGTGTGACAGATTGTGTTCCCACATCGCGGGTGTCCCATTCTTCGGCGATGAAGTCGGTGGACATGTCTCCAGCGAGGAAGCGCGGGTGGTTCATTAGCCAGCGCGCGAAAGGTAAAGTGGTGCGCACCCCCATGACCTGATATTCGTCGAGGGCGCGGCGCATACGCGCGATGGCGTGGTCGCGGTCTTTGCCCCACACGATCAACTTTGAGAGCAGTGGATCATAGAAGAGCGGCACCTGCAGGCCCGCGTACATACCGCTATCGACGCGCACGCCGGGGCCGGATGGTTCTTGCAGCGCCTGGACGGCGCCGGTGGCCGGTAAGAAGCGGTTCTCGGGGTCTTCGGCTGAGATACGGGCTTCGATGGCCGCGCCGCGAAACACCATTTGCTGCTGTGTGAAGGAGAGCGGCAGGCCAGCCGCCACGCGGAACTGCTCCTGCACCAGGTCGATGCCCGTCACCCACTCGGTCACGGGATGTTCAACCTGGATACGCGCATTCACCTCCAGGAAGTAGAAGCTGCGGTCGGGGCCAAGCAGAAATTCGGCGGTGCCGGCATTGACGTAGCGAATAGTGCGAATGAGGTTGACGGCGGCGCCGGTGATGCGCTCTCGCAGGTCTTCATCCAGCGCTGGTGACGGAGATTCCTCTATCAATTTCTGGTGGCGGCGTTGAATGCTGCATTCGCGCTCACCCAGGTGAACGACGTTGCCGTGCGTATCGGCGATGAACTGCACCTCGATGTGACGCGCGGGATAGATAGCTTTCTCAAGATAGACGCGATCATCGCCAAAGGCGCTTTTAGCCTCGCTGCGCGCGGTGCGCAAGGAAGCTGCCAGGTCCCTGGGATCGCGCACGAAGCGAATGCCTTTGCCGCCACCGCCGGCCGCAGCCTTGAGCAAGAGGGGATAGCCGGTCTTCCCGGCAAGCGCGGCAATTCCGTCATCGGTGACATCATCGAGCATAGCGCCCGGCACGATGGGCACACCTGCGGCGCGGGCGGTATTGCGCGCGGCGGTTTTCTCGCCGACGGCGCGCTGCACGCTGGCCGTTGGGCCTACGAAAATCAGTCCGGCAGCAGTACAGGCATCGACGAAGGCGGCGTTCTCCGAAAGAAAACCATAGCCGGGGTGAATGGCCTGCGCCCCCGAACGCTGCGCCACATCGATGATGGTGGGAATATGCAAATAACTCTTCGCCGCCTGGGATGGACCAATGTGGTAAGCTTCATCGGCCATACGCACATGCAAGGCATTGCGATCAGCATCGCTGTACACGGCCACGCTGCCGAGTCCAAGTTCGCGGCAGGCACGGATGATACGCACGGCGATTTCACCACGATTGGGGATCAGCACTTTCTGAAAAGGCCAGCCGGCTACGGAGTATGTTTGCATAGGATAGGCTCCTTCTTTTGGGGGAGGGCGACCGCAAGGGTCGCCGCCGCTGTACTCCACTGCCCCCACCCTTGTTTGTGTCCCTCCCTATGAATAGGTTTACCGAGAGTATAGCACGTTTGAAGCAGCCGCACTAGGAGAATCAGGTGAGTAAACTACCCAAAAGTTTTATTTTCGCGCAAAGTAGAGTAAAGTAGATTGGAGTATTTTTCGGGGCGCTCGATCGACCGCTATGTCGATAGAGTTAAATGTATGGCGAGAAGATTACCAGGATAGGAATACATTACGTCGCAGTCCGAGAGAAGAAGGAGAAAAGGCGTGTTCAATTTACATGCTATTAGAGGAAGAACATGGCTATCAGTCGTTTCGAGCCTGATTATGATCCTCGGGGGGTTGAGCGCATGCGCGCAGAACCAGAATTCTGGTCCTAATTTTGGCAACGCGACTCCCATAACCATCGGGATCGCGCTATCTTTAACAAAAAACCCAAATAATGACTTCTCAAGCGACGGACAGTCGATGGAGCAAGGATACCAGCTCTGGGCGGATACGGTCAACAACAGTGGTGGGATACTGGGTCGCCCGGTCAAGTTGATTATCCTTGACGATAAAAGCGACGATGCTAATAATTGGAAGGTCTACTACCAGCTGATACACACGTATCATGTCGACTTGATACTTGGACCATTCTCCACCTTGCTGACCAAGGCAGCAGAGAGTAGTGCCGCTAAGTCAGGGTTGGACAAATACGCCTTTGTTGAGGGGGCGGGTGGCGCTCCCTCGGTCTTCACAAATGGGTGGACCAATCTTTTCGCCGTTTCCGTGCCGGTTGAAAACAACCTGGCAACCTATGCCTACTATATCCTCTCACTGCCGAAATCGCAGCGGCCCACGACAGCGGCCTACCTGAGTTCGGATGATCCCTTTACATTTCCACAGGTGCTAAAGTCAGAGCAGTTGCTAGAACAGGGGGGCGTCAAAACGGTTGTACCCTATATGCAATATACCGAAGGCGATCCCAAGGCTCCGATTGCCGCCGATACAGTAAAAATTATCCAATCCAAAGCGCAGCTGGTTGTGCTTGGGACGCTGCTGCCCGACCTTCAAGCGGAAATCAAGGTCTTCAAGCAATATAACTACAATCCCAGATCGATGATCGCGACGGCAGGTCCAGACCTGGGGCAGAGCTTTATCAGTGCCATTGGCGGCGTGAAATACTCGGAAGGGGTATTCGTCCCGAACGGCTGGTATCCGCAGGCCAACAACTTCCAGAATGCTCAGATGGTGCAGGCGTATCTCGCAAAGTATGGCGGTTCGGCGAATAACATCAACGCTGACGTGGCCGAGGCATTTTCCGCGGGGCAGGTGCTGCAAGAGGCTGTCGAACAAACCCGCAGTCTCAATAACCAGACACTCATCAACTACCTGCACAATAACGTATTCAATACGGTGCAGGGGACAGCAAAGTTTGCGCAGGATGGGCATAACGAAGAGGCCCTGGCATACCTGTTCCAATGGCAGTCGGGGCAACTTATTCCGGTGTATCCCGCGTCTGCGGCCGCGGAAAATCCGGAGTATGAGAAATACCAGTTTTAACGTAACGCTACGAAGGGCGACCGGAGCGAGGGCCACCCTGGAATCCAAATGTTGATAGTAGGAGAATCAGGTAAGGTTCTGACCCAAAAGTTCCATTTCCTGCCGGAGTGGTGTACACTACGGTGTGGGTGTTCTATATAGGAAGGCTTGCGCAGCGTTTCTGGAGGAGATACAGGTAGTTATCGCTTGCTGCATGAGAAGGGATTAAGCTGACATGGTTAGATTAATTAGCAACGTGCCTATTTTCCGCCGCCTCTTCATCGCATTTGCCATAGCGGCTCTCATACCAGGTATCGTAATTGTACTGCTCGGTAATTACAATATTAGCTCACTGAGCACGCAAGGCCAGGCAGTACGCACAAGCTTCGATGCCCAGAACACAGCAGCGCAGGAAGAGACGAACATTCAGCGTATGAATGCGAAGTTGGAGTCTTACTATAATGAGATCTTCGGAAACCTGGGTAGAGTGATTACCGATTCGTCATTCTTCTCCTCCGGCGCGTTGATAGGTCAAGACGTGCAGACCGACGAAGCAGAGTTCAACAATGCCATCAAGGACTATAAAAGCAACTACGAGATAGCGACCTCTCCCAACATGAGCAGCATTCGCAGCATCCTGTTGACCGATGATCCTGTGAATGGCAATGCCATTATTTCCTCTCAACAAAAGGCTCTCGACGCGGTCTATGCTTTGTGGCCCAGGTATCAAGGCTTTCAGGACACGGAGATAAATAAGCTTGAGCAATTGCAGGGCGAATTGCAGAGCGGCACGGTGTTCACTCCATCAGAGATCAACGCTATCTACAACAGCGACTATGAAACGCTGTACAGCGCAGGACAGGTGTTTACCGACCTCGGAAATAACTGGCAGAACGTAGTAAATGCCGCTGTGAGTATGGGTAAGGCTGTTACGGCGGTAGGCTCCGCGCAAACCCAGCCGATCTTGATAGCTACGGCGGGAGCTTTCTTGCTGACGATCCTGGTGGTTATCGCTACCGGCTGGATTGTGAACGTCACGATTACGCAGCCTCTACGTCAACTGGACATGCTCACCAGGCGTATCGCGAAAGGCAATACCAGCGCGCGCGCGACGGTACATAGCCGCGACGAGATCGCCAAAGTGGCCAGCGCTATGAATAATATGCTGGACAATATTGTACACCTGATCCAGGAAGCGCAGACCCAGCGTGACGCGCTGCAGGGGCAGGTAGAAAAGCTGGTGAGTGAAGTGAGCGGCGTGGGTGAAGGTGATCTGCGCGTGCAAGCGGAGGTTACAGCTGATGCCCTGGGTGTGCTGGCCGACTCCTTTAACTACATGGTCGAGGAACTGGGGAGCCTGGTAGTGCGCGTGAAAATGGTGGCGCAAGAAGTTGAGGGCTCCACGACCATGACCTTTGAACGCATGAGCCAGCTGGTCGAAAGCGCGGATATTCAAATCCAGCAGATCGGCGCCGCTGCCGTCGAAGTTGAGCGCATGGCCGATTCGAGCAGGCAGGTGGCGGAACGCGCCCAATCCCTGTACGCCGTAGCGCGTGAGGCACGTCAGACCGCGCAAACCGGGCGTGAATCAGTGCTGCAAACTGTTGAAGGTATGGGCCGCATTAACACCTACGTGCAGGACACAGCCACGAAGGTGCAGGCATTGGGGGATAGCTCACGCGAAATCGACAACATCGTAACCGTCATCTCGAACATCGCGCATCAGACGAACCGCCTGGCGCTGGACGCCGCGATCCAGGCGGCTATGGCCGGCGATAACGGCAAGGGCTTCGGCGCAGTAGCAGCAGACATTCGCCGCCTGGCGGAGCGAGCCAAAGACCAGGCCAGTATGATCGCGCGTATCGTCCGCAGCGTTCGCGAGGATATCGGCGCGGCGGCAGTCTCTATGCAGGATACGGAACACGAAACATCGATTGGCGCGCAACTGGCTCAGGAAGCAGGCGGCGCGCTAGAATCGATCTTCGCAGTTGTTGAACGCCAGGGCAGTGAGATTGAAAGTATCAACCAGATGGCAAACCAGCAACTGCAATCGTCTAACACCATTGTACAAATCATGCACGGTGTCTCTATGTCAACGCAACAGAGCAGCCACAGCACGCGCGAAGCCGCGCAAAACATGGAACGCCTGGCGCGCCTGGCCGAGCAATTGCTGGCTTCCGTCGAAGCCTTTAAGCTGCGCGACAACCTTAACTATTACGCGCCAGCCAACGTCACCGTTACGCCGCAGGACCAATACGACAATTATCTGACGGTCAGCGGCGTATTCCGCACAGTTACCGCTACTGCCCAGTCCGCAGATCAAAATCGCAATATGAACGCGCTGCCGCCAGCTTCTACTCCTAGATCACCATACCCTGGCTATGCGCCGTACCAGCAGGGCAACGGCAATGGCAGAGGTTTCAATCGCAATGGCTCTCAGCTCGCGCCGGGCCGACCACAACGCCCGCCTGTCCCGCCTGTGCCACCGGAATGGCAATAACGTCCAATAAAACAAGAAAGGCGACCTGCGCAGGTCGCCTTTCTTGTTTTACATTTTCTCTATATAACTGTTTGGTTATAGATAGTATTCATAACGCCTATCCAAATTCATGGACAGATGGCAGGTGGTGCTGTTAGACTTGGATTAGAGGTTTATCGCGCGACCAACCGTTCAATAAGCGCGTTGCTATATATACAAAGGAGATATCCCAATGATTGCACAGAGAATACCAGACAACAATGCCGTTGTGAAAAGCGATGATGCAACTGTGCAGGCAGCGGTAATGTTACTCATGCGGCGTCCTACCACCATTTCGTATCGCTGGATATGTGAGACCTGCGGCATGATACATGCAGGCTCAGCTCCAGCCCACTGTGAAAGCTGCGGCAAAGAAGTCACCCTGGCTCACGAGACCGATCTTCCTCGCGAGATGGGTACGCGCTGGTAATTAGCGTTGAGGCCCGATCTACATATATAGGGACGCGATCAATCGCGTCCTTTTCAATCTATCCCTCAGTGGAGGCGATCAATCGCGTCCCTACAAATTAAATGCGCATCTGGCGCACTGCCTCATACAGAATGATGCCTGTCGCTATGGCTGCATTTAATGACTCCACGTTGTTCGCCACAGGAATCGATATAGTAGTGGTGGCGCGCTTACGCGCTTCCAGTGATGGACCGTGCGCCTCGTTGCCGGTGATCAGCGCGAAAGGGGTGCGCAAATCCTGCTCAAAGTACCAGCGCGAACTGCCTGCTTCCGCCAGCAAGACTCGCTGCTCACCCCGGCAATGTTTCGCGATTTGCTCCTCGATGGCAGCCCACGATTGATCGATTGCGACGGGCAATGCGACATGCGCACCGGCTGCTGAACGCACCACTTTGGGGCTAAAATAATCAACGCAGTCGGATGTCAACAATACTCCAGCGACATCGGCTGCCAGGGCGGTGCGCAGGATTGTTCCCATATTGCCCGGATCGGCCAACCCATCGAGTATGAGAAGCGCGGGACGAGACGCGGCGGGGCGTCGCGTCCGTGTCTGCTGCGGCGAAAACGCGCTGAATGGCAGCACGCTGACTACACCCTGCGAGGTTTGCGTTTCCCCCAGCAGCTCGATGACACGCTCGCTGACCTCAACCAGGCTACCAGCAGGCAAGGCGGCAGTCTGCTGCAGACGATGTAACAGAGAACGCCCCTGCGCTGTGCGTGTAAGCAACGCGGGCTGGTAGTAGATTTCTGCCGGTATGATGGCGCTATCGAGCAAGACTTGCAGCAGATGCGGCCCTTCCATTAAAAAAAGACCGTGCTTTTTGCGGCCTTTCGTCGTCTGTAGATCACGCGCCTTGCTGATACGCGGGTTTGCCGGGCTGGTGATGAGTGTCATAATTATCTTTTTCCGAGGTGATTAATCACAGGGCGGGGACCAAGCCCTCTCTCCCTGACACTTTTTGGAGAGGAGGGCGACCGCAAGGGTCTCCACCCCACTTCCACTTCTCTCCCGCCCCTACAATGAACGCGCCTGGGGCGCCATCCGTAGTCATTGTAAGGGCGGGGGCGCCGGGGTGGAGGCGGGGAGACCCTTGCGGTCGCCCTCGTCACCCATATTTGGCGAGCCCAACCCCCGTACCTTTGGTCCCCGCCCTGGTAATGCTGCACCCCCAATTTTTATTGGATGGTTGCCAGCGCGGCATCCACCAGGGCGGTGAAAGCGGCTTCGTCGTTTACCGCCATCTCAGCGAGAATCTTGCGATCAACATCGATGTTGGCGGTGTGGATGGCATGCATCAGTTTGCTGTAGCTGACGCCGTGCATGCGAGCGGCTGCGTTGATACGGGTGATCCACAGGCGGCGCATGTCGCGTTTGCGGGTGCGGCGGTCACGATACATGTAGGCCATCGAGCGCATAACCGATTCATGCGCCGGACGAAAGAGGCTTCTGCGCGTTCCACGATGGCCTTCTGCCATTTGCAGGAGTTTCTTATGTTTCTTGTGGGCTGGTACCCCACGCTTCACTCGAGGCATAGTAGTTTCCTTCCTTCCATTCGCTTTATGACCCTGTCCTGACTAAAAGGAGTAGGGGAGTAGACGTTTCAAACGGCGAGTATCGGCGGTAGCCAACTGAACGCCTTTATCGGCTGAACGGACGGAGTGGGGTGACTTGTTGCGGCGCAGGTGGCTGATAGCCACTTTACGGCGCATGAATTTGCTGGAGCCGGTCACTTTGACGCGCTTCGACATGGCTTTGTGTGTTTTCAGTTTCTGCTTCATGACTCTTCTTTCTTATCTATGGCGGGGCAAAGCAATATATTCAACAAGACTTGAGGTGATTGCGCTTCAATCCATCCTGGATGCTCCGTCGAAGGCGCAGAGTAGCCTGTTTCAGGAGCGAACCCCCGCATGCGAGACGCATTATAGCATACCTGGCCTGTTAAGGCAATAGTCTTTTTGCTTATTTCCGGCCCGGCCAGCCGGGGCGCGACGGCCAGGACGGACGCGAAAGACGCGGGCCGCCCGGTGTTCTGACTGTGGGAACCTGTCCGGAGTTTCCGGCGTGCGTCATACGCCAGGTTGAGGCGAAGAACAGCGTCCAGCCCCAGATCACGAGCGGCAGGCCAATAGTTACGAGAGCCTGGCTCGTCCATACATCTTGCCACAGCCAGTAGTAGTATGCGAGCGCTGCGCCCATCGCCAGCAACAACGCCAGCAGGATCGTGCGGGCACTGCTGCTGCAAATGGCCAGCGTCAATGGCAGGAGCACTCCCCAGGGCCAACTCTGCGGGGTGAGCGCGAAGGCTGCCAGCAGCACCCAGGCTGCGAAGAGCAGGACGAGTTCCAGGTTCTCGACCAGCCAGATACCAAGCAGCAGACTTCCCACCACAACAACCGCTGCGATGGTCCAGGTAAGCGGAGTAGCAACCCAGGCGATGGCTGCCGGAGCGTTTATATGCAGGTGTTGGATGGCTGCATCCAGCGAATTGATGGCCGTGCCAGGAGCGAACACCTGGCGCAACTGCGCGTCTATACCGGCTATACCCCAGCCGGGCCAGTAGGGATAATAAGCCAGCGCGGCGATAATCGCCGAAAGTCCGATGAGCAACAGCCACCATAGCGCGCGCGTTCCGCCCTGCAT